>Ga0126342_10014053_pt1 | contig 14151 bp, 13 predicted proteins | sample Cyp1metagenome_FD_92528 | JGI IMG/M metagenome (GOLD analysis project Ga0126342, IMG submission 92528) | Coral microbial communities from Lord Howe Island, Old Settlement Bay, Australia - Cyphastrea 1 metagenome | ecosystem: Host-associated > Invertebrates > Cnidaria > Coral ...
AATTATGGGACATCCATATATCATGTCCAACATAGACACGCTCAAGGGTCTATAGTACCTTAAATGCAGAGGGTCTACAGTGCTCCTGGAAGTACTCTAGACCCTGGGCCCCTGAAGCCTGGAAGCCTGGGTACTCTAGACCTTATGTAGTTGAGGGGATGTACTTAATGGGGTTTATAAACCAACTTACAATTGGGGGGCCCCACATTGTATGATTAAGTTCCAATTTTGGTTCAATCCTTCTCACCCCTTGGGCCCAACTCCAACCCACCAGCGCCAACCGCCTTCTCGCTCATTCCCACTGGTGGCATCACCAAACCAGACACCTGCCATCTTCAAAGGGGGGCAATGGTAAGAAACTATGGACCTTTTCCGGGTAAACAAAATGAAAATATATGGGATTTGCTATTATAATGTTGGTAAAACATTGCCATAAACCAGCCCCAGTCATCACCCATTTATAGGTAGTATTGTTACCATTCCCAGTCATGGGTGGTTTATGACATTGTTTTGCCCACATTGGATTTCGATTGTTTTCGGCAAAGACTTTCCGAAAGCACCCGATTCCGATTGAAAGATGGCCCAGGCGCCTCTTCGCTTCCTTCCGCCTTGAGCTTGACCTGACAGGGGAAGATACCATGCATCTGATGGCTAAGTCACACTTGAAAAATGTCAGCTGTCGGGAACCATCATCCTTTCTTTGGGAAAACACAAACATATTTGAAACTACCAACATCTACCAACCAGGTAGGGACTTTTTTCACTTCAAAATCCCTAAAATTTGGCAACAGGTTCTGCACACTAAGGACATGTTGCCTTGAAAGAAGCAACAGCTCGAACTGGGGATGATCCCCCAGAGCATCCAAAGCATTTTTTCAGGAGAAACCCAACTGTTTCAAATGTATCTCCATGTATCTCCATGTCAGCCCATTTCTTGCGCGCGCTGAGGACCTTGTTCTCGTTGGCCTGTTGCTCTGACATCCAGGAGAAGAACTTTGTGTTGCCCTTGCAGTCCTGGAAGCCGCTGGAAGCGCTTCCGATCTCGGCGAAGTTGAAGCAACAAACATGGAATGTGGAGCACCAGGTTGGTTGGGCAGTGTCAAAGACATGTGGCAAAATCCACCTTTATGGCTTTGAGGGATTCATCAACTAACTGGTGGTGTTCGCTGTACGTAGGGTACAATATGAGGCCACGTAATTGAACAGGAACACCCAAGATTTTGTTGAAACATGTTGAAACATGTTGAAACATGTTGAAACATGTTGAAACATGTTGAAACTATATTGTCCTGCTGAGGCCCGCTGTCTCCCTCGTCCCCGCCATTTTCCACTGCCTTTGGCAGTTCCACTCAATCCACCCGCAACACCAAGAGTGTCAGAGTCAGCCAAAGACCAGACTACACAAAAATGGACCTGTCAACCTCCTGAAACTAGCATACAAAATCATACAAATACTTCAACTCTTAGTTGTTTTCGTTGTCTTTTAAGTATTCCTACATTGTTTGTAGATCATGAAGTGGCAGTTCCTCAATAGGTTGCCGGTCCAATTGTAAGCTAGTCAACTTTGCCCTCCACACGGGAGGGATCAGGTCAACGCTGCTTTGCAGTGCTTGCTCCTGGTAAAATGGCTCTGTACAGCGGGAATCAAAAAAGACAGAGTCTTGCACGTCCCAGCTCGTGAGCTTTCAGACGTGTAGTTTATTAGACTATCTGACTATTTTGGATCGATCATATACAAATTTGCATAGTTGCTTTGGTGTTCGCTGGTGTCGAACCTTACATCTTCGGAAGACATGCTAAACGATATTTTTTACGTGCGAAATGTTGCAAAATAGAACTGATGCGTGATTCTCTTGATTGTCAACATGGCGGAGAATAATTTCGTGAAACAGTGATAATATTTAATATGATACAATCCTATGATTAAGTGTCGGCCATGTTCAATACTTTTCAAGTATTGGATACTATGATCATAATCATTATTAAGTATGATACTTACTTATATGATGCAATACCATTATACTATTAGTAAGTATTCGCAAGTGTCCCGTGGCCAGCACATCGAACCGCGCTCGCCCCGCTCACCGCTGGACCTGGCTGCCCATTTCATGGATTGTGATCATCATATATCAAGGGTTGTATAACCGCCCAAACTAATTGTCAACCAACCATCATTTATAAACTGTTCGAATAATTATCCCCATATGTCTGGATTGTATCTCATAAGTCATCAATCGCCATATTGTTTTGATTCGATTGTTAAAAGTCTGGAAAAATCATGCTTAAGCCCCAGTAAATCACTCTAATCATCATCAACCAACCATCATTTATCAGTTATATCCACAAATATATCACCATATTTTGATGCTTAAAGCATCTTAAGCCCCCCATAAGATGACGAACTAATCATCAACCAACAGGGCAACTAAGCAGCCACGGCCTTCACCATAGAAGCACCAGCCATGCGTGCTGGTCGGCTGTATTTCAAGCGCAACCTGGGGATGTCCAGGCTGCGATGGGGGAAAATCATGGGTTTCCACCAGGTAAATCACGATAAAATCAGCTAGAAATTGTCATGAACAAATGGAAAAAACATCCATAGAAATGGCCATTTCTTCATGGGAAAACCATCTGGAAATGGGTTATGTTTATTTCTATTGCCATGATTGACTTCGAGAGGGTAGCAAGTTGAACGAAAACAAAGTCTCAGCCTATGACCAGAATGAGCCAAACAGACTCAATCCAACTTCTAGAAAAATATAATTGGCTCCACTTCGACCTGTGTGCCTCTGGTACAGCAATCCTGGCAGTAAATGATAATATTTCACTAAGCTGAATTGTTGGGCCATCTATTTGGGGATAATTTCCCATATAAAAACCATGATTTCCAGGGCTCGGGAGAACAGGGCTCGGTCGTAACATAATTTACCCAGATATATGTATCCGCCTGTTGTATCATATTATAATCTTAGACCATGTTATATCCTGGTATATCTAGGTATCTCATCGTGTACTATAATATTCCGTGGTATATCAGTATATCATACAGATTCATACACAACAAAAAATGTAGGACGTTCCATTGCCAGTGCCCAAAACACCAAGTAGCAGATCTGCAGTGTTTGTCGGTGCTGGGGAAGGCGAATTGCCACGATAATCCTGCCGGCTCCGAGGCTCGAACAATGGAGAAGCGGCCGGGATGTTCAACGAAACGAATCAGTTTTGCTGGTCAAATCCAGATTATTGACAAATAGTCACAGTGGTTTCAAGTTTCAACTTATCTATCTCTAGTCAGTCGTAGATTGTACTGCACTATATTAGACTTACTATATTTATTGATCTAATTTGATCTATATTGTGAGGGTACTGACTATAGATACAGATCGACATCTGTTAATAGAATTACTATAGTACTAGACCCTGTACTATACCATTTCGACTTCTTTTCGTACTATAGGTTAATTTACAGGTTCCTTCTATTTTTTTGGGGGTCGACTGAGCTCCAGGCAGCGTGCACGGAGGAACCTGCAACGAGCAAAGAGTCAGGGTTGCTATTTTAAAAAATGACAGCAGAAATTGACAGATTTCATGGGGATTTAATGGTGATTTAGTTGGTATAACCCCTGGTAATCAAACGTAGCTAGTTATTGCTAGTTGGGAAAGCCTCGAAGTAAATGGAGGTATTAGTGGTAATATCATCAAACTAACTGGTGGATTTTCCAGCATGCCATTTTTAATTACCAAACGGTAGAGCTGTTGTAGTGATATTGCACGTGTGCTCTGTATACTTCTTTATCTTCCCACATAATTATCTATAAAATTCTATAAATATATAGGATAGTGTTCAGATAAAGAATGCATCACCAAGAACACCATCCTATATTCTATCATATTCCGTGATGCTCTTATTATGCCCCATCATCTTTAGAGTCTACCCTTCAACAATTGGAAAAATCTTCGCCGGTGAAAAATCTGCTCTGATCTTTCCAAGGTCCACCTCGGCTTGGCATCTCAAAGTCACCATAGTGAGATGAAGGATGTGGACCTCAGAAACCAACGCGGCATGGATCAAGACGCAAACTGCCATGGAAAACCATGGAGAAAGTTTAGTGATACATCATCCACCTTCGGCCAATTTTCAGCCAGGTCTGAAGATGCAAAACAGCATAGACTGGAAACCTATAGTACTTTATAGATGATGATAGTACAATCACAGCAATCTTCCGCATCTGCCCCGTTTTATCCGGACTTTTTAGGCCGAAACTCCACTGTTTCGCTTTTTGAGGAACACGATCAGAGACAAGTTGCTGTTGGAGTTTCTCGAAGTCCTGGAGAGTTCGCGATTTTGGAAGCCTGCAGCTTGGGTGTGGCCAGACCCCACTGCCCCACAGGGATGAACATCTGACGACTTTTAGCTGCAGCTTTGCTGCCGGAAACAATTTCAAGTTCTGCAATGTTCTGCACATCAAACAAGTTACATGCACGGACCCAAACAGATTGCATTGGCGCCATCCCATTGGAATTTCTTCAAGAACTAGGCTACCACGTTCAATCAACGGTTTGAAAAACCACCTTCATCGTCTCCCGGCCTCTCTCCACACTCATGCTGGGTCGTACGAGGTCCTGCAGGCTATCAACCTGGAAACAGCAGCAACTGGAGGATTTGATCAAACTATTGGAGATTTCACAATCAAAAATGGAGTTTCACGATGAAACAAATTGGGGTTGAAGAAGATCCGGAGAACTGTTCGTTTGACCTGAAACCATCGGATGTACATCGAAATACATACAGTCTTGAATAGTCTAGATATGTTTTGATCAAGAATCTACCTCCCAGAATCCAAATCAAGTCTGCCTCGATTACCACACCTGCCCACAAAGAATCCAGCATTTTGTCGTTGCTGCCTCCGGTGCAACTTCCATGCCGCCATCTTTCAACCTGCATGTCAAGCATCTTCAAATCTTCAAATAGAACAACAGGTGGCTCTTCAGAATTGGTCTGAGACCTGCGTCGTACACATCATCATCATCATCATCATCATCATCATCATCATCATCATCACCATCATCATCATCACCATCATCATCATCACCATCATCATCATCGTCATCGTCAGCATCAGCATCATCATCAGCATCATCAGCATCATCATCATCATTATCATCATCATCATCAATCAACATCATCATTATCACCACCATCATCATCATCATCATCATCACCATCATCATCATCAACATCATCATCATCATCATCATAATCATCATCAATCAATCAATCAATCAATCAATCATTCAATTCAATTCAATTCAATTCAATTCAATTCAATTCAATCAATCAATCAATCAATCAATCAACCAACCAACCAACCAACCAACCAACATCATCATCATCATCATCATCATCATCCTCGTCCAGCTGGGGTCTAAAGATGTCTAAAGTATATCTTCTATCAGCTTCTAACATCGCATGGTCTTCCCCAGCGCCCTCAGCTACCTGTCCAAAATGTCCATAGACTCAGCTGGCTTCCTGGTGCACGGTGAGAAATGTCTCCAACCAAGGTTCCGTTTTAGTAATCAAGGACTCCAAGGGCCAAATTGATGCTGTTTCATCTGTTTTATCATAGAATCGATTCATCATCACCACTTGCCATTCATTTTTGTGTTTCACCAAAAGGGATTGGCATTCTGCAGAGCACATGGCCAAGCACGGTCGGCCTCGACAGCTACTGGGAAACATGGCTTTTCTCATCCATCGGAATTGGGAGTATCCTATGATTTTCAGACCCCACCTGACCACCTGGTTGATGGTTGACCTACCCCTCTGAAAAATATGACCCTCTGGTAAGCCCCCCTGGTAAACGTTAACAAAAGACTATGGAAAATCACCATTTTTTGATGGGTATATCAACTATTTCTATGGCCATTTTCAATAGCTATGTAACAAATTACCAGAGGGTAGTCAGTTAGGATTATGATTCCCAATATATGGAAAGTCATAAAATTCATGTTCCAAACCACCAACCAGCCACTCCATCTGACCACATCTGGAAGCCACTGCTTTTTGATTTGCTCCTTTCAGTAGATCTTGCACCAGAACGCCTGGGAGCTTCCCTGGCATCCAGCATCCGAAAGGGGTCTGTCAGAAAATGGGGCACCCCTTCATCACCATGTTCTCCGTTGAAATTACACCTTTTTGGGATCTCCATCATCTTCTGGTCGGTGGTATACCTACCCCTCTGAAAAATATGAAAGTCAGTTGGGATTATGACATTCCCAATATGATGGGAAAAAAATGATCCAAACCACCAACCAGTCTTTGGACAAACCAGTCGTGCAGCATCGAACTGCGTTCTAACTGAGTCTCCTGACGGTGGTCGGCCCTCCTTCGGCCGAGACCTGGACAAATGTCTGCTTCATCTGTCTGCAAGTATGTGGGTGCAGCCCAGGAATCGTAAGTGGGTGATAACCAGTTTCTGTGTCCCATTTATATCAGATGCTAGGGGAATATTTTTGGGGCGTTCAACCCACTTACTAACTGGGATGCGCAGCCAAGTGTATTTGTGCCAAATGATTTTGGATGAATGTGTGCAACATCAACCAGACATCAAGATTGAAATGCCAAAACAGTTCTTCTTCATGATTTACCATGATAATTGCAATCTATAGTTGGTACCGTTGCAACATTCTGACAAACCCATTCCATGTTCAGGATAGAGGCAGGAAAGGCACGTCGCAAACATTGATCCGACATTGCTGAGATGCCTTTCCCACTTGATTTGCTTCTAAATTCGTCAAGCTTTCAGGTAGCAGACACGAAATGCAGAGTCGATTGTCCCAAGCCTACTGCGCTTCTTTGTCTCTGCCTGAAACATCTCTAGGCAGTCCAACTGAAGCCAAAGCTTCTGACACTCATAAAGATCGGAAAATCCCATGGTATGTCACCCTTCAATGGAAGAGTCAATGGCATTTGGCTGCTGATTTCGCCATCGCAGCCCTGCCTGACCCTCAGAGGCACCTGCGAAGGGCCGAAGGCGCTTCATCCCCAAGAAATGATGGATCTGCTTCTTGCGCACATGCACAACAACGTGACTTGTGGATGTGTGTGGTCCAGGATGATGGGGATCATTGGGTGTCTATCTATCTATATATATACATATACATATGCATTTAGAATCATTTAAATATATTTAAATGCATTTAAACAGTTGTGTATAAAATTGTTTATCCACTCTTCATGGATATCCCCAACTCCCGTCACCTCTTTCATCTGGTCTTGAGCTTCTGGAACTTCTGCCAGACCTCGCCATGTGCTTGCCCGTCCATGAGCAATGCTGGTTAAGCATCAGAACACATGAGTCTGCTGTACATCAGGATCAACCAGAAGATTTTGGGGGTTCCAATTGTTTAGACAAACCCAAATCAGAACCATTACGTTGTAGCGAGACACCAAGTGGATCAACAAATCAAAGGCTGAAACAAAACAAAACTGCTAGGACACGTCTGCACAAACGCAATCATTCAATCTAAGTCTTCCCTGGATTTTAAATCTTTGGGCTGGTCCCGTCCATGACTAGATTCAAGCGCACGTATTGAAACCCCTTGGCGCGCCCTTCACGTTGCTTGACATCAAAGAGTAAAGCTACAATCTAGAGGCCAACAAGTCAGTTAACCAACTTCAAATTCAAATATACATATAAATCCGCCGACCCCTGCCTAGCCTTGGCCTAGGCGGGGCGGCGCCCGGGATCACCGCAGGTGTGCAACATTTCCGTGCCTGCAGCTTTAGGCCACTCTTGCCGCACCCGTTTTTGCCATGTCCCTCGCCATGCCTGTTGCCTAAGCTGCTCCAGCTTCCCTACTTTGCCTTTTGCTGGCCACGCCTGTGCCAAATTATGTTTCCATAGCGTTTCGAAACTGCCGGATGGCATCTTTCACCAGGCCTTGAGCAGCTTCCACCCTTTCCCGCACCTGCTCTTGTTGCTTACTAACTATAAATTCGACTCCCAGAGTGCTGCTGCAATCACACAACAGCCATTAACCAAACCTCAATGGAACGAACTCTGCAGAGGGTTTGGCCATTGAACTGCCCGTTGATCATGTCTCACATGACACCAATCACCCAAAGCTGAAAGAACCCGCAAAAACCCCTCGAAACAAACGCCGCAGCAGGAAACACCCAAGTGCAAACGAATGATCACCTGCGGACACATGCCATAACCAATATCAACCCTCATGGCCACTCCTGTATCTGCGCATCGTCTGCAACTTTTCGCATCGAACGAACTGACATGGTGAAACCTTGCCATTGACACAAGGTCTAAAATCAGGAAAAAAGGTTTTGTGTGCCCGCAAAGTGCATAAGCACATCTTGCCCTGGAAGAACTGAAATGCTAACGTTGCCATTGTCGCAAGGTCTCAACGATGCCAAATTGGCCCTGTGCCAAAACTCTGTACAGCCGGGGCTGGGTTGAATCATCTCCCCTGTCATCTCTTGTCGATGAAACAAAAGCATGGCCAACATACCAGCAAAGATTTGCCTACTCCTGATATTGCTAACATTCCCAACTTCCAACAGGTCCTGACACAATCTTCGACAGCCCGACTTCGGCATCTTAGCAAGAGCCGGGCTCACACCTGTTCGCGTACGCACTGAAGGCCCCATCTCGAGCCACCATGCCTAGGATTGCTATGGTCTTGTCCTTGCCAAGAAGCGAACTTGTCGCATGTCCATCGTGCAAGGCCACGTTCCAACCTTACAGTTGCAGGGGGAGGACACGCTCCCTTATCCAATCTGGGCAACATGCTGTCATCGAAGTTATCCTCTCCTCCGCTTCGTTGCCAGAAGGACTCATTAGAAAACATATCAAAATCTGTGTCACAACATCCGGACAAGTAAAAGACTAAATATGCCATGGCGGAGTCCCCTGGAAGTAAAGTACCTCTTTCTGGTATAGTGTTGAGTTGATGCCTATTTTTTTGATACAGCCTTGATAAGCAACATCGCGAGGACATGTAGGAACTACAAAGGGCCACCTTGCCTAGGCTTTCGTTTGTCGGTTTCCTGATCGATGACAAGGCACTTTCCTCTCCAGTTTCTTCAACGTCCTGGGCTGTGATCATTCGCTTCTCACCTGCAAGCTCCCCCACATCAAGGATATCTTCACCTGCACGCCAACCACACAGTCATCCTGTGGAATCGCCCCAAGGCTGCCGACCACATCGAACTGCGCCTTTGGGAATCGCTCCTCATTTTTTCACGACCTGAATCGAAGACCTGCACAGCAGCTGGGCCTGTCTGTTCTTGGGCCATTTACTGCCTTCCCAAGACCGGTTCATTCCCATGCACAAACCACATCCATACAATCCCCATGCATCTTCCCTCCAAACTACATAGCCTCCCACCACTTTCTGCTCAACCCTACCACACCCCGACTCTTGACCAGGACCACCATGGAAAAACGTCTGCCAATGACAGGCAAATCACTAAGGACTTTCCCCCAAAAAACAACTACTTCTTCGCCCTTGACTAAAGGTTCAAGTTCTTGTCTAGGAACCAGCACTCTAGACGCACCAGACCTGAAAGGTATGAATTGAACATTAGAACCAATGCTGCCAACAGTGTGTGTTTCCAAACCCCTACCCTCTTCTAGCCACCAACATCAATCAAAATTTGAAGACAAGTCACTCCTTTTGTCCACGTTTCCTGTTGGGCACTGGAAGATTGATAGAAAACTTCACCCGGGCAAGGTTGGCCACCAAGTGCCCCTCCGGCAAGGAATTGTCAGGACGGGTCCAAGCTTTCCGCACTTCAACGTCTTGCAGCAGCAAGACTTGGTCCGAGGAAATGTCAACCTTTGGGATCGTGTACCGTTGCGACTCGTCCGCCGCTTTTGCATCCGTGAAGGTGAACCTGGCAAACGCACTGCGTTTGATGGGGTATTCTAATTCGAAACAAAAGATTCGCTTCGGCCGGCTGCATTCTTTCTCCATTCTGGTTTCCGCTTTTCGTTCTTCCTATAACATTGCGTTTCCTATTTTGTGAAGTTGGGACCTGAATGCGGCGCGTGCATTTTTGGCAGGATTGTATTGCCCGGTTGCTGCGTGTTGGTCAAGCAGCCAACCTCCGTCTTTTCCCAGGGGGATTCATGGCGAGTCGGTTCCGCGTGACCTCGTCGATTCCCAAGTCAGCCTCGTCGATTCTGCACGCACCATCTCTCCAGCGTTTGCCCACAATTCCTAAATCTTTCTCACAATTTTAGTGAATTTTGCATCATTCTGATTGCAAGATTATCGAGGGCCAAGTGGCCCTCTCCGAGTTCCCCACAATGGGCTAGGCCCCCGATAATTTGCGAATATATGCGCGTGTCTATATCCCCATCTTCAGGCCACAGCACCCTTCGCTGGGACAGCCTCAACGAAACTACCTCGATATATCTTAACTATCCAAATCCCAGCAATCCGACTAGGTCACATGAAATCCCAAGGACCCCCCAGTCTTGGTGCCAAAATACTCTTCCCATGCGCCTCCCAGGTCAGTCGCAAAAATTTACCACCAGCTCCTGCGACCAGACCTGTCCTGTCTGGGATACGTTGGCTCAGGGCCTTCAAAGACTGGCTACATATTTCGCGTATAGAATACATAATGGCACACCCTTCAGGGATGCAGTATCCCAGTCAATACCAGCTTGACATGCGTGTCTTTACCTATCTCTATGAATGACTGTATGTATATAATATATATATAGTGTGTGCGCACGCGCATCTCTAAAATTACAGTGACATATAAATAAATGAATAAATAAAAATAAATGGGCAAATAAATTTAAATAAATATAATCATATAAGTATACAGTGAGACACACACAGTCACGCGGATTGTGTGTGTGTGTGTATCTAGTCTTAATCATTACTACATATCATAGATGAAATGATAACGTGTCCATAATGTGGCCAATATTGTTGGTCCGGGTATCCCCAGTGAGCGATGATTCACATCACTATGTCAATGAAGAGACAAATCAACCTATGCTGATGGAAAGTATTTGCAAGGGTTCACGTCCTTTGATAGCACAAACATTCCATTCGCCTACCATCTACAAACTCAAGAGCTGATCTTGGACTGCAGTGCTGTCACCACCAAAGGCGGGATTTCCCCATGTCACCACGGCTCCATCGGACACGAACCTGCAGAACCCGCACACAGCAACCAACCACTGCCCTGTGAAAAAAAGGGGGGTCGGCGGCACCAGGGCGTTAGCCCATTTATAAATATGTGTTAAAAACATATAAACATGATTAGCATGTATTCTGGTTGGTGGTATACCTACCCCTCTGAAAAATATGAGTTCGTCAGTTGGGATGATGACATTCCCAATATGATGGGAAAAAAAATCATGTTCAAAACCACCAACCTGATTGGGTTGGAGTATCCCAAAAATATACGTAGAAGCTTCCAATTCAAAGTTGCCATTTTAAGGGGGTAACCTGGGTCTGCACCATGCTACTGGCACACCCCTCCATGGCATCATGGGTCCCTTTCAAGGTTCAGTTGGCTCTGGGTCCCGAACCGAGCCGTGTTGCGAGGTGCGCCCTGCGATGACAAGCCGCCAAAAAATCGTGGGATTTCATGAAAAATGGGGATTTCATCAGCGAAATTGAGGATTTTACCATCAAAAATGGTGATGAATGGTGATTCAAACATCGAATGCAGAAAACCAACCATCAAAATTCGTGATAAATGGTGATTCAACCATCATGGGACGATTCAACCATCAAAACTAGTGATAAATGGTCATGAAACCATCAAACACGGAGGTTTTACCATCAACAAGGAGGATTTAAGCACTGAATCATGGATATGGGGCTTGAGAATTTGGTCCCGTGTGTGGCAATTCTTACAGATGGAATGGATACCCTTCTATTCCTCGGAGACCCTTGGTTTCTCGTAGGTCCAGAGTTTGGGAATCCTTGGCATGTTTTTCCAAAAGTTCACGATTCAACCCACCCCACAAAAGTGACCAGGTTCATAAGCCCTTACTAGGAACTGTTGGTGGTCAATGAGCCCTTCTTAAACTTTTATTGTCCCGTATGCATGCAGGGCACCAAACTAGTGGAGGTTGGTTTCTAAGGTTTATTGTAGATATAAATATCTATACTTAATAGGGTGGAACTACACCAACAAACATCAGGCTTGCTCCAAACTCCCAAGGTACAAGGTGGGTAAAACTGGGTAAATTTGGAGATATATAGGGATAAAATGACTAATGTACCCCTTATGGCTATCATTTACCTATGACTTCAAGCAACCCTGAACATAGCGAGCACCATCTAGTAGACGGGCCATGGGATTGGTTAAGTGGTAACTGAGTGACCAATGACATTTTGAGGTATACCATGACAAGCTGGTTTGTAACCCCATCTAACCCTCGAAAAAAATCCTCCGTCCGGTTTAGAAAGTTTAGGCGACTTATAAACAAACTTAGCGGAACTATAGGGTATCACCTACCTGTTTCCGTAGCACCTCCATTTGTTGCTGCCATGCCAGCTGAATGCGTTCCACAAGCAGTGCCGAATCCCGGCGGCCGCTGTTCACCTGGAACATCGGAACGACGCGTCACGTGGTCGCTCTAAATGCAGCTAACTTGTTGTTAAAATTCTACTATCAATGGATTGGTTCAAGGGAAAATTTACTGGTTTAAGCCCCATATTTAATGGGAAAATCTATGGTTTCCGATGTAGAATTTCCCTCAAACCAATCCATTGATACTATGCATAGTAAGAATGGAACAGAATGTATCTATGATGACAATAAGAATGTATGTGTGATGAGAATGATCATGGTAAATTGATTAAACAATACCAATTGTTGTCCTTGTGTTCTTGCTATACCATCATATTCATACACACCTCTCCGCATGTCTCTATGTTTGCATTAGCCATGCCCGTTTGAGCAGAGTTTATGGAGGAATTCTTGGCGGATTTCTGGCGCCGCTTCTGCAGATTGGGCCTGGATCATTCGGATCCTTCCTGCCAAGTTCCCATCGTTTATCATCCCTGGCACATCAATATTGACTGCTTGGTGGTGCAATAACCATCTTGAAAAGTGATGGAGTAAGTCAATGGGACGGATGACATCCCATATATGAAATGGAAAATAATAAATGTTTGAAACCATCAACCAGTTGATATTAGAAAATACCCCCCGGAAATTCGGAAGAGCCGGTAAATCCAACATGGCCTGGAAAATCACCCGATTCATAGGCAGTTTTCCCATTATCATTAGAGCCTCCACCGTCTATAGGGGACTTCCCAGCCAGTCGGAGGGATGCCCTGCGCCTGGTGAATGGTCACATTGCGGGCAGCTTCCGCCAAGCCCTGCAAGGGCAGTTGCTTGTGCTTCTCCTGCGTCGTGGGATTTTCATGGGGTCTTCATGGATTTATGGATCTTTCAATTGGGTTTTAATGGGGTTTAGTTTACCTGGTTGGGTTTATATGGGTTCATGACATCTGATGATATCTTGGGGGGCCGGGATGTGTCAAGTATTGTCAAGTCCTCGACGCACCAATTGACCCGCAAAGCATTTTCGGGGTGTTTATAACGTTTGACCTGCACCTGCGTTACGATCAAAATTTACGAATGGAAGTTGAGACCGAAGAATTCTGGTCTTTTTGACAGATTTTGAGTTGGCAAGCTATCTCACAGTTGGGTTTTCTCAGCCAGATTAGGTCCATTTCTATCCCCTTCCAAAGTCCATGGGGCACTTACTCTCATTTGCATCGCAAATGGAATCACTGAAAATGACATTGGAAGGTTTCAGCTGGAGCCTGGAAACTCAAATAAGGATGGCAGCGTTTGGTGGAGATCTACAGAGCTGCGATAACGACACTCAAACTCCAACAACGGAGGCATTGCATTGACCGCCTGCCACTGCTCCAACTGGCTTTCGAGCAGGGCCCTCCAATCACCTCGAGTTGCTTCACCCTGGGCCAAGAGTGAAAGCGTTTGATCTTCAAAAATTCTTGAGAACTACTTGGTGGCTCATCCCACTTAGTAAGTGGGTTATAACCCCAATTATAAGTGGATTAACCCTACTTATCCCATTTATAACTGGGGTTATAACCCACTTACTAAGTGGGATGAGCCACCAA
>Ga0126342_10014054_pt1 | contig 14150 bp, 13 predicted proteins | sample Cyp1metagenome_FD_92528 | JGI IMG/M metagenome (GOLD analysis project Ga0126342, IMG submission 92528) | Coral microbial communities from Lord Howe Island, Old Settlement Bay, Australia - Cyphastrea 1 metagenome | ecosystem: Host-associated > Invertebrates > Cnidaria > Coral ...
GAATTTGAAGGAGCTTTAAAGTAACTTGAGGAATTTTAACAAATTTTCGTTTTTTAATTTGAATAAGTTCTAAAAAATTTTGGGGAATTTGAAAAAATAAAGAATACTGAAGGATTTTCAGAAAAAATGAGGGATTTTTAGGAAACCTTAGGGCCTTATGGAATTAAAAACTACTACAGAATTTTAAGGAATTTGAACGATTTTTAAAGAGATTTTCGAAAAAATAGGGAATATTGAAAGCATTTGACAGAAGTTTAGAAATTTTAGGGAATTTTGAAAGAATTGTTAAAACAAATTGAATAAATAAATTTGAAGGAATTTTCGGGAACGTAGGGAATTTGGAAAGAATCTGGAAAGAAATTGCAAGGAATTCGAAGGAATTTGAAGGAATGCGAAGGGATTTTGAAAGGACATTTGAGGGAATTTTGAAAGGTTTTGAAAAAAAAGGAATTTTACGGGGCTTTAAAGAATTTTGAAAAAATGAAAAATTGAAAAAGTTACAAAAACATTTTAGAGAATTGGAAAGGAATTTTAACGGAATTTATAAGGAGTTTTACGAAATTTTGCAAAAAAAGGAATTTCAAGGACTTAAGGGCATTTACGGACTTTTAAAGGCTTTTAAGGGCTTTTTAAAAGCTTTTAAGAGCTTATAAAGACTTTTAATGACTTCAAATGATTCATGGCTTTTAAGAGCTTTTAAGGGCTTATAAAGACTTTTGATGATTTTTAACGGCTTTTAACGACTTTTAAGGAGAGTTTGAAAGAATTTGGAAGAGTTTAGAAGAATTTGGAAAGAATTTTGAGGGGATTTGAATGAATTTGAAGGAAATTGACAGAATTTGAAGGAATTTGAAAGAATTTGGGGGCGAATCTGGCAGGAATTTGGGAGGATTTGGAAGGGATTTGAAGGAATTTGATGCAATGGAAGGATTCTGGTAGGAATTTGAAGGAATTTGAAAGAATATAGGAAGGAATTGGAAGGAATTTGAAAGAACTTGACAGAATGTGAAAGAATTTGATGGGATTTGAAAGAATTTGAACGAACTTGGAAGGAGTTTACGGATTTGGAAGGAATTTTGATAGAATTTTGACAAAGTGGAAAGAATTTTGGCAAAATTTTAACAGAAATTTCCAAGGAATTTGAAAGATTTTGAAAGATATTCAAGGAATTTGGAAGAATTTGAAAGGAATTTGAAAGACTTTGGGAGGAATTTGGAAGGAATTTAGACGGAACTTGAAGGATTTGGAAGGGTTTGGAAGGATTTGGAATTTGAATGAGTTTGAAAAAAATTAACGGAATTTGAATGAATTTGAAGGAGCCTGAAAGAATTTGAAGGAATTTGAAAGAATTTAAAAAATGACGGACTCTGGCGGAATTTGGAAGGAATTTGGTAGGAATTTGAAAAAATTTGAAGGAATTTGAAAAAAGGACGGAATTTGGCGGAATTTGGTAGGAATTTGAAGGAATTTGAAAGAATTTGAAGGGATTTGAAAGAAATTTGAAGGGATTTGAAGGAATTTGACGGAATTTGGACGGGATTTGGAAGGAATTTGGAAGGAATTTGAAGGAATTTGAAGGAATTTGAAAGGAATTTGAAAGGAAGTTGGAAAGAATTTGAAGGAATTTGGAAAGACTTTGGACGGAATTTGAAGAAATTCGGGAGGTATTTGGAAGGAATTTGATGGAATTTGAAGGAATTTGGAAGAATTTGAAGGAATTTGGAAGAATTTGAAGGAATTTGGAAGGGCTTTGAACGATTTGGAAGGAATTTGTAGGAATTTTAAGGAATCTTGGCGCAGCAAGGCAAGGTCCTGGCAGACATCTCTTCGCCTTGAAGCGCCGTTTATCTGGTGTTTCACACAGAAGTGCGCCGCACCATCCTGCCACACGACCGGTTCCACCAGCATGGCCCACCACAATGGCCTCCTGCTTCGGATTGGTCATCCCGTCTCCGCTGGACGTCACGAACTTTGGGGCGATAAAAGCCACTTGATTCCAAACCATTCCAAAGGACACTTTCGCAATTAATTTCGCACTTGCTTTTCAGTACGGTATGTATTGGGGCTCACAATCGGTGGTGACCCCGAGTGGTGCCACCTAAGGCACCGGACTGATGACTAACTGAACTAATTAACCATGACTAACCTTTCAAGAAAAGCATAGAAGGCCATGAAAGGCCCATGAACAGAACAACGCAAGAGAAGAAAACATACAGCAACATCTGCTGGCAGCCGGGGTAGATTGTAGCGGGATCCAAGACAAGATAATACAAGCACGGGTCCTCATCATAAAAAGTCTTTACCTTGAGCAAGGTCTTAGAGCGCCGGCGTTCGTACTTGGATCCTGCAACACAACATAACATAGTAACAAGAGTGAGGCCACAAGCACACATGCATTTCCATGAGTTTCCAACTGTGCACAGTTGGCCAGCAAAAATGACGACGCCCAGAATTTTCCGTTGTTTCTACCATTCTCCCGCTATCCCTTTGCAAAGGCTTCAAGACGATCATGATGACTGTGATTCATGTCCTGGGCATCGTAGCATAAGACCCTCTCCTCCCCGTTTCTCTACCTGAGCAGCCAATCTCCAGCTCAACCAGCTCAATCCACTCCCCTCTTGTCCACACATTATATGTTCAGGCAGCTCTTGTACTATCCCAGATGGTCCAAGGATCACTTAGGACGACTTTTTGGATCACTTAGGCCGACGATCTTGGATGTGGATTCACGCCTTTAGGGTTTATATTTAGGGGGGGACTGGGGGCTGGGGGCAGCGGGGACAACTAGAGGTACAGGAGACAACCTAAATCATATTGTCTATTGGCTATTTAGGGTTTATCTTTAGGGGGGGACTGGGGACGTGGGACAGGGGGCAGAGGGAATCGCTAGAGGCACAGGAGATTGCAAATATATATATATATATATATATAAATAAATATATATATATATAACCATGTATCAGTGACGTAGGCCTAAGCGAGCCAAAACGTAGGCCTAAGCCCGTCACAAATTGCAAGGCTTCCACGCAAGCCCGCTAATTGGCTTCCATACACTGCAACATGTAGGCAAAACATGTTCCGGTTCATGTTCTGGCTGTTCTGCCATCTTAAAACATCCTTCCACAGAACATGTTTTTTCATGCTATCCTTTGGGACAAAATGTCCTGCGTTTAATTGGCCCCTTCCTTACATTGACTTTTGGCCAAACTCAGTAATTCCAAATTCACTCTTTCACCTTAGAACCCCGGCAGCTGAAGGCTATGATGACATGCTATGACCCTCGGGACTAAAACATGACATGACATGAAAGACCACCAAAATCGGCAAACCATACTGCGATATAATGGCAATGAGAAATTCGCCAGGCCGCGGCGGCAGCTTGTCACATCTCTGCTATATCAATCTGAAATAATCTTAAGATCGCCCCGGTTGGGCAAGACTTCTATGTTGAAAGACGCGTGGTAGGGTTTGGAACTAGAACCTATAATGATAAAGCTGGAGATGGGGTCTGGACTCTGAACCCTGTGTGCAACTGCACAGGCCTCTCCAATGCAGGCACGGTTTTGATGTTCCACCCTCCCTGACAATAGTCTTCGTAATTGGAAGTGCTTTAAATGTCCCTCTCCCCTTCCCGACAATAGAGACAATATGTAGTGGTATAGTGCAATGATGGGAAGGTTCAGCACAAGCAGGGATTGCGGCATTGGCACCGAACCCCACAAGAAAAGACGCCAAACACACAAAAAAAGTGGGGAACGCACCGGGAACAGGTGGCATTCCAACTTTTAACTAATCAATTCCTCTCAAGTTCAGGGAAAACTCATCATGGCCAAGGCAGCCAAGGGGCATCAGCAAGTGCTGCAGCCAAGGACTCTCGATTTGCACACTGCTCCATAGGCACGGCCTTCCTCAGCTACGAATCTTGCTGCGGCTTAAAACACAGGCCGTGACCCGCGCTAATTCCACTTCAGCTACAATGCCAGGGCCCACAACATTCCACAACCACTCCCGCAAAGACTCATCATTGAAGAGCTTTGGGACAAATGCGCAGAATCAAATTTGATTCTACGACCTACTTGAGCACCAGGCACCAAATTCAAAAAAAACATATACGCTAGGCTCACTTGTTCATGTGCACCTTCAATCAACGGGAATTGTCTCCCTATCCGGTAGTTACCTCGGTTACTGTGTAAGCATTGTGTGTTTGAAGAAGAACTGACTGTTTACATACTACAGCAATAGCCCTGGAAACACCGCCTCATACATGCCCGGCGGAAATGATCATTTGAAGGGCGGAAACTCAGCATGCAGTTTGAATCAATTCAGCACGCAATGTCCATGTTACATACAGGAAGACGGCGCAATAGGTAGTGTCCCCCCAACGCAGCTTCATTTGTGTCTTCCATCATCTTCCCAGCGTTCCAAGGGTCAAAGCAGCTTCATTTTGGTCCACCGTAGCGCAAATGCGCTTGATCGCTTCCAGCCGCGTCTCAAAGGGTTTGTGCTCGATGTTGGCGCATTAGTTTTCGTCTTTATTATTATGCCCCAAATTCAGAACAACCCATGCAGCAATGCAATGCAATCCGTGGAAGAAAACAAAAGAAAAACTCAGTACACGTGAAACATGGTGGAAAGACAGATTTAGGCGATCTGGTGATCGCTGAACAAGCTGAGACATTGGAACTAGTGCTGGGCTGATGCAACTCCATTTGCAACTTTAATCTAGTCAATCTCAAATCTAAGTAGATGCTAGCGTCACGGTTTTTTCCCCGGCCTCCTTCTTGCAAACAATCGAAAACCATATACCTTGACAACATCAGCGACCCAAGAGTGCAAGATCTCTATGAGCCACCGTGAACGTAAACATGATGCTGAAAGGCATATCTGAAATTGTGAATGCACAGGCATCTCTTCTCCAAGCGCAATCAAGTTGGCGTCAAGAATTTCCATTCGTCGTGGCGACTGGAACTCCGAGTGATGCCGACCTCTCTCAGTTTTACGGAAAGCAGATGGGATTCTATGATTTTCTGATTTCTGATCCTCTCCGGCATGCCAATATCCTACTCAGAATCATGCTGCAGGGGCAAAACGTCTTTTCTCCACAAGGGGGGACCTCGCAAAGCTAGGCAAAAGGTATAGTTCCTAGGTGACATGCTGTACTGTACCTTCCATTTGGCCACTTAGAATTTCCATTGTCTTGTGTTGTCTTCTTACCTAAGATTATCATGCATTACCTAAGCCTTTCGGCGCCTTTCCACCAAAAATCCAAAAAGTTGGCGGATCTTCGTTTTTGGCATCCCGGCGCCTGCCCGTCCCTGAGAGCTCGGCGGTTTTCTGAAACTGACCTCGACCGCCCCAGAGCTCGCCGTCCAGAACACATCCAGCAGGCATCTTACGCTTGAACCATTCTGGGCATGCCTGCAAGGACCCTGCAAGGACTGTGCAAGCTGCAAGCATGATCAGCATTGATCAACCGATATCAACCGTGCACATCACTTTCACTTTCATGTCCTGCGCCCTGCATGCCCACAAAGGCAACTCAGCGCATCTCTCTCGGTGTTGTACAAAGATTCAAAAAATAAGTATAGATAAGTAAAATTCAAAACAGCTCACAAGGTCACAGGGACAAGGATGGCAAACTTCAACTCAAAATTATTACTTGGTCAGAACCATCAGAGATCTCAATGGCAGTTGGCAGGTTTCTTTGGTATCTTCATGTATCTTCTCATATGCACGCGGAAATACTTCTCAGCTGCCTCGGAAAGCGATTTCACAAATTTATTCCTGAAGAGTTCCTTCCATTTGTTAGGGATACGGTCTTGTGTGTCCAGTTCTCCCTCCCTCTCTCTCTCTCTGTCTCTCTCTCTCTCCCTCCCAATGAACTCAATGGGGATCGCAATGCGCACGGCGAGCTGCGAAGGTGTTGTCGCCCCGGGAACAGAACTCGCCGTTGCGCCACACTGCGCGGACGCCGTCCAACTTCTCAGAGATCCACCAGCCTGTGGGGTCCTGGTGGCAGAAACAGCATGGCGGACTTGAAATAGGGAACAACTCAGAACAGCGAACCATTGTTCCCTCCAATGACATGAAAAACCACGGGGCTTTGCCTCTCTCAAATTCTTCATCTGAGATTGGATCTGGGTGCCTATAGTCCTTTGCTAAGAGTATCTTTGCATTTGTTTGTTGCATGCTCGAACTGCGCCGATATGCACTACTGGATCTACTGGGCTACTGGGTTGCTCTTCCCCGCTGGGAGGCCACAGCGAAGCCATGGCCAATCCTCGTTTTCCCATTTCTTTGCAAGTAAAACGTCAGACATGGCGAAACTGTGAGGCAGCAGTTGCCCCCAAGGACAGCTAAGCCTAAGCGGTCACAACACTTTTTACAGTTCGGGGAGCCTTGCAAGATTTTCCTTACGTCCACAAAAGTGAAAAACCACGTTTGATTCTGTTACGTTTTATTCGCGTTAGTTGAGATGCCCAACCATTTCGCTGAACATGGTCTGGATGTTTTTTTTGCAACAGCTCAGCAATGCTTCCGTGTGTTTAGGATTCCTATCTGTTCAGTATGCTGGCAAATATGCAAACAACCATCCATACATAGACTTGTGTAAATTCATAGTCAAAAAAACATAGCATGTAACAAATACATCACATATATTTGTACATACTACAGACAAAATATGTGCGCGCACACACACATGTATGATACAGGATATATAATATCTGCAATATGTACATCTAATAAGCATGTGTATATGCATATGTATATGTATGCGCACATACACACATACATGCATGCATGCATGCATGCATGCATGCATGCATAAACCATAACACAACATAAAATGGTCAACGTCGGATTGTGAAACTTCCCGGTCGGATTGTGAAACTTGCCAGTCGGGATTGCGAAACTTGCCGCACGGATTGTGAAACTTGTATTGTGGAACTTGAAATTCGGATTGTGAAACTATAAAGTAGGATTGTGCAACTCTAAAGGCGGATTGTGAAACTCTGGGGTCAGATTCTGAAACTGGCATTGTGAAACTCTAAAGTTCCATAGGGGTGGGAATTTTGATATCGTCTTAACCTTGTGGACAATCCAAATCAGTTTGAGGTTCCATGGGGGTGGGAATTTTGATATCATCTTAGCCTTGTGGACACTCCAAGTCAGTTTGAAGTTCCATGGGGGTGGGAATTTTGATATCGTCTTAACCTTGTGGACACTCCAAGTTAGTTTGAAGTTCCATGGGGGTGGTTTTTTTAATAACGTCTTGCTCTTGTGGACGGCACATGTCATTTTCAAGTTCAACGGGCGCTGCAATTGTTTGGAGGAAGTGTAGCTGCAGAGTTGCACAATCCTGGGAGTTGCGCAATCTGTCAAAGGCAGTTGCGCAAGCAGAGTTGCGCAATCCTACGAGTTGCGCAAGCAGAGTTGCGCAATCCTGGAAGTTGCGCAAGCGGAGATGCGAAATCCTGGAAGTTGAGCAAGCCAAGTTTCGCAATCCTAGTTGCGCAATCCGACCAAAGAGGTTGCGCAATCCTAGTTGCGCAATCCGGAGAAGTTGCGGAATCGGACTTTATTCACATAAAATTACGTTACATTACATTACATGGCGTTGCATTACATTACATTACATTCACATTCATTACATTACATCGCATTACGTCACAATGCATTTCATTACATTACATTACAGTACATTGCATTGCTTACATTACAATACACTGCACTACACTGCAGCACGTTATATTACATTGCATACATACATGCATGCATGCATACTTTAGAATACATTGCATTGCGTTGTGTTGCAGTACATTACATTGCATTACGTTACATTACATTACATTTAATCTCGCTTGGTTCCAATTTCCATGCGTCTTTCATTGTGGCGCTTTCATGCACCTCTAAGAAACAAAGGTGAGGGTGGGTGGGGAAGAAATTAAGGAAGAAATGATCCTTCCCCTGTCTCACCTTAGTCCATGTGGACCATGCAGCCAAAATGGCACAGAGACAGGGTCAGCTGTACAACCACCGACCCTAAATTTTATTGCATTGTCATGCGCAAACTGAAGTTTGTTTCACGACAATTCCATGTCAGTTTCGACCCCGCCCTCCCAACCAGATCACTCTTTTTGAAACGGTTGGTGAAGTCTGGAACCTTCATCTCGCTTGGTTCCAACTGACATTTGCTGGTTCCATTTCCATGCATCTTTCATAGTGGCGCTTTCATGCGCCTCTCTGACAACGTCGCACCTTGCAGGTACGACTGACAGTTCGTGCACTTCAGCTTGTCCACCTGATTTCCAGAAAGGAAATAGAACTCTGTGGAATTCAATGCGAACAACCGACCGCATGCTGTGCTCCACTCTTTGACTGGAAGGCTCCACGTGGCTTTCGTCACCAGATGCCTTCCAACCTCTTCCTTTGGTGACCACCCGCGAATCTTGGGGTTTCGCGAATGCCATCTCCATGCTTCTCAAAGCCCCCCCCGTCTTTGGGATTGATTCTTGTTTTGTCTTCGCCAACTGCGTCCTTCTTCGACTTGTCCACCTGTGCCAAAATCATTGGAGTCGCTGGCAAACCCATTGGTTTCTCTTGCCGCGCTTCTTCAGCGTATGCCAAGACCACGCTGCTTTTCCATCTTCCCAGAAATGCCAGTTCTTGTATGGGCAGGCCTTTTCTCACATAGCACCACTCCGTCTGGCACTATGTCCCGATACTTCTTGCATGTAATGACTCCTCTCTTGGTGATGTAGAGGGTCTTTGAGTCCGTGAAGAGGGGCATGCCGTTGGTGTTGGTCTTGGCCGTAGTTAATCCGACTACCACTTTGGCCTGGCCAAGTTGACAGGGCATGTAGGCGAGCATCTGCTTTCACCGCAGAATGCAAGGGTTCTTTTAACCCCTATCGCTTGTTGGTCGCTCTTGGACTGCGGCAGTCGAATGGTGACCCGCTTCTCCACTTCGTCGTTCCAGGTTGCATCTCTTATCTTCATGTTCCTAACCTCTATTTCTCGCAACACACAAACGCTTGCCCAAAGGAACGCGAATCCCCCATGCTGAGGCATGGATTTTCGAGTGCACACCTTCTTCAGCTTGTCCTCCGCTTCTGTCTCCGTGCGCACCTCCCTCGCTCGTTTCACTGGCCCCCGTTCTCTTCCCAGGCTTTTTCACAGGTTGAAGGTTCGCTTCAACCAAGCTTCCACCTCAAAGCCTGCTTCCACATGCAGCAATCTAAGTTCGGTCAGCTATTGGGCACCCGACTTCATCTGCGCTTCCTTCAACACAACTGCTACACCTTCCACTGTCTCTTTTGCCAACGGGATCACCACCTGGCGCCCCGCAACCACTCTGGCTAGTTGTAGAACTTCTTTTCCTTTGCCACAGAGGACTTCGAGAAGAAGCGTCCCTTGAACCTTCTCACCACATTCTGACAGCCTGTCGTCCGCGCCAACGTCACGGCTTTTACCATGGAGCCTGACGGTTTCATTGCCTTCTTGCCCGGCGACTTGTCCCTGACTCGATCAGCCGCTACGGCCTTCTTCGCACCCATGAAGTTCAATATCGACGGTCGCTTTGTTGCCCTGCCGCCATCTCTTCTGCCCGGCACTCCTTTAGCCAGGGCTCCTTTCTCCCCTCCACTTACATGAGCACCGGCTGGGCCCTTTTTGCCATGTTCCTCAGGATGTCCGTGCGGTCTGTCAAGTCCTTCTGGGCCATCGTAGTAGCCCTCCTCCTTGACTTTTCTTTTCGTCCCACAAGGGCTCCCAAGGGATGTCTGTCTGACATGCCTGCTCCTTGGGTGCTTTCACCAATGTTGGCGCCCAGCTTGTCCTCCACATGGTTCCGAACCGCGCCAAGCTTCGCACCGCCCAGCAACAGCAGCAGAGCCCCCATCCTACGATCAGTAGGACAAGGCCTAGCCCCAACTCCTCGTGGATAACCACGTCCATTTTGAGCCAGCTGCATGCTGCGGAGACACAATGCAATAATTGACCTCTGACAGTTTTTGCCGTGCTCTCTACCCGTCCCTTGCAGCCACAGGCAAAGATGCCTTTTTAGCACCTGTCATCAGTCTGTTAATGTCTGTTAGATGCCGTCGAACACCGTGGGCCTCTTTCCCCACAGTGTCGGTTCGACCCCCTGGGGGAGGTAGAATAGATTCAATCGTCCATGCCTCATTCAGCTGGCGTATGTTGAGCTCTGCCAGGCGACCAAGGGCTGGTGGCCTTGAAAGCCAGTCTGCCTCGACGTTCAGTTTGCCCGGCAGGTGATGTGCCACCATGTCCTGCATCTGCAGCACGTCCATCACCATCGCCGCAGATCGGCTCCGATGAGCTCCAGCAGAAAATCAAGCCCTTGTTCTTGTCCACTGCTGCTTCTCCATAGATCCTGGATGCCCTTCACCACATCTTGGACGCGCGGCAGCATGATTCTGTAAGGCACCCTGGCCAGGCTGTTTCCTCCGATCTGAGGAGGTCTATGATCAGCCTGTGCTCAATCACCCCGCTCTCCTTCTGCTTTGAAATGAGAGCGAGGCGGCTTATCGTCCCCTGTTCAAACTTCTTTACCTGCTTGTCCTTCTCCTTGTCCCCCGGGCTCACATGGATCGATGTCTGCAAACTCCCCTTCTGGCAAATTGGCCCACAAATGAACGACTGTCCTAGCCGAGGGACGACACGATGACCAGACCGAGCGGCGTGGCGTGGCGTCTCCTCGCGCCTCACAATCACTTCCAAGCCTTTCAATCATCAACAGTGGTCACAGGATGGCTTGGACTGCAGCTTGAACGATCACCGGCTTAGGCAGGGCGGCCACCAAACGAATGTGATTGCCAGGATCACCAGCTTGAGCTATGAAGGCAGTCCAAAGAGGGTCAGGAACATGAAGGAGCTAGCAAGTCCGGCACGGTCCTCACTGCCTGCAAATCTTCAGCAGTGGGCAAGACGCGCACGGGCATGAGTCCAACCCTCAGGAGAAGAAATTATCCTTCCTCTGTCTCACCTTAGTCCATTGACCTTGCAGCCAAAATGGCACAGAGTTAGCTGTACAACCACCGTCCCTAAACTTTAGTGCAATGTCATGCACAAACTGAAGTTTGTTTCAATTACATTACATTACATTACGTTGCATTACATTACATTACTTTGCACTACACTACATTACATTACATTACGTACACACATACACACACACACAAACATACATACATATATATACATCCATACCATATCATATCATATCATATCATACCATACCATACCATACCATTACATTACATACACACACATACACACGTACACACATACATACATACATACATACGTACGTACGTACGTACGTACATACGTACATACGTACATACATTACATTGCCTTGCATTGCGTTAAATTGCATTGTATTACATTACATACATTACATTACTGTACATTAAATTATATTATACTATATTATATTAGATTACATTACATTACATACATTCATAATCATACATACCAACATACATATCAACATACATACCAACATATATGCCATTACATTACATTGCATTAAATTACATTATATACATTATATATAAAATATATACTTAACGGTATGCTGTAAACATGGCCACATGCGTGTTGTACCCTTCTGCCCTGTCTTTCCAGCAGGTCTTGCACCTTGCTGGAAGTGAAACAGCTGCGTGCGACGCCGAACATGGACATTCAAAGCAACAACGGAGGCCTTCCAACATCCGTTCATGTACGCTCTTAATACGCTTCGCACATATGATTAAAATGTATACTGTATGCGTTCAATGTGTGTGCGTATATGTCAAGGTGAAGCGTGGCGTGTTCAAGGTTGCCATTTTCTTCACATGTTTTTTTTGCTTCTGGCCGCGTGTAACTGAGCCCGCGCTTGAGATCTGCTTTTCGTGTCTTTTCTTTCTGTGCCAAGGGCAACATTACACAACATCTATAGAAATAGCATGATAGGCATGGCTCAGAATGGTATGAAGCAAGACCCGCTTGGTGAAACTGTCAGTAGCCATAGTAGCCCTTGGGGCTGCTGGCTCGCAATGCTGACTACATCGCTACGCCCAGTGGTTCACATTGCTTCACTGCTCCTTCTCATTGAGCCGTCTCATGAAGTCTCGGATGAAGGCTGGGGACCTTGGAGAGTTCCGGAGAGTCTGGGTTTGAAAAAGTGTTCGGATGTGTTCGGCATGTTGTGCGAAGCCGAGGCTGTGAAGCGCAATGGTGGAGGTGAGCAACCAAAGGAAAGTTGTGGCTTTGACATTTTAATTGCTGCCGGGCATGCATGTCTTTGGCTGGCAAGAATGATGATTGAAACCAAGAAGTGCAAAACTAAGCCGATAGCGGAGGATAGGGATGCTGTCCCATTTCAATGCTTGGAAGACTTTGGCTTCCTTTGAACTTCAACAAATTCTCCTTCTTCTTGCCTGCCCGCAGAACCAAGAAAAAAAGCATGCGGCACATGCAGCTCGATAGCAATGTGCCTGGGATCTGCTGCGAAAGGAACAAGGAGGCCTCTAGGAGCGAAACACCGTGGCAGGATGCAACGCAGCATTCAAAACATGGACAAACTTTCGCTTTCAGGCACACGACTGGCTTTTTGTTGCAGCTTTAGCCTGCCCAGTCATATGGTGTGGAATGTGCAAATCTGCCTTGGAGGTAAATGAGCTCCGGCTTCGTTGCAAGGTTTTGGAGCTGGTCACTGGCCATCGTGGAACGCCCGTCCTTGCTGATAGAAACATCAGAGAAAACTCTACGGCTGGCAGCCCTAAACACTTAGTGGCTGAGCCAACTCAGTTCAAAAGCTGGCCATGATCTTCAACATGATCTTCATTCTTTCCACTTTCCAAATCTCTGAAGCTGTCCTGTTGCCTTTATCCCCACATATCCCAACTCCTAAGATTTTGCAGGTAACAAGCTGCCCTGAGAGTTCCGAATGCACAGCGCCCTGCGCCAAAGGTTGCCACCTTAGCTGCGGCAATGAAGGGAGCCAGCGGAAGATGGGCCATGTCCGTCGAGTGAACAAACCAAGCATGGCCATTTTTAGTGGACGCGAACCGGTTCGCTTGGCGCCAATTTTGGAATTGGCTAAATGGTAGGTATGTTGGCCTGTTGGGCCAAGTTGGGCGGTTGAGTCATTGTTCCACAAAAATATACACCCTTGCAAAATAACATGTTACCTAAAACGCAAAAAAAACTTTTCTTAACATGGCACCCGCGGAGCAGTGTTTTATCTTGACATGGAAGAAAAAATCCACCCCATGAGGACATTTTTTTTTCTATGTTAAGATTTAAGGTTCGCATGTTGGGAAAGCCAACTGGATTGCCCCAAAATGACAAAATACATGTACGATCTGCAGGCCGATTTTTTCTTTCTAATATTTCTAATGCACGGGTACCTCTGTGCTGTTGACAGGGCTCAAAGTTCACGGGATTACCAGGGGAAATTTAGGGTGGTTTTGCATCAAAATGATGAAAAAAAAGGTTCCATGTTGACAAAACCAGAATCATCATGTGAAAAAAAATCTAATGTGCCATGTTAACAAGACCAGAATGCCTAAAATTGCAAACCTACAAAACCACCCTAACATGCAACACACCCCTGACCACACATTTTGCCAGATCATTTTTCAATGAAAATGTTGCTTTCCAACGCTTCTAAGCCTAAATCAAACAAAATGAGCCCAACTGCAGCAACCCTGTGTGAAGAATGATGATTCAGGAAGTGGGGTTCGGCCCAACAGCGGTTAAGATGGAACATCGTGCGCACGTTTCGTTTTTGATTGACAGAGTGGATACAATGCAGAAATCAAGATTTCAGGGACCCAGCACTTTCCGTTCAGTTTTCAAAGGACCAAGATTAATTTCCAACACTCTTAGGCCTAGATCTGAACCAAGGAAGGCCGTTCCCTCCTTAAATGTTCCAACATGTGCCTTTTTTGAATACAATTTGATCCCAGGAGAATTGAAGCTCAAAACGCTTAACATGGAACATTTTGTACAACGACAAAGAGGAGACAGTTTTTGCGATCAACTACGGTACCCAATTTTCCAAGAAAAACTCATCCATTCAAAACGGATCAATTTCAATAGGACGCTCCTACTCAAAAATTGCTTTTCTGGGTCTCAGA
>Ga0126342_10014055_pt1 | contig 14150 bp, 8 predicted proteins | sample Cyp1metagenome_FD_92528 | JGI IMG/M metagenome (GOLD analysis project Ga0126342, IMG submission 92528) | Coral microbial communities from Lord Howe Island, Old Settlement Bay, Australia - Cyphastrea 1 metagenome | ecosystem: Host-associated > Invertebrates > Cnidaria > Coral ...
AAACAGCCATTCTTGCTCCGGCCATTGAGAAGCGATGGTCAGCAACATTGAGACAGGGGGTCCGGGGGCTTTCGGTGGATGTTGCAACTTTTGGTTGATGGCTGTTTTTTTTGAAGAACCCGGTATTGTGAATATTAAATATATTATATCATATATTTACACTATATAATATACATTATATTTTATATATTATAATATATATATATATATATTACATAGTATCCATAATATCATGTATATTATATTATATATATTATATATTATATATTATATATTATATATTTTATATTATATGTTTTATATATTCCTGCAGGATAAAAGCAACTTTTTGTTGGGAATAAACACCAGTTTGTTGGTGATATCCCAACGTGCTGATCGCTAAATCTCCATTTTAGATCATTTTAGTGGTTTAATCATTAAATCTGATGTTCTTCATCCATTCTTGATGGCTAAATCACACGTGTTAGTGGAAGATTTTGGTATGAAAAGGCGCCGATGGGCGGTTCCTTGCGCAACAACTGGAGGGTCAGCTCCATAGCCTCCTACCACCAGGAGTCCCAGACCCGGTAAAAGAGTGGGTTTTACTAGCTGGTTTCATGGGTGGTCATAATTGATCGATGGTTGCATGATCAATCCCATATGTTCCATGTATGGTATATTTACCTACATTTGGGTGATTTTTAGGGTAAATGTTGTTAAATATTCCATACATGGAGCATATGGGAATGATTGGGGGTTGAAACTATTGATGATTAAGTAGTGACCAACCTTTTGAAGTTGTAACTTGGACAAAAATGTGATTCAACCAATGTGAAGTCCAGCGGTAGCTGCAGGTCTTGAGCAATTTGATTTCCAATGGGACAATTGGAAAAGACAAGCCACAGGGTGAAATTGCCAAAAAACGGAAGGGGTTGCGTTTTTCTTATCAATTGTTGCCTCAACCAGTTCTGCAGGTCAGGGAAACCAAAAGTTGATTTGATGCTGATTGTTTGTCACCAGTTATCAACATCAAAACTGGTATCCCAGCCAACAATCCATGACCATTCCTTGGGTTTTGTTGCTATCCCACACCCAAAATCATGAAACACCCTCAAGATTCTCACTAACTTGGATCCCAAAGGTCCAGTACCACTGGTGAAGCTGAAGACAAAATTACAAAATCCGTCACCCCCTTTGGGAAATGGTGGAAAGTCACACCTAAACAACTAGACTAAACATGCTATATCCAATTTGACAGCTTAGGGCGCAGGGTGACTTGACCCATGCCCACATTTTGTGGATTTACTGTTACCTTCCATAGCTGGTTGTGCGCAGCCGCTCCTGCCAGCTAGATCCCGATCTTCGTGGGAAAGCAGCTGATGTTCATTGGTGGTTTCCCACAGTTCCCTATGTGTACATATGTGTACTATTTCTATCAGTTCTATCCTTACATTGTCTTGTCGAATCCCCATGTTGTGATTTGTTTCTGGCTAGCCATCCTTAACACATGTTCTTGCTTACAAAATTATCTTTGGAACCACCAACAACTAATTGTTTACCATCTTGCAATCAAACGTGACAAAGGACCAGCTATTAAACCTCCATTCTTGGAAGATTGTCAATTGCCATGTTTGATTACCATGGGCTGTGCGCACCCTCTTATAATTGTCTAAATCAATTGGCTTATTGGTGTATATTGGTGTATAACCAGTAACTAAAACTTTGGTTATATGTGGTTCATTGGTTTATACTTACCTTTTTATCATGTTAAATCAACTGACTTCATGGTTGAATGCGGCGCAAAAAAAGGCCCTCACCTTGACGAAACCATGTCGATTGGCTGCCAGAACCTCAGAATCGTAGAACTCCGTGGTAAAATAATGGTGTTTCAAAGCAACAAGAATGGTGATTTATAGCTGAACAACTGATTTATGTTGGCTAAGTCTGGCTAAGTTAATTTACAACTAGGATAGCTAGGTCTTATGGTGCTGAAATGTTCACTGTAGTGGAAAGTTAACAAACCGACTGCTCTGGGACACCACTTTGTAGGCTTAGCCAACTATGGGCACCACCATGTAGCTTTGTATGGAAACATAGGCTTATGACCCCCCAAACAGAATGAGGCTGCGCAAAAGAAGCGGTAATTGACCAATAAAGACGAGTAGAGTTTGGAACCGCCAACGTTGATGATCGGTTGACAAAATCCCCAGTACAACGTCCATAAATTGAGGTATATAGTCTGGGACAAACCATCATCAAACCAAAGGAAGAAGCAACGAACATGGAGAAGCAGCCATTGTGAATCTTTGAACGTGTGGACGGCAGCCAACAAACTTAGGATCCAAATTGACCAGCAACATCCAGCAACTCCAATAGGATAATCTCCCCAATTCGACTGATGCGAACTGGCTTGTCATGGAGGGGTTGGTCTTTTGTTGAGCAAAATAACGGTGTATGTTACAAGAGCGCTTGTAAGAAAACCATCCCTATATAGCCTATAAGATTGAACACACCCTAAATGGATACAAAGTTATATGTGGGTGGTGTTTCATATTGGGAGGATGGAACTATGTATCTAAATCAAACTAAATCCCTATATTTGATCGCGTCATCACGGACAGGAAGGACAAAAACAAACATGAAACGAACAACCTGTGATGGATTTTTACAGTTTCTACAGTATCCATACCGGAATATCTATATCTATCTATCACCCTTCATTCTGAGTTGGCAATCCAAATTTGACACACTCACTTCCAGGTCCAATCTATTTTTGAGTAACAAAATGCGTAAAGTATTGTGGGGCCCAGGATTTGATTCATAGCAAGAGCTATGAATGACACATTTGTTGAAGACTGGAATTGTCAATAAACAAACTTCTAGCATGATTACCGTATTATACCGTATTTGCATACAGAGACTCCGTCAGCAAAGATGGAGATCCCATTAGGTCCGAACACTATTGTAGAAGTGCACTGGAAGGACAGCTCTGGTCCTGTGGGATATCTCGGGTTGTGTGACCGAAGCTCGTTCAGGGCTTGGCATCATTTTCCTGAAGGATTGAGTGGAGATGTCTCACTCCTATGGACAATGAACAATGCGACGGTTACCCGGTTACCCTCTGGTAAACTAACACAACTATGGAAAATCACCATCTTTAATAGGTAAATCAACTATAAATGGGCCATGTATGGCCATGTTCAATAGCGTTTTGTATGTTTACCAGAGGGTAACCCGGTTGACCCACACTGGTTGTACAAATTGGTGACATCGTCTTCAATGAGATTCCCATTCATCAACCTTTCCGCATTTGATCAAACGAACATCTTTAGCCACCAAACAGATCCAAACACAATAAACACCTGGAAACTAGTGAGGTACAAATCACAAAATCATAACTATACAAGATCCGAACAACAAACATAAAACACAGTGATCATGATCATCGGAAGTAAGATTGTGAGATTGGTTGTTCTATTACTATTTGATCTGATATATATATAATATAATCAAAGTTGTGATCTGTCTATAATATGTAAGATCTAAGATACAAGATAAAAATACTGGTGGGTGGTTTCAACCCCTCTGAAAAATATGAAAGTCAGTTGGGATGATGAAATTCCCAATTATTATGGACAAATAAAACATGTTCCAAACCACCAACCAGATAAGATCTATACTAAGATACCTTTAAAATCTATGATCCATTAAGGTTCCTGAAGTCGGTACCGCAGCGGAAAAAAAAGCCGTGCTTCCCCCCGATCCCGGCAAAGCCAAGCAGTCGCCGAGCAGCCTGGCAGATACTGAGGTACTATTAGTATCATTACAGTATCTATATTACATGGTATAATACGGTATATTAGTATAATATAGTAATAGCACATCTATACTAAGTACTTTAAGTACTTCAGAATGATCATTGCAGTAGTACATATCAAATACACTAAAGATCAGTAATAGTATCTAATATCTATGATTAATCATGGTATACTGAAGTAATATTAGTAATGCATAGTAATACTGATGTTCGGTATATTTATCATTTATATAGATCCACTGAAAGCATCTACTATGATGTATACTATTGCAGAGGGTTCCAAAATATCACACTAATACTGAACCTATAAATATCGCACCAATAGTATATTAATAGCACATTAATGGTACATCACTAATAGTACATTCCGAATAGTACATCACTATATAATAATACACATTTAATAATTGAACTTGAAGATACAACATCACACTAATAGTACGTGTACTGAAGTATGATAGAATACTATAGCTAGATGAATATATGAAGTACAATCATTAAGTGCTTCTGTTTACATAGCGACTAGATTGTTCTGAAGTACAATGAAGTACATAGGCCCGGAGACACATTGGATGAGGCTGGTATGGATGAACATCAGATCGGAGGCCTGAATATATCCATGGGTCTACCCCGTTTTTTGGCACTTTAAAGAGGGAATATGCGAACAAAAACAAACCACTGGAGTTGATGGGTAATTATCCGGATGGACAATCCCATGTGCTAGAATTCCCATGGAGCATGAGCAGTGTTCAAAAGTTGAAATGTCATTCCACCGTACTGGTTGGCAAATGAGATTTTCACCTCAATTATTGTGAGAATCCCCAAGACACCCGAACTAATCATCAACCAACAGTGTAGCAGCCAGTGCTCACATACTGGCGATTTTCGTCACCGAACGGCACCGACCTACGGGTATCCATGGAAATTCCTAATTAATAGCTATAGCTGGATCTTCAACCCCATAATGATCATATTGAATCATATTGATATATCCTAACATCATATATTGATAATATTGATATGGTATAGCTGATATCCCATAATGATATAGCTGATATCCCATAATGATAGGTTTTGACTCATCCCATCATCATATCATCGAATCGCAATGCCCTCCAGGCTCCCGCATCAGCCTGTCGAGAGATCTTCTCAGGATCTGTCGTGAGCAGAACCTACTGTCAAACTGAAAGACACATAGCCACAGATGGTGGAGGGAGCAACCAAAAAGCGAGGATTCATGAGGTATTCGGATTCATGAGGTATTCTAACTAGGATGTTGAAAAATAGAGCAGAATACTATGGTAGATACGAGTACCGAAAGCCAAATATTCAAGAAAAACAACTGGGATTTGAAGAACAATACTTGCAAGGTGGTGGCGAGCCCCATAGTTAATTAGCTAACTTTATAAGGTTTTATAAGTAGATTTATTTTATAGATTCATGGCACAGTAGATGTGTTGAACTAGTGAATTCGGAGTTCAAGAAACAAGGAAAATAACTAGACTTCACCACTAATGATCTGTAGAAACACTTCCAAGCCGAATAAGCTGCGTGCGATAGCGCGTGCCTGCCAAGCTTCTTTTTGCAGATCTTCTTCTACCCGGACCTGGTGAGAAATCCTCCATTTTTCACCCTGCTTTGATGTTTGATGTACCCCATCGTCATTTAATATAGCTATTGAAAATCACCATGTTGAATAGGTAATATATGTATATATCATATATATATATCATATATATATATATATGTAATTATGTATATATATAATTATATATAATTAAATAAATATATATATATATATATAGATTTATTTATTTATGGACCATGTTAATCTTTTTTTTTTAAATCGCAATGTTAAGTTGCCAAAAGGTAAGAGAAAGCCCGGCGGAGATGATGTGCCATCTCTGTGGGATCGCCCCGTCCTGATGGTCTTTGATCTCCAATAAGGCAGGCCTGGAGGGTTCCATAGTCATGGGGCATCCCCGAGAGTTGGATGGTTGATATTTTCCATGGAAAATCCGAAGAAAACATGGATGATAACTAGGGCTAAAAAAACCTCTATTTTAGGAAAACTACCATATAAAATCATGGTGGGCAGTTGAAATGCCATGCTTTGAAGCATTCACTAACCCGGTTATTTGGAAGATTGGAAGTGCCCAGGATGGTCCACTCCATTAAGGAAAGGAGGCTCCAGTCCATTTGCGTAATGAGACCTCCTGCTGAATCAAGCCGACTGGTTGAAAGAGACATCTTAGGAGGCACGAACATTGCATGACTGTGAAAAGTGTCAGCATGTGCTAAAAATGGCACAGGATTATCATAGAAAATAAAAACCACACATTGGATTAATACTGTTAAGACATGTTAAGACGGTCAATTAATCAACACGGTCAACACCACATTTTCAGACACGTCCTTTGGGCCCACCAGCCAGGAAAAGCAGCACTTTTTCGCTGCACAGCGCTGCTCGGTGGGGTTTCCACTCAATCCATGTTGATAATGGCGGAAGCCACCCTGCGGCCGCCACTGCCAGCTGCACAGCGTTCCATATGTTGATTCCCGTATGGAACAACAAAAACGGTCTGTTTTATCTGTGTTTCTCTCCCTCTCTTTCCTTCTCTTGTTCTCTCTCTCTCTCTCTTTCTCTCTGAGAGTATAGATAGGTAGGTAGGTCCTAGTATAGGAGATTAGATAGATAGATGTAGATAGAACAAAACAGGTGTACACATAATACTATATACACCTCAAAAAAGTCATGGTATCTTTTGGTTGGCCAAGGAACTGAGACAGAGCCTTGGCTCCCTTGTCATCTGAGATCACTGCCGCCTTGGGGAAGACCCATCTTTCAATCTGGGCCTCAGGATGTCAACGGGGTCACTCCGGTGTCACATTTGGGTCCAGAAATGGGGAGTGGTTCTACTAACCAGCACCCCTGTGGGCCATGGGCCATGGAGTTAGTTGACTAGTTAGTAAATGGATTAGATTCGGAATATAGATGGATATAGTCTATATAGTGGTTTGTAACCCCAGTTACTAACCAGTTGGCTAATCCCATGGCCCATCAAAGTGTCGTAATTCACACCAAATATCTGTGCAAAACTTATGTTCAGCCACCTCCAAGTCCTAGTTATATTGATCAATATCCAATGAATCTGGAAGCTTGAACATGTTTTTACAGTTAAACTATTGTGGGATGTATTGTGAATTGTCTGGACACGTCACTTGTACGCAGAATAGAATTTAGGGACAGGAAAATGCTTATTATTTATACTTTATATTTCATGTCAAGTAGGGATCTAAAGTGTGGGTGAACGTTGATAATCAACACACACCCATTTCACCTCGAGGGTCCCAAATTGGTGCTGGGGAATGTTGGGTGAGAAAACAACCATGAAATCCATACGTCATCAGTGTCACTAAGATCCGATAAGGAATGCTAAACACAGGAACTCGCCGGTTTTTCTCGAGCCTTCAGTGGGGTTCAAGCTAAATAAAAACACCGCTGCAAGGTGAGGCCCCCCGAAACCGCTAGAGATGTTGGCGCTTAGCTAACTTGCTGAACGTTTGGGTTGAGAGATAAAACATCAAGTTAACTATAGTCCACTCGATTTAAAACCATATATATAAACCATTATAACCTGCAACTGGGAAGCCCTCAGCAAGGTTAAATAAAGGCTGCTAAACCACCAAGTGCCCCCACAGAATCCTTCAAAACCTTGGTATGGGAAGTGCCATTAAACTCCTGGCCGAGTGCCAACGGGCCTGAAGTACGACTAGAAATCCTCAAAGAAAGAATCAGCAAATGAAAACATGTTATGATGATTGTCATTATTACTAGTTAATTAAGACAAAAACATACTATAATGTACTATAACATACTATATAACTATAAACTATCATTATCTATGTTGTGCATTGAACATAACCACTGAAAAACACCCTTCGCGTCATCGCCAGCTTTCTCTCCTTGCAGGTGGCATCTTGGCCGCAATCCAGCCTTGGTGGCGATTCGAGTGCCGGTGGCAATGGGGATCAAAAAACTCAAACGATGCTGAAGCGACAGGTTTTTTCGATACCACGAAAAAAAGGTGCGGTACGGAAGATCCATCCTCGAACATCAAAACATGGAAATATTGAAGTTTCCTGAAATGTGAGTACCCCAACATAGATAACGATAGTTTATAGTTATAGTATGTTATAATTATAATATAATGTACCACAACATAGTACCATTGGTTTTCGAATTGATAATATGTTCCCATTGATAAGGTAACCATTGTTGGATGATTCTGGGGGTACCATATTGATACCATGTTTGGAAACATGAAAAACCATATCATTAATAACCAATTATATACTGTAATACCATCTGGTTATTTAACAGTTCGCCATGGAAAATCACCACTTTTAATAGGTAAACCATCTATACATGGGCCATCTATACCATGGCTATGTTGAACAACCAGAGAGTAACCCATCAATATCCCATTCGAATACCCCATGGTCAATTTTACCAACGAAACAGTGGCTACTCTCCAGGATCCAACGGAACCCATTTCCACACAAAGCGACAGACTTCCGCACTCGATGGGACTCGGGACCACAGAAAATTCATGGGAATTAGCAGTGAAAAATCACAGCGGAGTCAAAAAAAATAGCAAATCAACATTTCTTCCATGATTTCTCTGAATACCCAAGATTTCCATGATTTCTTCCATGAAAAATAGCCAGAAATACCCAAGATTTCCATATGATTTCTGGCACCTCTGAGCCTCCAGGCGCCACGACCTCATCTTTCTCCTGGCATTTGGCTGGGTGAATCTGCCTGGTTAACATTCCATTTATACACGATGCCCGCTCATAAAATGATAATGTGTGTGGCTGGATCTCCAATTCCAGTGGTATATACTTGGTATATGGATAATCCATGTATCATACATATAAATATACACATCATTATGTATATATATATATATACACAAGCTATAGACAGACCTCCTTCCCACGTTCATCTGTTGTCGTCTATCCCAAACATCCAGGGTTTATCTCCCTTTCGACTTCGCCTTGTTGTAACTTGTTAGGGAAAAGGTTGAGGCTCCGAACCATCCTGGGCGTGGAAACACCGCGGTTCCGGGTCAGGTCCGTCCCGTCCATGAGATTAAAACCGATGACAACCTGATCAAATCAAAAGCAATACAAAAAGAGATTTATTCCCGAAACGAGGACATGTAAAAAATATTAGCAGTAAGATGTGAACAAACTGATACTGAGAGATTAATGGGCATGGATGTCATTTAGATATATCAATATATTTCTGGGATACAATGACTGAGTGCTCCCAGAACAAGCTAAATGGGTTATATACGTCAAAATAAGCTCTGGAGGAAAACAACGTCAGTCAAACCGCATACTTCGGCCTAATTTTCTATCAGAAAATATTGGTCTACAGTTGGCTTAAAAAAACACATCACACATTTTAGCTCAAAACACTTCACCTGCAAATTTCGCAAAACAGACCTATTTTGTCTCCTCTACCGGTGAGGTTATACTCTACCGGTGAGGTTGGAATGCCAGAAAATACGGTTGACTGAATTGTGAAAATCCTATAGATAACTTTCAAATAACCATTTTCATCAATTTTCCCATGTAGAAATTGCAATAAGATCTCTTGAGGCTGGGCATAATATGTTTTGATTTAGAACAGGAGAGCAGTCACTCAACTACCAACACAAGTTTGACCAAACAGGACGAAACGTTTCGATCCAAAATCGTGGCAATGGCTATAAGACTAGGTACTTAGTCACTGGGTGATCATTGAAAGAGTGAAGATACATACAACAACGTATACCAATGTGTATGAATATATATATATATATATATATATATTATATTATATACACAAAGAGTATCAACATCAACTATAACATATATAGAACTATGTGTGTATATAATTGCGTAAAGCAAAACACACACAATGTTTTGCTCACCTCAATCAATTTAGGGACATGTCATTGTAGAACACACACTGAAGTTCCAATGTGTTGTTGAACATAGATTCATATACTGCCAATATGTACCATCGCAAAGTACTTGAAGTCTTGTTCAAAACCCGTCTTGATTGGTGCTTTTCGTGGCTCTTCTCTTATGTTTTGATTGATTGCCAAAGTATGTTCCTCTTCTTTGGCAACATCTCCAGTTTTGTTACCATTTGTTTCACGATACATACCACAGCTGTGTCGAGAAATGGCCAACCAGATATTTGAAAAAAAGTGAACAAACACTGCCATGGCAATCTAAGGCACCCGTGTATTTCTCAAACCACTGGCCACTAAAGTTGCTACCAACCATACTTTCCAACATCTATAAATATAAATATTTACCATATATACATATGTATATATATGTTTTTTCTCACGATGGTATATAATCAGTGGCCTTTTCAGGTACCTACCTAAACTGAAGGTACTGTACCACATAAAACATCATAAAACCACATCTGGGGGGATATATCCGCTTAGCCCCAAACAATAGACTATATAAATGCTATCGGCAATAAATCGTTTCCTGAAAAGGCCACTGAGGTAGTGATGTGTCGGGCGCCTGCGTTTTCCATCTTCAGGGACCCATCTGCCTCGCAGCGGCGTAAAAGATCTTACGGCTATTTCCTAGGTAGGGTAGAACAGCTTATTTATTTTATACTATTTTATAGGTAAATAAAATAGAAAAACGATTCCAACAAATATCTGGAACCATATTAGTATGTATATTCGTTTGTATTATAGTATATTATAATATTAAATATTATAGTTAAACAATATTAACATATTATATTGGATAATATTATATTGTATCAGATTAAATTATATTATGTTATATTATATTGTATTATACAAATATATCATATATAATACAAAATAATATTCTATTATGGTTTATTATATGTCATTAACAAATCATATTATATTGCATTATATTTTTTTTTTATTATATTGTTCTAAATAATTATATCATATTATGTTATATTATATTAATCTGTATATATATATATATATTATCAAATATTATATCATATATTAAATTCTAGTGTTACATTATATATGATATAGTAATATCAAAACATATTATATAACAATAAATTATAATATTCATGTTGTATTATTTGATCTATCAAATTATTTTTTTTCAAAACATATTATATATATATGTATATTATTAAACTTTATATCAAATTATATTTTTTTTATTGAAACATAATATCAAATTATTGTATATTAAAGATTACTTTATATAAAACTATCAATTATAAATTATATATTAAATATCAAATTGTAAATTATATATTGTAAAAATATTATATGTTATCAATATATCAAAATACTGTATTTCAATATTATATTTTTTTTATTGTGATGTTAAATTACATTATATAATGTGTTATTATTAAACTATATTATAGCATATGTTTTTTTTTAAATATATTACATTCAACCAGAAAATAGTACTATAATGAAATATTACACTAATTATATTGCTAAATCAAAATATATTATATTTTTCTATATTATATACTATATTATATTCTATATTATATATATATTCATTTAAAAAAAAAAATCGTATATATAATATATTAAACACATATATAGATTATGTATTAAATATTGCATATGATATATTATATACTATACATTATATTCAATTATATGTTATTTGAATTGAAATTACATTGAGCTAAATTATATTGCAATATAATAGGTTATATTATATATTTAATATTGTTATAATATATGAAATTAGATCATATTATATTATACGTATAAATAACTTATACATTAAATATTTTATCATATATGCTATAGACCGCTATTTAGATGTAATTACATCATTCCAACCACCAAACAAAATACACTTTGGAATTTGGAACAGCTTCATTCGCTGGTCATCATAGAGTCTCCCGCTTGGTCTACAACTGGCATGAAGAGACCATCCGTAGTTAGCTTACAGCAGTTCCAGTCTTAATGTTTGACACATACACGCAAAATTCCCAACAAATAAGCACCGACCATAAAGGCAATGCACCATTCTCCATTCACATTTTTTACTGTTGGTGATGAGGCATAGTCCATCATATTCCTATGTCACAATATCATTTGGTGGTGGGCAACACAATTTCATAAGCCTACCATGACTGGGGATGGTTTGAATCCCACCCATTTACCAAAGAACTCACTGGATCCAGAGCTTGAGTCAAGGCCGTTTTAGTCTGTCCTGCCTTTCGGCTGACAACAAGATTTGCAGTGGTTCATCAGTTATTTATATTATATATAAATTATATTGTGGATATTTATTCCGAGTCAAATCAGTTAGTACCTTAGTACCAGCAGCCATGGTAAAAATCAACCGGGGGTGCACTGGTCATCTGCACCATCGTGTCCCACGCATTTGACAACTGGAAAGTCAAGGGGCCTTCTTTTTGGTCTGAACTGAAAAAAAAAACAGATTAAGTATGTCAAGTCTGTTTATGCAAATCCACTCATGATTGTGCGGGGCCTTGTGGCAGGCAAAGATTCTAGAGATTGGACGAGATTGCACTGCAAGTTCCAATCACCTTCATTGATATATATATATATATACACATACCCTATGGCCCTATGGATTCAAGTTATTTCTGAGGAAGTATCTGGAATCTGATTTGGGGGGCCAAGTACTTTCTCAGAAAGCATCTGGATCCATATGATGTAGCAATACTATCGACGTACATAACCTATATTTAATACTATCCAAAAACATAGAAAAGTAAAATCCCACTAAAATAGGTTTAAAAAATATATATATATATACATATATATATATATATATCCACCAAAGTTATCTTTTTTGGGATTGCTATGACCGACTTAGAAGCGTCAAGTAACAGGGCCGTGCCTCCTCTGTTGCGCCCTTCGTGAGCATGTCGGCCTTCGTCTTCTCCCAAAGCGCCTCAAAAAAAGTGACTGATGGCCATGGCCCTGGAATAGGCAGTTGCGGATTGCAATGGATTTGATGGGATTTTGTGGTGATTAGTGGGATATTATCGGATGTTGTGTTGATTAGTGGAATTTGTACGGGATTGAATGGTGATTGGTGGGATTTAATGGCATATTAACTCTCGCAAATATCGTAGTTACTCGTTCCTACCCTCCAGTATTTTTTTACATAGCTAAATCAATGATTGTTTCCCCTTCAGAAATGACCTACATTCCTGGTGGATTTTTTTGTTATCGATGTCAAAATTTACTGGAAAGTATGACATGCGTATACATGTTTGGATATGGATGGATATGGAACATGAAGATACTTGAAAACTCCATTGAATGGAATGGTTCCCATGCTCTTTACACGTGGTTCAACATTGTGCTCTATTAATGAATGAGTCTCTACTCACTGTACCAAAAACTATAAAACTGTTGTGCGGCAATGCGTTCAAGGTGGTGCTATCAGCTTGCTCGTTCTGAGTCCCTCGACCTTGTGAATCTTATGTCAGTGTGGGGTTGCTATTCTGTTGTCCAACTAGTGTGGCAATATTGGATCGCACCGATCAATATTATCTATTTGAAATCTCAACCATGGATTCCAGCATTGTGGGTGAATCGCATCATTTTTGCGGCGGATGAAAAAGAACTCAGGACCAATTTTAGTCTGTCAATTGGCACGGTATTCCCGCTCTTGTTCTTGAAAATCCGTCCGTGGCAACCCCTAACCTTTATTGGTAAGAAGTTGGCACCACACCTACTCATCTTGCGTAAATACCCAGTTTTTGTGCTCAAGCCTGTTTGCTGCTTAAAGCCCACGGTCCGCCCCTGTGATAGCAGCTCATGTTTCTTGATTCAAATCAGACTCCCCCATGTTTGTAGTTATACCGTGAACTCTCCCTTTGTCGTTTAAGATTCTTGAGCTATGTTCTGGCTGAAGTCTATTTTCTCCCAAACAGTGTGACCACACTGAGGGGTTCTTAGGGTAAGTCAAGGCCTGGTGTTCAATCGAGGTGGTATCCGGGGCGTTTGGCATTCTCCCCCAAAATTTCCACACAAAATGGCTCTTGCGAAATGTGCATTTCGACTGCGCACGCTCGCACAAAACGATGCCCCCGGAGGTGTCTGTAAATTTCCACACAATATGGCTCTTGTGAAATGTCCATGCGCACGTCCCCTGCGCAGGCTCGCACAAAGTGTTCTTCCCGGTCTTGGGATCGGTCTTCCTCCTCAACATCATCATCATCATCATCATCAGCAGCAGCATCATCACCATCACCATCACAATCACCATCACCATCATAATCATCATCACCACCACCACCACCGCCACCACCGCCACC
>Ga0126342_10014056_pt1 | contig 14150 bp, 6 predicted proteins | sample Cyp1metagenome_FD_92528 | JGI IMG/M metagenome (GOLD analysis project Ga0126342, IMG submission 92528) | Coral microbial communities from Lord Howe Island, Old Settlement Bay, Australia - Cyphastrea 1 metagenome | ecosystem: Host-associated > Invertebrates > Cnidaria > Coral ...
CAATGATAACAACATGCACATTTACATGTGTGTAGGTGTGTAGTATTCATGGTGTCCATTGACCCACGGCCACCACTTTCACGTCAGAATCCAAATGAACTCTTCAGCCATGCCAGAATCCAAGGGGAATACGCCAGGCCAAAAGCTCTCAGAGCAGCCGGTGCCCTAAATGGTGTTACTTTCGCCAAAGGATTGTGCACTGTTTCAATGAATCTCAGCGTGAGAAACAGTAGGGAAAAATCTAAAGGTGAAAAAGGAGCTAAGCAACAGCAAATCTAAGGTAGATGCAAAGCGCAATGAATGTGAACAACTAAACATTGCCCTTTCTAAGCACCTATCGCTCTCAACGCCAGCTGCATGCATTCACCACTGTGCGTTCACCACTCTGCCCGGCCAGCCACCACAGTGGCACCAAAACTGCAGCTGCAAAAGTTCAGGAAGACAAAGTAGATATTGCATCACCACTTTGCCCAGCCACCACCCTGCCTCACGTCATAGTGAAGCCGCTCAACCTCGAAGGGATTCATCCATAGCATCGAAGGAGCCAAGCGGTGTCCTGTCAGGATCAGTTGTCATTGAGGCGCCCATGCTGCTGCACGAAGTAGCCAAGTTGAACTTCCAGGGCTTCTAAACGTCCCTGCTCCAGAATGTCCAGTCTTTGGAGGACTTGGGTGATGGTCTCTGTGCCCGAGCTCAACGGATTGGTGATATCAGCGGAAATCACGCCAATATCGCTACGCACCTGTCCCAGCAAAACAAGGCAGACACGCAACTGTGTCTTGAGTCGCACCACTTCGTGAAGTGGTGCCAGGATATCCTGGAAGCTGACGGTCCATCCGGACATGGCAGGATCACAGGAACGTGAAAGCTGAAGTTGGTGAAAACAAATGGTAAAGTTGATGGTCCACATGGACTATGACAATCTAATTGGACATCATTCAACAGAACTGATGATTAGTCTGAGGGTAGTGGTAACACATGCTGAAGCCAAAAAGAAAGTGATGTAAAAAGGGTGGAAAATGCCATGCTGCAACTTGATGCTAAGGTTTTCACGCTGTACTGAATGTCAAAACGCTGAAGACTGACATACATTGCAAGACCAACCAATGATCTGTATTCGGCTGCCATTGTTTCTGACAGCAACTGTTGATTTGAGTCACTGGCTGTGTGACAAGCTATCCGTCCGCATTGGTAACAAGCAAAACATTCCCTTATGCAGCAAATCGCTCTCTTACAAGCTGCAGGTGCGTTGTCAGCAAGCCAAGGACGCGTTATGTCCGTTATGTGACCAAACAACAGTGACAAGCTATGGGATAACTCAGGCACAAACAGAACACTCACTGTGTGACAAACTATGGAGCCACTCTCTGACAAACTAACTAGTCGCTGTGTGACAAGCTCTCCGTCCGCATTGGTGACAAGCAATACATACTCTTATGCACGGCAGACTGTGACAAGCTATGGGATCACTGAGGCACAAACCGAACAGTAAATTTGTGACAAACTATGCAGCCACTTTCTGAAAAACTAACTAGTCGCTGTGTGACCAGCTATCTGTGCGCATTTGTGAGAACAAGAAGAGTTTCTTGTATGACAAGTCACTCCCTTACAAGCTGCAGGTGTGCTGTCAGCAACTCAAGGACGCGTTATGTGACCAACCAACAGCAGACTGTGACAATCTATGGGATGACTGAGGCACAAACAGAACAGTCACTGTGTGACAAACTATGCAGCCACTATGGCACAAACTAACTAGTCACTGTGTGACAAGCTATCCGTCCGCATTGGTGACAAGCAAAACAGACTCTTATGCAACAAGTCGCTCTCTTACAAGCTGCAGGTGCGTTGTCACAAGTCAAGGACGCGTTATGTTGAGAAGCTATGGGATGACTGAGGCACAAACAGAACAGTCAATGTGTGACAAACTATGCAGCCACTATCTGACAAACTAACTAGTCACTGTGTGACAAGCTATCCGTCCGCATTGGTGACAAGCAAAACAGACTCTTATGCAACAAGTCGCTCTCTTACAAGCTGCAGGTGCGTTGTCAGCAAGTCAAGGACGCGTTATTTGACCAACCAAAGGGCGACTGCGTGACAAGCTATGGGATGACTGAGGCACAAACAGAACACAGTGTGACAAACTATGCAGCTACTATCTGACAAACTAACTAGTCGCTGTGTGGCAAGCTATCCGTGCGCATTGGTGACAAGCAAAACATACTCTTATGCAACGAATCGCTCTCTTACAAGCTGCAGGTGCGTTGTCAGCAAGCCAAGGACGCGATGACTGAGGCACAAACCGAGCAGTCACTTTGTCACAAACTATGCAGCCACTATCTGACAAACTAACTACTCGGTGTGTGTGACAAACCAACTAATACAAATAGATTTTGATTTTGACTTGGAAATGTGCTTCACGCCACAGCGGCATGGACTTTTTCATCTATCATCTGACCAGATGGCTCCGCACCCGTCGCTTTAGCGAGCCACAAATCATTAGAAAAACGCAGGGTTGCGTGACTTTCTTACCTTTTCTCGCATCTCCATCTTCTTTCTTCTGACTCTTTCTCTTCCCTGATCTTCTTTCTTCTACTCTCCTCTTCTCTCTGCCTCTGTCCATCTCTGCACTTTTCATCTGTCCATATTGTCGGAAGTTTGACTTCTAAACTTCCTTCGAAGGCTGACTGCATGACAAGATAATGTCAAACTTGAGCTGTCCTCCAGCGCATCCGTGACAGAACTTGCCGAATTTGCAGAATTTGACCACAAGAAAGCAGCCAAGCCATCACCGTGCTCGTTTTGCTGCAAGCTTCTCGATTGCGATTGTTGAGAGGATGCCCTCACCGCGCCAAGCCTGGGAAGGTAACAATGTTGGATTGCCTGTAGCTGCTTGGATGTTAGTCGCAACTTTCTTTCGAAACAAGTTACAACCCGGAAGCCTATGTCCCCAGCAGGCAACTATCTGTAAGCCTAGGCACGGAACATCCCACTCCGTGGCCACCTTCTGCACGTGAGGCTCTCCATTCCACTGCAACCCGTCCTCACCGGATGGCTCACCAAAACGTTGTACATAATCGGCCCGTGGATACAAATCGTACGATGTGTACGACAAGGTGATCTGCCGGGATTGGCAGCTGCTGAACTGCTGTGGGAGGCTTGCGAGGTGGTCAGCAGCCAAACTCTTCTCATCGCACCCTTTCAAGCCACCCAAGACTTTTTTGCTGAGCTTGAAGCTGTAAGATACGTATCTTAGATACTCGGAGAAACAACTAATTTATCTATATTGATTTATTACTACACATATCCCCATTCAACTGTTCCCATTGATGGCACACAATTTGAGTATGAAAACTATCCGTCCAATGTTTACAAATCCAACTATTGACATATGTATATATATATACACATATAACATACTTATTTCTTGATTAGTCCAGGTATCACCCAGATTGAAAACCTTTAATTAATCAACTTTGATTCACCATCTGCCAGGTATCACCCAGAGTCCCTGGGATGCCGACTGAGAGCATCACCTTGGCAAGCCTGCGCATTCTTAAGTCATGGTGGACCCCAGTCGTCACCATGGTTGTTAACCTCTACTAAGTCATGGAAATTCATGAGGACTGGATGATAAGTGGGGGGTACCCCCATGGATTGGAAACCTTCATACAAAATTCAGATGTTAAAGTGTGTGTGTTTTTCCGTTTCAGGTTACGTACTGAATCTGCAGTATGACATGCCACTCAACCTGTCCAAGTTGTGTCCAAGTCCCGTCTGTATATTTCCCATGGGAATCACGCTCTGGAAGCAGAGGATGACCAATGGAGTTTCGACCCCTACGAAGATGACCAATGGAAATACTCTAAACAAACATAGATGTGGGAAAGCCATGGGACAAACCCATGGTTTCCGGAAAATGATCTACAAATGGTGGCTTGAAAAAAGCTTTCCACATGTTAATAGTCACCGAAGAGCATACGTAGTTATCAATAGTAACCTCACACATATTTTCAACTGGTATATGAATAGGATAACCTCCACATACCCCTACTTGTGGACCATTTTGCCGACTTGTACTGGTTGGTGGTTGCAACCCCTCTGAAAAATATGAAAGTCAGCTGGGGTTACTATTCCCAATATATGGAAAGTCATAAAATTCATATTCCAAACCACCAACCGTTCAACCAGTATATAACTGGGAAAAACTCGATCCAGGCTGTCGCGGCTAATCGTAGATATCCTGCCAAACAAGCCAGTTAGATCACTTGCATCTGCATCCCCATGTTTTTACTCTTCCAAAATTATGTTGGTTCAAATCCAACTTCGGTTCACAACACGCAAGGTGGTGCCAGCTACAGTGGCGGATGAACTGACCCCTGGCATGGCCCATTGTCATACAATAGACATATCTGCCATAAACTCGTGCTAAGCTATACAGTAATAATTTTAGCCATCAGATATATCAACTATATAAACTTACAACAAGTTGTTGATTGAATCAGAATCAATTGCATCCCCAGTTTTGCTGGGTAAAGCCACGAGAGTGAATCCCTTGTGAAAAGTTCACCATATCCAACTAAGCCCAATACATCCCAAATTAAATACATATATTATATCACGCATTATTTTCCAGATATTCCGCTATTACTTTGTATATAAATATATATATATATATATATTGTATCCCTAGATCCCATTAACAATCCGAGTAAAAAAACTGGTTACAATCCCCTTATATCCTATACAGATGATCCATAGATTCCAAAAGATTCCACTATTCTAGATCATAGATGATCATAGATAAACTCTATAGAATTCCCATGGGAATTCCATAGAATCTCCCATAGATCTGTGTAAATTACAATATTTCACAAACTGAACTAAGACCATATTGGGATACAGTAATTCCCCGAATCCAAACCATCATTTCCAGTGAGGGAGAACAGTGAGGTCGTGATTAAATTTACCCAGACATATTATATATATATATATCCTATATTAAGATGATCTATAGATTACCATGGGAATCTCCCATAGATGGATATAGATCCCTATATACAGACATATTTGTATATATATATATACATATATCCTATATTAAGATGATCTATAGATGATCTATAGATTACCATGTATGGGATACTTATATTCATATTCTAGAGATTACCTATATAGATTACCATGTATATATATACCATATACCTAGATTAATTCCTATATAGATGACCATCTATCTAGTTTTTCTATGACGATAGATCCCTATATATATGGGTGTGTCTGAAAATAGGGTATATTCCCAATTATAGCCATTTAATAGGGATAATGATCAGCAAAACCATTGGGTTTAGGGGTACACTATTTTCAGACACACCCATATATATATATAAACTTACCTATAAAAAGATGATCATAGAGATGAACATCCCATGGGAATTCCGGAGCTGGAAATCGCCTTCACGGCCCGTTGGAGTTGCTCGTGGCAACGGACACATGCGCCCTGAACTTCCGTGGCGTCCCATGGAAAAGCCATGGAAAAGCCGCAGCAACACGGGGGTACTTCACGATATACCCTCTGGTAAACGTTTACATAACTATGGAAAATCACCATTTTTCATGGGAAAATCCACTATAAATGGCCATGTTCAATAGCTGTTTGTATGTTTAGGGTACACTTTCATAATCTTTCATGTGGGAGTGTGTCAAAACCTTGTACCCCTGTAGTTCACATCAAAATAGCTGGGATTTATGGATGTTCTTCATCCCACTAAAAATGGTATTAATAATAGGTATTGATCCATAGCCATATAGGTTTTTCAGGGTTTCAAACTGGGGTTTCAAACTGGGGTTCATTTAGGGTTTTTCCTCGGGTTTTTGTAGGTTTTCTGTACGGTTTATGTAAAACGTGTTGAAAAGAGTGAGTGTGGAGTTCAGCCGAATCCCACAGTGTCAACAAGTTTAACCATCTCAACATAGTGGAAGGCCACAAAGTACGGTAAGGTCACCAAAAATCATTGCCAATCTTAGATACCCTGCAAAAAAAGTAAATTCTTTACTGGTTGGTAGATATTCCCATTGATACCAAAAGACTAAAGGATTAAAGTATCCATGTAAGATTGACCTAGAAATGAAGTTCCCGACAATCATCCCAAAAGAGTTTGGGGCATCGCACAAGTGCTGGCCGTATTTATTCATATGCGTTCCAATATATAGTGGAGGTATTCAATGTATTCAATATTAGAGTGATGGAATTACTTCACTATTACGTATGGCACAAGTCCCTTCCCCAAAAAAGTGGATGGTTCCAGATCCTTAAAATGGCAACCGGCATTTGTGGGTCCAGCAGTCCAGCGAGTAGTGGTGACACAAAAAACAAGTTTTGGGACAACAGTCATCTTGATATGGAGGTACACCTAAATCCATGGGGGTACACATTTTGAAATCATCCATTTCGATCGAATTTCCCATGAAATAAACCATCCAGCTATTGGGGGTACCCCATGACTATGGAAACCATTCATGTCCCTTCACCAAGCATTGCCCTTATATTTGTGATGGTTGATGATCCATACTTCGTTGGTGAGGCCCTGGAGGTTTCCTAGAATATGGCTACAACGGTGTTCGAATTGATCATACGCATTCATACGTTACACCATTTTAAGGATGATTGTTGGATGCCATTTTAATTTTAGGAAACCTCTATATCCAACGATCATCAACTATCAATTCAATGGCCATGTCAGGAACCGATTTATTGGAGCTACCTAGCTTATATCCATATATAAGGCCTATTTTTTAGGCCTAAATTTCAGGGAATATCCCCAGAAAATATGGTCAGAAATATGGTACATTTACGTACTGTACCTCCATAAATTGGATCCTGAAGATCTCCCATTGATTAATTCCTGTTGGTGAAATCCTGATCCTGCAGGATTCACCCTAAAAAAAAAACAACCTGGTAGTGACTAACACAGCGAACTGGAAAATGGACCAGTTCGAAATAGATGATTTAGCGAACTTAGAAGGCTGATGTTCCAGTTCGCTATGTTAGTCTACCAGAGGCTAATTTCATAAAATCCCATGATTTATTTTCCGTATCATCCCATGATTTTCCATGTTACCCCCATATAAAACCATATGATCAACCCACTATTCAGTGGAACAATGTGGTAAACCCATGAATAAACCATCCCCAAGTCATCACCATAGATAGGTGCCACTGTGGACGGAAGAAATCCCGCACCAGTTGGTGGTTGGTTTATCTCGTTATAACTGCATTATTTGCAGTGTTTCATAGTTATCCCATAGGATACATGTATGGTATATATGCTAACATTTACCATCAATATACCCCCAATGTTAGCATATATACCATACATGGATCCTATGGGTATAGTATGTTATAGTTACCAACTGGTGCAGGATTTCGCAACCAACCACGGCATGTTTACCATCCCCAGTCATGGTAGCTTTACGGCAACTTGGCTCCACACCCGCGCGTCACGGAGCTCCTTCTCCCACTGTTTATTGCCATTGACCTCGCAAGAGATGGAACATGATGGAACAGTGGGCACCTGAAAAACCACAAGGACCTTAAGATTCATATGGATTAGTACAGATTACTATGTGTTCATATGATCTGATATATATATATATATTAATGATAAATGTTGATGAATACGGTTTGACATAGGTTGATTGTTCATATGATTTTGTTTGGATGAACATTAACCAATATCGACGACATCCAGGATGAACCACAAGTCCAGTTCTCCACCGTTCAAAAGCCAGGCAACCCAGAAGGTACAACCATAAGCACCAGGTCACCAGGAAGTATATTAATAAAAAACAACAAAATGATGATAGGGGCTACCCTCTGGTAATTTGTTACAGTTTGCTATTGAACATGGCCATAGAAATAGTTGATTTACCCATTAATTGCATGGTGATTTTCCATAGTTATGTAAACGTTTACCAGAGGGCTAGCCCTTGAGATCGGTTTATGCTGCCTGACTCGCCTTTCCAATCTGGTAACTGTCCCACTCTCTTGCGGTTAAATGTTCCATACTTCCAGCGGAATTGGAAGAGTTCACGCACCTGAAATCAGGTTGCTTTTGCCATTAATGGTTCTTTTGGGGTACTTGCCTGTTATCAACACCTATGGGTGTCTGAAAATAAGCTATCCCAAACTACATGAAGTTTAGAATCATATGGCAGTGTGTCAAAACCTTGTACCCCTGGTGAACATCAAAATAGCTGGTAAATGGATGTTCATCCCACTAAAAATGGTATTAATAGGTATTGATCATACCCATATGTTACCCATTAGGATGGCATAACTTTGGGCTATCCCCATTTTCAGACACACCCATATTAAAAAATCCGCATATTAAAGAAACATGGGTGGTTTCATCCACACGTCATGACCCCCAGAGAGCTGAAGAAATGAGGGACATCATGCACAAAAAAAAACATCCAAAAAACATATCTCCAAATCCATCAGAATACAATTATAGTAAGTCACTACCTTTAAGATATGGGTTATTTGCCATACTATACATATACTTAGGCAAGTTAAAGTCCAGAATGAATCAATATAATCAATGAACACGTTTATGGAACTGAACCTGCGAGCTTGAGATCGACCTTAAGTAATGATTTGTCATCAAACGGGGCAGTCATGGATTTGATACGTTTCGCTGTCCATGATCAGGTGGGTAACCAGAACAACTTAGAAACTTGTCACTCGGAGTTACCGTTTGATACACTATGATATACTATTTTTACCACTTTTGTTGTAGCTAAAAAAAAACTTATGTTTCTTCAATCCCTAAAGTTTTGGTCAACAATGTCTGTTCATGACCAATTTTTGATACTTTGGACTTTTAAAGCGGATTCGTATGCATTCTGATGTGGAGCATTTTTGCTGGGGACAAGAATATTGAAACTGCTATGAATGGTACCCTAAAATGGCTGGTGAATGGATCGTTATTCCATGTTATATAAATATATATGTTGTTCACCCCAAATGTGCTGGTCATAATTTACTTATAGTATAACTTAGTAATAGCCTTTGACCCGGAAATTTCATTCCGCTCGCGGCTCGATTCCCAGGCCCCAACTGGATGCAACCCCTAAAAAAAGCGTCACGACGTCACCTTCATCTCTTCTCCACTGCAGACCTTTGGAATCATCTCAAAGACCTGGCCATGCCGAGGGCATGGCGGCCATGCGCTGGAGATTGATGAAGCCAACATATACCCTCTGGTTATTTAACATACCCATGGAAAATCCCATCCCTTATAAATGGAGGTTTTAATAGGAAAATCATCTCTAAATGGGCCATTTTCAATAGCTATGTTAAATAACCAGAGGGTACATCCGCATTGAGATTCTATTGAGATGATTGATGCTGGTCAATATTGCTTATTGATGCTGTATGATTTACTTGCAGTTGACAAGCAGACAAAACACTGCCTCTCCCTGTCGGTCATCCCCATTAATAGATGGCTAAGCATCTCCCAAAAATGCTGGTTGGATGCACTAATGTTTTTTTGGAAAAAATAAAGTGGCCGGTTTGGTATTATCATCTATCATCATTTACCTGCTGTTAAAGGGGTTTCTTCAAACCCAAACAAAACAACCAACCAATGGTAAAAGGACATCGGTTGGATGTTGGTGGTTGATTTATTGCCTTGTTCTTGGTGTCACCTCTGAGAGGTCTTGGATGGCTCCAACATATCTTCCTGGCTCCAACATAGATTTAAGGTTTTATCAAAATTGGAAAAAACAGAAACACGCATGTCTACATATTGATATTTCGGAAGCTATAACAACTGAACATATTATCAATAGCTATAGCATGCTATAGCTCCTAAATGATCAACAATTACATATCAGTCAAATATATTGACAGTATTGATAATTTAGGAGCTATAAGCAGTCATGAGGAGCAAATTTGCTGACTTGACCCATTTCATCAGTTCTGACCGGGCCATCTGCCTGCAAAAAAAACCTTTCAACCAATTCCGGGACTAGTCAGTACAACTATTGTCCCAAATCAGAATAAACCGTGAAAGCATCCTACATGCAACACATATAACACATGATATTAAAGTTTAGACCTATTGATCTTCCATAATCATTGTTTTCCCGGAGCTTTTGTGAGTTTATCATTTTCTGAACTAAAAAAAATCCATCGCTTCAAACAACTCCAGAAAACATTGCCAATCTTAGATGCCCTGCAAAAAATTAAATTCTTTGCTGGTTAGTAGATATTCCCATCAATACCAAAAGACTAAAGGATTAAAGTATCCATGTAAGATTGACCTAGAAAAAACCTGCCTTGGTGAAGTAGGAGTCGGATGCTTCCTCCCAAGTTTTCACCTGATGCTGCGGCTCAACCGAGGCACCGAGGCTGCGAGGCCGCGAATGTGTTGCTGGGCTTTTCGAAGCGGAAAGCAAGAATGCTTGGTTTTACCCTCCAGTAAATTAACATAGACCCTGGCAGATGGGGGTTGGAAGATTAGTTTCCACTAAAAATTGGTCATTTTCAGGGTCTATGTTTATTTACCAGAGGGTAATACATGTTTATTTCATGGTAAATCCGAAAATCATATGGATGATAACTGGGGGTACCCCCAGTTAGACTTTGGAAACCTCCATATATATATATATATATATGCAATAATGATATATACAAGATATACAAAAAACTGAAGCTCCCTAGATAACGTCACGTTGAACAACGTTGAACAGCTATGGGACTTTTGTCATCAGACTAGCAACAGGCCTCGATGTCTCGATTCTCGTTTTTCGGGGTGATGTTCACAGGACATTTTTATCACCTTGAAGGTGCGCTGGATTAATGCTGGTTTACCCTCCGGTTTTAATGGGAAAACCGGAGGGAAAACCAAAGGGAAATGGAGGTTTACCCTCTGGTAATTTGTTACATAACGAACTGGAAAGATCCACCATGCTATTCATGGGGAAATTCACTATTTCTATGGTGATTTTCAATAGTTATTTTGACATAACCAGAGGGTATCTTTCATGTGGTTGGGAAACTATGCTCCTTTGCTCCCCATTTCATAGGGAATATCGATGCCCATAGCTTAGCTTCATCCTGGCCAATAGTAATATGTCCATTGTACATTGTTACCTTCAACAACCATTTTGCATGCTTGAATTCAGTGAAACAACCATTCTTCATCATTTTTCATGGTTAACATCCACGACAATTCCGGTGAGTCAAAGAACAATTCATATCCATAGGATCCATGTATGGTATATATATACTAACATTGGGGGTATATTGATGGTAAATGTTACCATATATAGCATACATGGATCCTATGGGGGTGAGTCAAAGAACTTATCCACTGAAGTCGTCACCTCGCCTTTGACAAGAACTCCTTCGCAGCACTCGTGGCTTGTCGGATCTGGCAACTCAAGGGACCCCAAAATGGATAGCTTGGGTGCCCCCGTTCGATAGCTTGGTTGATAGCTTGGTGAATTCTATATGGTTTTTGGTAGGTACTGTATAACATGGTATAAAACTTGGCTAACTATGGTTTATGATAGGTATAACATGGTATAACTGTATAACTATACTTTTAGGGGGTTTATAAACCAACAAACATAAGGTTTGGGGGCCCCACATTGTATTGATGGATTGAAGCCATGGATGTTCCAATGAAATATACGGTGTTTTTTCCGGCACATGTTATGAATTGATTCAACAAACCTGAATAGTTTGGGATAATCATCTCGATAGGGGAAAACAAACATGGTTGAAACAAGAAACAATACCTAAGTTTTTACGTTTTCGGTGGTCATTGAACCCCATCAACCCTCATGACTCATGAGCCACTTCTTTCAAGCCACGGAGACGTCCAACGGGTCCAAAGGACACATGTCAACCCGCTATATACTCTGGTGAACATTGAAATAGCTTGAAAATAGACAGTCTTCCGACCGAAGACTGCGTAGTACAGTAGCTGGTGTCCCCGCGGCAGTTTGTAAACCCTATCCATCCCCCGTTGGCCCGTTGGGATGAAAAATCTCCGTGTTTCTGCCCAAACATCTTCACTTTGAATGCGAAAAATCGATGAAAATGGGTGTTTCCATACAATGTGAGGCCCCCCAGTTATAAGTTGATTTATAAGCCCCAGTAACTATAGTTATAAGTACCATAAGCCATAGTTATTGGAGTTGTAAACCAACTTAGCTATCTTGGGGGCCTCACATTGTAGGGATACCCCAAGAGCTGGTTTATTTCATGGAAAATCTCATCTAGAAATTGATGATTTAGGGGTAAGTCCATGACTTTGGAAACCTCAATTTCTCACTGCCAGCTTTGATTTTCCATGTTATCCATGTATTTCTGCAACATGACAAACAACCCGCAATGTGGGTCCAGCAGGGCCAATGTGGTGTTTCTCCTGAGAAGTGTTTGTTGGAATTAAATTGGATTATCTTAGCCCCATTAACTATATATGTATATATATATATAAGTAGTTTGATATCTGAAAAATCCCAATGACTTATTTTACCACTGAACTGATTCTGGGTTATGACTTCTCATTACTATTTTGGGGGAAATTAGTTGTTTGACTTTTACGGTATATGGCCTAGTGAAATAAAGTTAGCTAACAAACTGGGGTACCACATTGTACCGCCACTTCAGACTCTTATCGAATAGTGAACACTTTTGAAGAGTGACCTGGAAAAAAACATTCAACCATCTAATTTGAGATAATGATACGATACACGACTACCATGTGGATAGCGTTCAAGATCGGTCATTTGATGTTACTGGTTGGTTAACAGCTGGATTCCCAGCTCAAGTATACTTGCTTTCCAATATATTTTAAGGGTAGATTAATAATCCCCAAACTGATCATCAAACGACCATCACTTATCAACGGTCTGCGCATGGACCGTTTACGGTCAAAACCGCTAAAGAATATGTTTTTCAACCCATGAAATTCCCATGAAACTGTCTTGAACGCAGCCATATCAAGTTGATTCTCCAACTATCAGTCAATTCAGTCAATATATCAAGTTGTTTCTCCAATTCTGTTCCATGAAATATCCCTAGGTATCCCCATTTCATCTCCTATGATCGTTTTGGTTGCCAGAGATCCCAGCCTTCAATGAAGACAGCACAGCTTCTTGGCCAAGTTCCTGGCTCCATCGTGATGTGTTTGTTCTTTTTAGGGGGGGATTTGTGATGGTTTCATTATGGCCTTACTATGGATTAATTATGGATTTGTGTTGTGGATTATGGGTGAATTATGGGTTGACTATGGGTTGATGATGGCTATACAATGGGTTTATGACAGTTTGTTATGTGGGTTTATTGGTTTGCACGTAATACTACCATCTGGTTATTTAACATAACCATGGAAAATCACCATGTTTAATAGGTAAACCATCTATTTCTATGGGCCATCTATACCATGGCTATGTTAAATAACCAAAGGGTAGACACTAATAAACACAATATGTATGGTTTATGAACATCGTCTATGATGGGATCACCTTGGCGAGAAATCACCTTCTGCAGTCCATGAAATCCACCCAAAATTAAATTATATGTATGTATGCATCTATGTATGTATGTATGTATGTATGGATGTATGGATGTATGGATGTATGCAGGTATGTATGTATACATGTATGCATGCATGCATCTATGTATGCATCTATGTATGTATGTATGTATGGATGTATGGATGTATGGATGTATGGATGTATGCAGGTATGTATGTATACATGTATGCATGCATGCATCTATGTATGCATCTATGTATGTATGTATGTATGTATGTATGGATGTATGGATGTATGGATGTATGGATGTATGGATGTATGGATGTATGGATGTATGGATGTATGGATGTATGTACGTATGTACATATGTATGCATGTATGCATGTATGATGCACCCATGCATGTATGCATGCATGCAGGCATGCAGGTATGGATGTATGTACGTATGTATGTATGTATGGATGTATGTATGTATGTATGTATGTATGTACGTATGTACGTATGTATGCATGTATGCATGTATGATGCACCCATGCATGTATGCATGCATGCAGGCATGCAGGTATGGATGTATGTACGTATGTATGTATGTA
>Ga0126342_10014057_pt1 | contig 14150 bp, 22 predicted proteins | sample Cyp1metagenome_FD_92528 | JGI IMG/M metagenome (GOLD analysis project Ga0126342, IMG submission 92528) | Coral microbial communities from Lord Howe Island, Old Settlement Bay, Australia - Cyphastrea 1 metagenome | ecosystem: Host-associated > Invertebrates > Cnidaria > Coral ...
ATGCAGACATGGTCGAGGAGAAACTAGAGGAGGAGGAGGACGAGGAGGAGGAGGAGGACAGCTAGCCGAGGAGGAGGAGGAGAACAACTCTGATAAAATCTAACAACCCTCACCTGGCAGGTGTGGAAATATGATCAAAATGAAAAATGAAAAGATTTAAAAAAAAACATGAACTCTTCAAGCACACCCCAATGAAAGGCTGAAAGCGCGCATTTCTCCCTTGGTGCCTCTCCAACAGTCGGGAAAGGGCCGTGAGTCTAAGGCGTTGAATAGGGCTGCCATGGGTTTCCCATTCAACGTAGTCAGATTACCAATTCATTGGCATCGGCATCAAAGCCCTGTGTGGTGGGTTTGACTATGTTTGACATGGTTTGACTAACCCCCAGGTGCCAATGGTAGTGGTTTTTGTTGCTGGATTTACCCCCAAACGTGTCATCCTTACGCTGTGACATTTCTGGAGCACGCGCAGGTGGCAGCTCAGGTTGGGCTATTTGTGGAAGAGGCGGAGGCAGGGGATCGTCACTGGTCCAATTTTGCTGGGCAGACTTGGCGTGGCCAGATTTGTTTCAATTGCATCAAGTGACGGAGACCTGTGTAAGGCGAGTGCTGCCAGAGCATGTCTATCAGGCAGTCAGCTCCTTTTGGGGGTTCTTTTTTGGCGAAGGATGGATTGCTGCCACTCCTTTAGTATCCTCGTATTCTCACATGCCATGTACTGTGCTTTTCTCACATGCGCTGTGCTGCCTTGGGTTCTACACAGCGGGGTGCAAGGTGCTACTCATGTAGATGAAGAACGGTATGTAGTGAGGTCTTTGCTATAGATGTGCTTCAGCGCTCCCTGAAATGGGGCAGCTTACCATGTTTCCGCTAAAGGCCAATGACCTGTCTTTAGTTGGCTGAAACGTGGCGCGCGAAAAAGACTGGCTGAACAAGTTTGCTCTCCGTACTGTATGTAGATATCATGGCACGAGCATGACTCCAGAATGCACTGACTCTTGCCATCGTTTGGCACACACGGTGCCACAGATGATGTGACGGCATAAGGTTGGACGTGCTCTGACCACACCAAGCTATTCAGCCTTTGGTGAAGGTCTGAACCGAGGGTGCGTGCCCTTGCCCTTCAACGCTTTGACTGGAAATGATGTGCAAGAAAACGTAGGGAAACGGATAAAGCGAGTAAGTGTGTATACATGCATATGATATATTATATATATATATATATATATTATTTTTGTATTATATATTATATGATATATATATGTACATGTTATTTATATATATATATACATTGTATATAGATATAGGTTATATAATTATGTTATATATATATATACATATGCATTTTATTGTATTTTATTTTTTCTTATATTATATTATATTATATTATGTTATGTTATGTTATATTATGTTAATATATCTTATTTTAAGCTATTTTATATTATTATATTACTACATTATTACATTACATCATACTATATTAAAACGTTTCGACGAGAAACTTCCTCCAAGGACAAAGTGATCAATGAATTGAAGAGACCAGAGAAGTGAAGAGATCAAAGAAGGGCAGAGAGCAGAGAAAAGTGAAAAGAGCAGGGAAGCGAAGCATGCAATGCGATTTGGAAGCCAACAGTTGCTCCATGCAGTCGAAATGCTGTGTCAAGGCGATTTTTGAAAGGGAAGGATCGTGCAGAATGCTAAAGCTGCCATGTTTTTTCGTGCAAAGTCTGTCCCGGCGTCGATGTGCGAACCTCGTTTGTGCGAAGGGTGCGGCGACATGATTGGACGCGATCGGATGCGATCGAACGCGTCCGCCATGCTAAAGTTGGATATGTGGTGCCTCAAAGAGATTGCTGACAGCCATGTTCCATTGTGTTCAAAAATAGGAAACCTATAGGTGAGGTTGGTTGTTGTGAATCACGGATGGCAGAGCAAATCCACTAGGTGGTTGGTTGGAGTTCTGTTTTTTTGGAATGGCTGCATATGGTTGCAGTGGTCACCTTACCACAACTGCTGGATGTAGTGTGGTGTAGTGCAGTTGTAGCTGTAGTTGTAGTGTAGTGTAGTGGAGTTGTAGCTGTAATGTAGTGTAATCAATTTATTGGCAAGTGCAGTTGCAGTTGTAGCCGTGGTGTGGTGTAAGTAGTGTAGTGCAGTGCAGTGTAATGTCGTGTAGAGTTGTGTAGTGTAGCGTGGTATAGTGTAGTGTAGTCTAGTGTAAGGTAGTGTAGTTGTAGTGTAGTGCAGTGTAATTAGTAGTGTCGTGTCGTGCCGTGTCTTGTAGTGTAGTGTAGTGTAGTGTAGTATGTGTAGTGTAGTGTAATGTAATGTACGGGTAGTTGTAGTTGCAGTTGCAGCTGCAACTGTAGTTGTAGTGTAATGCAATGTAATCAGTGTAGTGTAGTGTTGTGTCGTGTAGTGTGGTTGTAGTTGCATTTGTAGTTGTATTTGTAGTTGTAGTGTGCTGCAGTGTAATTAGTGTAGTGTAGTCGTAATTGCAGTTGTAGTTGTGGTAGTAGTAGTTGTTGTTGTTAGTGTAATTCGTGTAGTGTAGCGTAATTAGATGTATATAATTAGTGTAGTGTAGTGTAGTGTAATTAGTGTAGTTTAATGTAGCGTGGCATATTTGTATTCGTAGCTGTAGCAGTAGTGTAGTGTAGTGGTAGTTGTAGTTGTACTTGTCTATCTATCTATCTATCTATCCATCCATCCATCTATCTATCTATCTGTTTGTCTGCCTGTCTGCCTGTCTGTCTGTCTACCTGAAAGCCTGAAAACGCAGCAATTCTGCGAGACTTCCCCAATTTTTGAACTTGACAACGTCAAAAACCTTGTCGGACCCTGTCACTTCAGGCCATCGACGCCTCCATCCGCTGGTGGCATGGAAGACCAGCGCCACGCGCTCCCTTAGTCCGGACCTACACAAGTCTCTCAAACAGTTCCTCCGCAAATGGCATTTTGATGTCTTGGCTCATCAAGTCCCATGCCATACTCCGTCATTCAAGACTGTCTTCGTCAAACACGCCTCGGTGCTGGACCAACTTTGCAACCATAAACAGGGTTGCAAAAACTGGTCCCAATACAAAAAGGCAGCCCTCAACCCTGACGTTCCACATTGGGTCTTGTCGAGATCACTCCTTGCGGGCCTTCTCTCTCCGGAACTTGCCATCATAGCAGAAGGCTCATTCCTGAACAAGGTGTCCCTTCCAAGAAGGATTACCAGTCCACTCTCAATCTTGGTCTTCGCACATGGACCAAGCGAAATGGGCTGCCGTCCATGCCCACCAATCTCATTTCCGAACTGACCCAGACACTGTGGCAACAACGCGCTCAACAGGCCACCTGCCACATCACAAAATCGTCTATCATCGGCCTTCAGAATACCCAATAGCTCTGGTTAGACTAAATCCTACCTATTAGGTTGTTCTAGTTTGTAAGGTTATTCCCGGGAGCGTCTGAGCGAAGGGTCCTGCTAATATTGGGGGTCTGTCAAACATTCCCACATCTTCACATCTTCGCATCTTCACATCACATCTTCCGATCCTCACATCCTCACATCTTCACATCCTCACATCTTCACATCCTCACATCTTCACATCTTCTCATCTTCACATCACATCTTCACATCACATCTTCACATCTTCTCATCTTCACATCTTCTCATCTTCACATCTTCACATCCTCTCATCCTCACATCTTCACATCCTCACATCTTCACATCTTCTCATCTCCACATCACATCTTCACATCTTCTCATCTTCACATCTTCTCATCTTCACATCTTCTCATCTTCACATCTTCTCATCTTCACATCCTCACATCTTCACATCTTCACATTCTCTCTTGCCCTCTTGCCCTCTTGCTCTCTTGCCCTCTTGCTCTCTTGCCCTCTTCACATCTTCACATCTTCACATCTTCTCATCTTCACATCACATCTTCACATCTTCTCATCTTCACATCACATCTTCACATCTTCACATCTTCACATCCTCCTATCCTCACATCTTCACATCCTCCTATCCTCACATCTTCACATCCTCACATCTTCACATCTTCACATTCTCTCTTGCCCTCTTGCCCTCTTGCTCTCTTGCCCTCTTGCTCTCTTGCCCTCTTCACATCTTCACATCTTCACATCTTCACATCTTCTCTCTCTCTCTCTCTCTCTCTCTCTCCCTCTCTCCCTCCCTCCCTCCCTCCCTCCCTCGCTCTCTCTCTCTCTCTCTCTCTTAAACTTCTGCTACCCGGCTTGCAGGGGCTGTACTTTTATTTGTGCGCTCATGTGTTTATCAACCATATGTTTATGCGCGTCATCTAACAATGTTTTTCCATTTGCGTTCGTGCCAATCAACCATCCAAGCGTCATCTTTGGTATGCCTTTGCGTGGGCTTCTCACTTGTTTTGTTGCCGTGCAAATGATGTTCCAGATTTTTTATGCTATTTCTTTGGGTCTGAGGCTTGAGGCGTGGAAGCGCCTCTCCGCTGCAAGACAAGTGGATCTCGAAGCCGCGGCACCGGTGCCGAAGCGCATAAGGCGAGGCAGGTCCTTGTGCTGTGAAGCGTGGCGAGTATCCTTGTGGACAAATAGGCAACACAGAGCGCTGCACAGCGGTGCTAACTGCAACATATTCTCATGCACAACTAAAATCTAACCTTACTACCTCTACGTCGTTGGCTTATTGGTATTGCTGATGTCCTGAAATGTTTGTGTTGTGGCATCCTATCATTTGCTTGTTCTGCCAGGACAAACCACTACATCGGGCGGCAGCAGCAGGATGCAACATTCCAGGCTCCGAATAGTAAACGTGGCGTCATGCAGAGCTGTGTGTTTGTCACGGGTTATCCCAAAAGCATCTAAAATCTATGACGCGCGGGTTCTCCTGAACTCTCCTTGCTTCACGGTCTGCGACGCGGTGGTGCACTAACTCAAAAATCAGCTGGGGTGCAACATGGGGTCGGCAGCCAGAAGCCGGAACGCGCGCGACAATTACGGAATGCGAAATTGCGTGAAATTGATACATAAATGAGCGCAGTGACCAAGCAGATGGCGCAGCGGGCACGGTGCATACGCATGCAAAATTGAATCGTTGAGAGGCGGGTCGCAACCCGGAAGGTGCGCCATTGACAAGTTCAGCGGGTGAAACTTGGAAGAGCTTGCTGGGAGTGGACCTTACAATGGTATTGGCCGAACAGTGGCAGGTGGGGTCAGATATGGGTTGCTTCAGTTGCAAGAAGTAATTTGGAGTCTTCTGACCAGGATTGCTAGAAGGCGTTTTGCGGTGGCAGCGAGGCATCACAAAGTTAAGGTATGTTGAAGCGCGCTTTGGCCTATCTGCCTTGTTCCGGTTGCCAGAACAGTCTTGGAGCCCGGAGTTGCTCCGTAAAGAACGCGCATGCAGTATGGCACTTCAGGGCGCCTTAGTCACATCAGAACAGTTGCAGGGGGGGTCGGGGATGGGATGCGTGGATCAAAGTAGCTGGTGTGTCAAGCAGTATGGTGGTGAAAGGGGCCAGATCATTGGGATGTCAAGAAGCGTGCATGTTGTGGTTGGCGCGCGGGAACTGAATTTAATGAAAATTGGTGGTGCTGGATGCGCACCTGGAAAACTATGCGTTTGCGCCTATCCATATTTAGGGCCGGGAAGATGTCTGTTTTAGTCATACGCATCGCGTACCGTCTCTGTATGCTGTCTTCGCGACATCTTGGATTCATCATATATTAGCGTTAATATTGTTTTCGACAATACAGGGAGCTGCGACTGCATTCAGGGCACCGCGTTGTGAATTGTAAGTTAAAAAGGTCTCTTCCGCATTTTTTGATGCCGCGGCCTTGGGGGCAAGTACGGGTAGCATTTGAAGCCGGGTCCAAGTACCTGGTCAAGGCACTAAATCTGCCCCATTTTGTCGGAAGTGTTTCTGATAAAGCTTGTGCCAAGCCGCTGCAACCCAAAACCACATAAAAATCGGAACCGGAAAACATGGTAAGAACAGTATATAATTACAAGAACGGACAGGATTATCGTGGGGTCACCTGTTTCATCGTTATCATTATCGCTGCTGTGTTTCTAGCCTGCTTTTACTGAAAATTATCATCCCTGTCTGCATTGTTCCCCACATCTTTGTGTGGGGTTCTTTTTTTGTTCTGTATCCCGTCCGCCTCCCGTCCGCCGTCCGCTCCTCGTCCTTCTTTCACACGCACAACTTTGTCACACACAACTCTTTCACACACACCTCTCTTTCACCCACAAGTCTATCACACACAACTCTTACACACACTTGCTCAGAAACATCTTTGCGAATTCTGATGTGGAATGCATCGTACGTGCAAAAACACTGCAATTAAACCTGACAGGAGTGGTTGGATGACCAGAAGTGAGAAACTGTGCGAAGTAAATTGTTCTGATGCAGCTCAATCTTCCTCAATTGACATTGGAAAAAGAAAACAAGTTGTTTGGAAACGGCAAGGTGGTTCTCGGGTTAGCCACGTCCCATTGCTGAAAGTTGACATCGAAACTGTTGAAAATTGGATGCAGGTACGTCCAGGTGATCAGCCTGGATATCCTAAGGACACCATAGAGAGCTTCGTTGGGCACAGCTCTATGGGCCTTCTGTGCCCCCCTGCTTGAAATAACGTGAAATAAAGCTGACGAAATCCAGGAGAATATGCGCAAATGTGAAAGTTCCTTTGCTTGAAATCACGTGAAATAACGTATACAAAAACAAAAACGACAGCGTGAAGGTAGAAGTTTTACATCTGCTCAGATGTTTCACACACATGCCCCGCTGCCGCGAGGCCATTTTGTGCAACATGGCAAGAAGTGTCGAGCTGCTCTTATACGTTCCCTGAGGCTGGATGTTTCAAAGAAATCAAATCAAAATACAGGGAAAGAAGTGCAAATGAATTTGCCGGAATGCTCAGTATGGGTCAGAAAATCATCGCCATCTTCAGGAGCTATCGTCGATATCTGACAAGTCTTCCATCTCTAAGCGTTGGGCATGTCGAGCCAGAGTCTGCGACGTAGTTGCCAAATGGCTGGCAAGGTGAGCCAAGTCTCCTGCCGAGAACACCTGAATTGGACTGGTGTTCAAGTCATCTTGAGGGTTCTCAAGCTTCTCAAGGATCGCTGCATTTGCTTCCCTGTCACGGTTGAGAATGTCAAAGAGGACGGCAGCCAGTTGGTGGATCTGACTCGGAATAGGCAAAGTGCCTATGTTGGCATTGAGGGATGCACTGTCTTCCATATCTGAGTTGTATGGGACTTCATGGGCGTCCGATGTTCGGTCAGCATTGTCAGACGGTTGTTGGTCTGCTTGCCACGATGAGTTCCACGAGGTGTTTTCATGGACTTCAGCGATGTTGTAGAAACGACGCCAGTAGTTGGCTAGTCGAGTGGCTTGATCCCAGCTGTTGATGTAACCATCATCTTCTGATCTCACATGACCAACAATACCATTGAAGAAGAATTCCGGTTGACGGTTCCGTTCTTCTCCTTGACGATCGACTTCCGTCACCATGAGACGGTCAGGTTCACCCGTCTGTTGGTTTCCCAAGACTTTTTTGAAGATGTGGGAATGATGTACTCTATGCCTTTTTTGAATCTCAGATTGTAACGGATATGCTTCCCCGTGATAGTGGCGAGGGGAGTCAGATGGAAGTGGGACGGGAGGAGCTTCTGATGCATATCCATAAGGACTTGTGCCAGGCATGGTGCTGGTTGGAGCATCCCCTTGGGAGGAGTATGGGTGTTGGGGCCAGTGCCCTGGTGTCGATGACAAGGCATCTTCCGAAGAAGCAGCGCCGCTTCTGTTCGGGAATGGAAGGGAGAACGGACGGCGATGCATGGGAGCGGAGTCGAAGCCGGCGTAGGAGGAATCCCTCTTTGTCATGGTGAAGCTTAAGCCAAAAAATTAGCAACATGTAACAAACTGGTGAAGAGAAATGTGTAGTGCAAATGAGAAGAGCATGATGCGATTCAGTGATGTCAGCGAGTCGATTATTTTCCTGCACAGGTTCACGGAAGCATGTTTGGGTTTGAGAGTGCCTCATGGCAACTCAGACGCATGATATACGGTTGATTGGGATTATCAAAGTAACGAATGGTGTTGAGGAGACCTTGGTTTTGTCCTTCGGTCCAATGAGGACGATGTTCACGAAGTAAGCCGATGAGGATCTGCCCATTGCGTAGAGCAAAGGTATCTCCAGTATTGTCTTGCCAACGAAGATCCATCGAAGAAGGTTCTAAGTAGTAATCCCAGCAATGTGTGATGTGCTGGCTGATGTAATACAGCATGATGTCCACCGTAAGAGTCTCAGTTTGAGCTGGATGAACCAAGAAGCTGTAGGTGAACAGTGCGTATTCTTCCAGTCGGCCCGTGGTTGCTTCCATTGCGTCACAGTGACGGGAATTCATGAGATGGCGAATTTGTTCTAAGTTGACAATGACCAGTACCCGACGAGATTGTTGGGTTGGTCGGTATTGATGCCATGAAGCACGAAATTGAGGATCGAGTGTACGAGAGGAGTTCCATTGGTTCCACATGGGCGGATCATCCCGAGAAGGGGAGCGATCTGGGGCCACGCGAACGTAATTGGATGAGTAAGCCATAATGACTGATGGGTCAAGGAAAATTGCAAGTTGTCAACGAATAGCCAAGGAAAAACCGAATAACAGGAGAAAAACAAGGATGTGAAATGACATGTGAGTACTGAGTATGTGAGAATTTTTGGATCGACGCATTTAGTCCTCTGCCTCCGGTTCATGAGGTGGTGCCAAACCATGTTGGTCGGACATTTGCTTGAGGATTCCCCATCTCAGTTTGCAAACTTGCGCCAATAGATTTCCATGAAGGACGGGATTTGGTGTAATTCTTGAGATTGATCAGTTCTTGGTCTTCCATATCTGTCCAGGGACGAAAGGGAATTGAATTTGGATCCCTCGTCGAATCTGCGGGTTGATGAATGCGGATGGTGGTGGTAACTGGTGTAGGTTCAATGGAGGTTGAAGAGCCTGGAGGTGGTGTTGGACTGGGATTCGTAGGTCGGGTGGGACCAGTTTCCACGGCAGCATTTTCATGGGTTGAGGGAGCCCTGAATGCTGTATCATCGTCAGAATCCTCCGAATTGAGGTGGTTCGAAGGGGCTTCGGTGATAATGGGGAGAATTGGGGGGTTAGTAGTGGATTCAGGAGCGGAGTTCCCCATATTGTCCCGAAGTGTCACCCTTTGTTTTTTCTTTGGTTGTGGATCGTCCGTGGGATGGGATCGTTGTTTGGAGCGTGCCGGAACCGGGATGGTGGCTCGTGTTGTTGCACGGGGTAACTCAGGCACAAGTCGACCCCATTTGGGGTTGGCAGGAGTCGGTATGGATTGTTGGTCACCGTTCCTTCGATAATGTGCATCCTTTGTGGTACGTTCACTTCGGCTGGTGAACAATGTTAGTGGTCGGAGATGTGGTTCCGGATTGATGACCATATGGGTCGGCATGCTTCCGTGGGATACCATCGATGGTGCTGTCGGAGCAATAGGTAAGGGGACAAAGGTGTGGAGAGATTTGGACGATGGGTTTGAACTCCCCGTTCTGGGATTGTGTTCAGTGAATGGGTCATCCCACTCAATTGCTGGTTCAAAGAATGGCAGTAGTCCAGCAAGATAATTCAAATGCATAAGTGCCCGAGCAAGGTGATGATGAAACGCTCTGCCTTGAGCATGGTCCATGGTGGACGAGATGGCACGATTGGCGAAAGTGTGTGCACACGTTTGAGCCAGGCTGAGGTACAATGAAGGATTTTGGTAGTCCCTGCAAAGTTAAGAATAAAAATGAGAGAGAAAAGTGAGAATTGGAAAATTGGAACAAGTTGCGACTTCAAAAAGGTCAACAAGAAGAGGAAGAAGGAGGAGGCAGAACATTAAAGCTGCATCTGATTTGGCTCATGCGACTGAAGGTTCGGATGCTGAGTCAAAATTTGAGTGGAAATGGTTTGGAGTTCCTCATTGGGAAATCCAGCAATGGTGTACAGGTGAATTAACTGATCAAGTCCTTGTTGTACACGAAACTCCGGGAAGGCACCATTTACGACGATGTGGCATCGAGATCGAAAGCCGCTGAGCAGTACTTTCGGTGGAGATGCTGATAACGGTGGGAGGACTTGGGAGACATTGGTAGGTCCCTGATAGATCAGTTCCAATGGTTTGGTCTCTAGCATAAAGCCAAGAAATTCTTGGTCAGGTTCAGTTTCGAGTATGATGGGTTTACCGTAGAACCCGTCATCAAGTAGGACTTCATAATGGAAGGTCCTTGGGGCATGAGTCTCCAAAGATGAGACGGTTGTCCACGTAGCGGATGTGACGGATGAATAGGTTGTGGTTAGACAAGAGGTGTTTGAAGTTGACTGACCAGATACGACCATGAGGCATAGAGCAGGGCACAGAGGACTGCCCATCGGGCTGCCTCGACATTGGCGGATGCATTTCTGGCCAAGAGCGAATGTTTGCATGTTCAATGCTGACTTGATTAGATCTGGGACATCTCTGATGATGATCTTCCGAGTGACATTGAGCCAACGGAATGTGCGACCTTTGATGATGTCGCCAGGATTGTTGGTTTTCCCTGTGTAGACAGAAAATGCTTCGTTGTCGGAGAATCCATATGGGGTCGAAGGAACTCCAGAAGCATGAACCAGGCCCCCACAAATCTGTCTTGGTCGATGCTGGTGAAGAAGCCAGCAAGATCCTGGTTAATCAGGATGAGATCGGCGCCGACCGGCGCTGACTTGAGTATTGACAAAAGTGTATAGACATCTCCGGTTGCAAAATGGTTGGGGCATGCCAGCATGGCATGCCACTGGAATCAACTGAAAGATGAGTCGAGCCAAGGTGTTGAGCATAGGACGACACGGAGAGTCGACAAAGGAAATGATGGGACGGCCACTCAAAAAGTCTTTCTTCCGTTTTGCCAGGATATATCCAGATGGTAGTTGTCGGCCATTGCCAACTGCCCAGTTGTATGACTTGCCATGTTGGCGGTGAAGAGTCTCCACGAGGCAATGGAAGTAGGGTCATGGGGTACTGGTTCAAAGATGGAAGGATCTTGAAATGTTTGTTCAATGGATTGATAGTAGAGACATGGACAGTAGATGCGTAGTGATGACGATTGTTTGTCTTCACAATGGAAGATTCGAAGGTTGTTTGGAATTGGCTGATGGAGGATTTTGTGATGTGGCAGGTGACTTGTTTCGAATGTTCTGACCATAGTTGTTGGCAAAGGTCAGAGATGCAGACTGTGGCATGGAAGGCAGACCATTGCGTTTGGTCCAAGACTTGAGGCCCAGTCGAAGCTGGTTGTGATATTCTTTCTTGGATGGCAAGACTTTGTTCAACAGGGAGCCCTCGGCGATGACTCCAAGTTCAGTGGAGACCAAGGACTTGAGAAGTGAGCCAGATAAGACCCAATGTGGAGCCGATGGGTTTAACGCAGCACTTCTGAAGACGCCCCAATCTTTGCAATAGCAAACTGCTGAATGTGAGGTAGACCAGTCGACAATTGCCTGTTTGTGGTTGCAGAGCTGGTCAAGGACAGCAGCGTGTTTGATGAAGACCATTTTGAAAGATGGTGTGTGGCATGGGACTTGGTGGGCAAGAACTTGGTGGTGCCACTTGCGTAGAAACTGTTTGAGATGGAGTTGGAGGTTGGGTGTGAGGGACCATGGAGCACGGAGTGCGGTGGCACGAGGGGCCGGCTTTCCGTTCCACCATTTGATGGACGCATCAATTGCATTCAAGGAGAGAGTACGATAAGGCTCCTGGATGTTGTTGGCCAGACGGCGGAGAGCATAGCAAAGGGTAAGTCCTCCAACATTGGATCGGAGCATCTTGGTCTGTTCAAACCTGGCCTTTGTGTTTGACCCTAAGGCATGGATGATGGTCCAAAGTTCCAGACGGTTTTGGAACCGTGTGGACGTCAAGACCTGTCGGACCAGTTGTGGAGTGAACTTGTCTTTGGCACGTCGCCAAAGGGTCGCCAAACCAAACTGAGCGTTGGTGTTCAAGGCAGGTTTCTTGAGTATGCCTTTCCTGGCATGGAAGAATTGACAGATGAAGGGGTAATTGAGCCTGGGTTGCCATTCTTGAATTATGGCCATCTCAAGGCTGCGATAGTCAGCTTGTTCTGTGTATATTGGGATGGGTGCCCAAATATACAAGTACTGGGCTGCTTCCGGTGGCACGCTTGGGCTGGGTTTGGCGCCGTGGTCGCAGCCGCCGTTTGCGTGGCAGGCGTGGCACTTCGCGACATAGATCTTCACTTTGCGTGGCAGGCGTGGCACTTGGCGACATGGACGTGCATTCTGCGTGGCAGGCGTGGCACTCATCGTACTGGGCTGAGCTCCGGTGGTGCGCTTGGGCTGGGTTTGGCGCCGTGGTCGCCGCCGCCGTCTGCGTGGCAGGCGTGGCACTTCGCGGCATAGATTTTCACTTTGCGTGGCAGGTGTGGCACTTGGCGACATGGACGTGCATTCTGCGTGGCAGACGGGGCACTTATCGTATTGGGCTGGCTCCGGTGGCGCGCTTGGGCTGGGTTTGGCGCCGTGGTCCGCCGCCGTTTGCGTGGCAGGCGTGGCACTTCGCGACATAGATCTTCACTTTGCGTGGCAGGCGTGGCGCTTGGCGACATGGACGTGCATTCTGCGTGGCAGGCGGGGCACTCATCGTACTGGGCTGAGCTCCGGTGGCGCGCTTGGGCTGGGTTTGGCGCCGTGGTCGCCGCCGCCGTTTGCGTGGCAGGCGTGGAACTTCGCAACATAGGTCTTCACTTTGCGTGGCAGGCGTGGCACTTGGCGACATGGACGTATGTTCGGTTGACAAAGACTTGAAGGCACGGACATCTGGCTCCCTCAGTTCCAGTGGTGTTCCATGTGTCAACCAGCACCCTGCAAACTGCGAACTGCATCTGTGTGATGCTTGTTGTGTTGTCGAGCATGGATGAAACATTTTGGAAAGCAGCTTTGCAGGGAGATCTGGACGAAACGCGTTCGAAAATCTCTTGTCACTGTTGAAAGGCTTGCGGTGCAAGTGAGACAAGTTTGATGCCACGATCGACGACGACGAACAAAAGAGATGCGCGCAAGCATGGAAGATGTTCTCGAGCGGCACGCCTGTTGAACATGTTTCGATATGTCTGCTGAAGCTGCCATTGATTTTGACTGCCGCGCCGGAAACTTGCATGCCGTCTGCTGAAGCTGTTACTTTTTGGACGCACAGTTTCCCATGCAATACTCGGTTTACTGGCTTCGGCAGTTCATACACATACACACGCACACATACGTACGTCCATACCTACATACATACTTCTTGGACACACACTTTCCCATGCAATACTTGTACACAGAATCCATCTCTCATCCCAGGTTCACCTTTCTTTGGCTACTAAATAGAAGAATTTGGCTCCTGAGGTGGCCGGCTGCCGCTGCTTGCATGTTTGCGTCTGTCGTGCCTCTGCTTGATTCTTTTCTGCTTCGGCAATTCATACACATACACACGCACACATACCCATGCACACATGGCACATGCATGTAGGCGGCCACGCAACGCACACATACACACATGCATACACATACACACGCACTTTCATGCGCGACTCTATCACACGCACATACACACCATTTTTACGCACTGTTGCATACACTCCTTTCACGCACGTCCCTTCGACATACATTTGTTGCACACGCCGATCCTTCACCATCTCTTTTCTCGTTCTTGCATTTCCCACCCCATCTTTACCTTTCTTTTGCTGCTTATTGGAAGAAGTTGACATGTGGGGTTATCCGGTCCTTTAATTGTCTTTACGCGATTTGTTTTTTTGGGCACATGCATTCTTGATATTTGATCATGCAGTCTTAATCATGTAAATACAGTACTTGCACGGTCCTGCACGTAGATTTACATGTATGTCATACGTCTGAATAGACGTGCTGAACCAACTTATTATAAATGCACCAAAACAAGACAAATAAATACGCAAGGCTCAACAAAGTAAAAAAACAAGGGGGGGCCTGAGAACCCAAAAGCAAAACGACAGCAAACAAATTTGAGTAATACTGATAATTGGTTTATTTCTTTTTCGCCCCTTGCCAGCTTCTTTTTAGAAGATGAACATTATG
>Ga0126342_10014058_pt1 | contig 14149 bp, 12 predicted proteins | sample Cyp1metagenome_FD_92528 | JGI IMG/M metagenome (GOLD analysis project Ga0126342, IMG submission 92528) | Coral microbial communities from Lord Howe Island, Old Settlement Bay, Australia - Cyphastrea 1 metagenome | ecosystem: Host-associated > Invertebrates > Cnidaria > Coral ...
AAAATGATGAAAAAATAAAACACAATGGAATTAGCCACATTTTCTGACCAAACATGATGATGATTGCTTCAAAAGTCCTGCAAATACCAAGAGATAAACATGAAGGTCATCATAAAGACTCTTAAGAAAATGACAAAACACACGCGCGATAAACCAGGCGCCGGGATGTAAATGTAGGAAACAAACTGGATCTATTGAATCTATTTCGTGTCCACTGTGCATGTGCAAATAATATCAAATAATATGTTTTGGTGCAGTTCCATAGGTAAATTGATAATCATGCCAATCCTCTCTAGCTTGAAAGGGTGCGTCAGAGAACAAAAGTTGCGCTGCATTGTTGAACAAGAGCGGCAGCAGCAGCAGCAGAAGCAGCTAAACTTCCTTCAGCCACTACTGCCACTACTACCACTACTACCACTACTACCACTACTACCATTACGACGACGACGACGACGACGAAACTGTATCTAGTTTGGGACTATGCTCCAGGCCTCAAGCCCCACGTCACAGCTTTATACTGAGGCTCTTGTGTGGGCAGCCCGGATGTGCGAAGCAAATAAAGGAATACACCGGCACCATTGATGTTTGGACTGCTTTGCTTGGTCGTGACACAGGTATGCGGTATGCACGGATTGTTGGCGCCGACACACTGGGGCCAAGTTCACTCCTGGCCAGCCACTTTCTCCATGATCACATAGTAGCCCTTCCTGTCTTCGAGCACCTGGGCAGGCTTGGCTTCACAAAACGCTGCAATTTGGATGGCTAGTACCAGTGCTACCAGTGCTCTTAGCTGAATAATCTGAATACAGCTGATTAACATCACTAGGAACCTGCTTCTCCCAAAGCCACCTTCACGACCAATCTTGATGCTGTGGAGTTTCTCCTGTCACCTTACCTTTCACCTTTCTTATTCTTTCTTCCTTTTCTCTTTCTTGGTCCCCTCTCGAGTCACGGTGTGAAGCCTCGTAGAGTTTGGCAATGCCCTCAGTCTCTGGGAGGTTCAGCATGAACTCTGTGTTGTGACGCCACTCCTGGCGAGTTGCTTGCATGACATTCATCGCTGATCTCCAAATTATCTCCAAATTATTCATAACATGACATCTCAAATTATAGTATCTTATAGTACTCAGTACTGCATATAGGTTACTGACAGCGACGGTAACGACCAGCAAGGCCAAAATGTACGGGGAGACGACTGATCTCACTTGATGTTTTGATAACAGATAACTGAGATAACTGAGATAACTGAGATAACTTTCACATCCCAAATCCTTTAACACTCTGGCTGAGAGCCCATCTGGGTACAAAGGAATAGAAAAAGGGAGATGTCTGGACTCACCAGTCACATATGTCACATGCACCAGAAAACGAAGCATTCCAAAAGTAATTTCATATGTTACATGCTTTGTTTCAGCAATGGCAATAACAATTACAATGACAATCATGAGGACAAATTGCAATGACAATACACCTTGCAGCTCTCACAGCGCTGTCGTACTATGTCAAGTCCGCAAGCAAAGAGCCAGCTGCGCCCTTTCTTCGGCCCGGTCCACAAAAGAGTTCGCTTTCGCACGAACCTGACATGCCAACAAATGTTGGACCTTTGCGATGAAAATGATGAAAGGCAAGGCATGTGACAGCGAAGCTTCTGAGATGTTCAAAAGCGTTTTCTGGTTGGCTTATGTTGGCTTATGTTGGCTTCTGCGAGGCCTTGACGACGACTTCCATGCCATCCTCCACGCCTTCGACGGAAAGTCTCTCAACCAAATTGGCAAAGCAAGCGTACGCGACGTATCCGGAGAAGCCACAGAATCCGCCGAAGCTTCGAAATGCTTCAAAGCTGGGCATCCGGACGCTTTGCAAAAACAACAGACATACCACTGTGACTGGATGGCATGACCTGTGTCAGCGCAAACGGAAGTTCCAACGCTCACGAGTTGAACTTCAAGAGACCTTCTGACCTGCCATGACCTGCCATGACCTGCCATGACCTGCCATGACCTGCCACAAGTTATACACGTGTCATACCCTTTGCCACGTGTTATTACCATATATTACCATATATTACCTGTACTGCTCACAAGTGTTTTGGCTGGATGATACTTGACATGAAAGTGGCTGACACACTGAGAGACCAACGGTTTCTCCAACCTTATAGTGGTTGTGAATAGAATCAACGGCCTTGATTCGCCTGGCCAGGAAAAGCTCAAAACAATCTGCAAGTGGAAGATAGTGGAAGTCTTGGGACCGTAGAAACTGAATGGAACTGATGTAAGGCTGCACCGGCTTCACTCACTTCGCACTTCGTGCAGCGAGGAGCGGATCTCAGATCTCAACGGCCCCAACGGCCCCAACGGCCCCAACGGCCCCAACGGCCTCTTCTCCTTCCTCTTCGGTTGCTCTTTTTTGGTGCTGATCGACAAAGGCGCCCCACCCTGGCCGTGTGGCCCATGGCCGGTCGAATGCACCCACTTCAGGTTGCTGAGACATGTCAAATATGTCAAAATGTTCAATCACAGAAAAATCAGAAAAGTCAAAAGGCAGGGCAAATAATGGGCAAATAACGTTCCAGCGCGGAGAGTGCCAACGCCTTCGTTCCAGCTGCTAGAGTCGGCTGGAATCCACGACGCGCTGCAATCCTCAGATCAAGAAGACTGTGAAGACTTGCTGTTTCTGGAATTGCTTGCGACCTCGAGCGGACCTGCAGTATCCTGCAGTCATATCAGCCATGCTTTGGACTGCCACGTTGAATACGGCTGATTGGGTCACACCCAACCAGACATCTCTTGGTCAGACATTAAGAACGCCTTTTCAAAAGTGTTTCTGAGTTCGGAACGAGCTTGTCCCACCACTTTGAACAGGTTTCCCCGATTTTGGTGACATATCCATTGATTTCGTTCCAGCTTCTGCTGCTCCAGCCAAGCCCTGAGCTTTGAAACACTACACATGACAAAATATGACAAAACATGTGTTTTCATTTGTTTTTCTCATTCCAGGTGCAACTGCCTATGACCAAAAAAATGCATCTCGGTTCTGTCATTTGGATCGGTTCAGCTTCTCTGTTCTAAGTGCTCAGCTTCGCCAGCCCTGAGATATGTTTGTGGATTCAGAGTTCAGTGATGCAAAACGCTAGAATCGCAAAGGATGCATAATATGGAAGAGCAAACAAACGCAGAGTTGATAGGGGAAGACTTCGAGACTGTCGAGCAAGGCTGGTTGTCTCTTGTCGACTTGAGAACATCGAGACTGGGGCGAGGTTTTGGATGATTTCGCCATTCGCATTCTATGCGTCTAAGGGGCTTCGGCGACATTCCCTTCATCGACGGGCTTCCTGGCAGCGCTGGCCACAGATGGCCACAGGAAGAGAGTAGACATTCAACTAGACAGCTGAGACTCGGCTATGACGCTACGAGATCTGAAAAGCTGCTGAAACTTTCAATGAGGATATTTGCATCGAAGAAAACGACCCTCCCTATATCATGTGTATATAATATATATATATATACACACATACATATATATATATGTATACACACACATTGATATGAACTGTATCACTGCTACACCTCCAAATAGCGCGGTCTTTGTACGGCTGATGGAGACATACGAATGTCTTAAATCTGTCAAATGATCTCAAATGTCTGTCATAGAATCATCAGAATATTCCAAGACTTCAAGATGCACCACGTGTTATTCCAACCGATTCCAACCATTTGGGATCTCCCCGTTTCCAGCACAGGCCTTTCACAGACACTTCAGCTTTCATGGACAAGTCCGGTGATCCCTGCAGGTGTCAACGCTGGGATTTCATTTGCTTAGTTGATCAACTGGTCAACTGCAGGTTTTATGCTGCCTTCAGGCAGTTTCTTAGCACAGTATTTGGTCTCTTAGGAGCAGGCAGGTGACTGTGTGCTGAGGCCTGCCGCTGTCCAGTCGATGCATCAATTGCCAGAAACTTGCCATACACACTGATAAAAAAAAACGCTGAGAGTTCTGAGATGCATCCTTCACGTCACAAGAAGAAATAACTCATATATATATATATATATTATCATCACTCATCATCATCATCATCATCATCATCATCATCATCATCCTGGTACAGCATCTGACAGCCATGTAGGCACCTGATGATTCTTCTGATGTGATGCCTCAATGCAGTAACGTCTCAGGTCATTCACTGTCAGCTCACTGTCAGCTGATCTCTCGCTTCGGATTCTGGTCCTCACTGTTATTTCTTTCGGGGTCCAAATTCACTGCAAACTTGAAACCAATGCTTCAACACTGGTTGCCTTACCAAGCTCAATCTTGAATTCTGTGCTGGCTATACCATTCATTCACGATGATCTGAGACGCGTGCCATCGCGATATGTGGTATTGCTGCCTTTCAACTCCTCTGGAGAGACATGGCAGCAAGGAGTGCTCCTGAGCGACACGACTCACGGAACGTGTCGAATGTCAACCTCTGAAAGCTGAGCATTGACGGCATCAGCAGCATTGCCAGCATTGCCAGCATTGCCAACATTGCCAGCATTGCCAGCATTCGGATTTCGTCAAAGCGGCCAACATTTGAGATTTCCTCTGTGGTTGTCCCGCCTTCCAGAGCCCATTGAGTTGCTGCTACCGAGGGCTTGCAGCCTGGCCCAGGGAATCCATGGACTGGCTTTCGGGACAGCGACAGCGACAATACACACACCATGGAGCCAATGTCGCAGATGTCAAAGCAGCAACTCAAAGTGCCGAACTGTTTGAGTTGATAAAGCTGCTGTGGATTGATGAAACTGATTGAAACTGTTTGAAACCATTCTGAAACCAATCCAAGCCATGTCAATCTGAAAATAGCGGGACGATGCGGGACGAGGATTCAGTGGCACCGCTTGGCACCGCTTGGCACCGCTTGGCACCTCAATCGACCCTTGTCACTGAGGGATGCGTTGCTCGAGCGATGACCCTGGCGTTGCTGCTCGGTGCCACGGTGCTCTTTGCAGTGTTTCGTGGTCTCTCCCCTCTGCATCCCTCTGCCCTCTAACTTTGACTAAGATGACTTGGAGCATCAACAACTAGGTCATACTAAGTCAGTGTCAGGACTTTGAGCATCTGAAAAGATATTATCTTAGTGTTCAAGCCTCTAGAGTCTAGAGTATTCCACGCCAAGGCATGTTTTGAAAGTGGCTCTTGAAGTGTGAGGAGTATTAGTATGGCCATAGACATTTGACATATAGCAACCGTGTACTGCAGAAAGGTACCAGTACTGAGTCTCCCAGGCGTTTTGAGTTGGGCTTGCAGATCCCGTTCCACTTTGAGACAAAGCCTGAAGCGCACTTTTTTCAAAGTATTCGCTCACCCCAAGCGCAACGTGTTAAGGCAAAAAAGTAGTCATACATTGATATTTCTGTATGGTTTTTGTAAAGAACCAGCGGATGGTGCACATCTTCGCTAGAAAGACTGGCTTTGAGCCTTCCTCAAAAATGGGGTTTTCCTTAGGGGACCCCATCTTGGACACCATGTTCATGACAAGAACGAATGTCAGACATAAGTCGAAGCTCGGAGACTGTTCTAAAGCTTACAAAGCTTACAAGCAAAAAAACCGGCGGAGGACCAGACCGTTTTAGGAGCCTTTTGGAAACGAAAATACAAGGAAAAATATGGGAAAGAATGCTGGTCCAAAATTGGGAAATGAAATCGTAAATGTAGCAAGCTCTCAGAGCCCGACTGCACTGTGTGACGGGTCCTTTTGTCCAACCTGGGCTGTTGCCGTGCCGGTGAAAAAAGTGGCTCTGCCTTCGGAGTAAGCTCTGGTAAATGGGGACTCCTGATACCCATGTCAAGACAGGAAATAAGAAAGTCTCACATTGTCTAATACATTCTAATACTCTCATATCTGGTACTGATCTTACTGGAACCACCACTCACATCACATCGCCTTGCACAAGACCTGTGAACAGTTTATATGTTCAGCGCCTTCAACCACCGCCTAAGCACCCCCTACAAGTCAATAAAGTTGTGCATCCAAAAGGCAGACATTGAGACAGTATCCGGGTCGGCTATGATGTTGAGCCCAATGGCAAGGCATGTCCAACACATGGTGCCATTATTCTGCTTGGCTACATGACACCTTCAACCTCTCTGAAAAATGTTAGTCACTTGCCTAGAGCAGTCGAACTATTTAGAATCATGTCATCTGTTCAAAATCAAAATCAAAATCACATCATCTATCAATGCAGCGTTCAATGCTGTGCTTCTCCCCTCAGCACTGGTCACCGTGAGGAATGTTGGATCTTTACGCGGCCGTCATAGCCCAGCATCCAACTGTGAGGCATAGATTCCCAGGCAAGGCCCTGACAATCAAAAGCTAACTTCAGGGAAGTTCTAATGTTATATGATGAATATTCATATATATATAATATCTAAATATATAATGTATATTATATATATTATATTATATTATTATATTATATCATATTATACTATATTATATTATATTATATATCTGTATACATACCATTACAAAATCTGCAAAATTCTCACGTCTCTAGTGAACACACTGTACATCTGTGTCTGGGACCGTGATGATTCTGGGACTACTTCATACTTCCATGGCTTCCGCATCGGCACCGCATCAGCACTTGGCCTCGTAGAAGCCTCCCAGGTCTGGTTCCAAGCTGCAGCTGAGCGATGGATGGACGCCAACACCTCGCAATTGCGTTGCTCCATCGTGCATCTTGTTGCTATTTGTTGCTATTTGTTGCTATTTGTTGCTTGTTGATCTTCGGGATTCCTGCAATTCTTGTGTGCAACTCCTGCCTATGCCGAAGCCATCTGACCAGGTGGAATCTACTTGCTCAATGCGAACCTGTCCCGAGAGAACCGAGAGAACCAAGAGAACCGAGACACCAAAATTCAAACAGAACCGCTTCTCAAACTGCGAATTCCTCAGCTCTCAGAGGCAAGACCTCGAAGAAGCGCCCGTAGACAGTCTTCCTGCACGAGAGGATAACTGTGCTGCTTGTGCTGCTTGCATCATGTCATCATGACATGTCATGCATCGCATCTGGAACATTCCCGACACGTGTCCTGAGCATCTGAGCCGAGGTCAAGAAACCTCCGCAAATGTGCTTCAAAATCAGGTGCTACAGGTAAACAAGACTGGACTTAGTGACTAGACTGCATAAATCTTATAACATCATATAACCAATATAACCTCGATCATGCCGGATCAGCGATGAAGCACCTCCATAGCTGCTGTTGTTCCAGGAGGCACCCCGCTGGTCCGGTGAAAGGGCCACTGTGCGCGCCTAGAAGACGGGATGAAGAGACTTGACGAGCACGAAAAATATATTCGTGACTCATGATTTTTTCACATTGTGACTTATCTAGTCACTGTAGTCACTTGACATTATGACATTAAATCAAAATAGCAGTCGGAAAAAATTGCTCAAATCGCATGAATCGGAAGTTGACTGTCATGCTTCTTAGCCTCATGACTCTGACATTTAGCTCTGACATTGCCAACCTTCCAAGTGATGTCGAACCAAATGTTGCCATGCCTCGAAGTCCCACTGCAGAATGCGAAAAAGAGACGACAACACCAGTCCGTGATGTCCGTGCTCTTTTCAGTCTTTTGGGAGAGACGAGTGGATTTGCTCTGAGGTCCCAAGCGGTTCCTTAGGTCTATCCCCATCTGCTTCCCATGGCTCTGGATCCTGAAACCCAACAAATATCAACAAACAAGTATCAAAAAGCGACGGATTTGTCAAGTTTGTTCTTTTTGATTTTTCGTTTATGTTCTTGGTTCCTCTTGATGACCCTGGACATTGTCAGCCCCTTGTTCAACTGTCCTCCTTTGATGTTGTTAGTTTATGCTATCTGTGTTTCTTCTGATTACTAGTCTTCCCTAGCCTCTCTTGATGTGACTGTTAAACAGGGCAATAGGACCCAAATTTCTCCATCCTGAGTCCTTTCTTTCCGTTGGCTCTTCTTTATAGTCATTCAAGTTCACCGCTAAGGCGCTAAGGGGCAAACGTGGCGTGGCCGCAGCTTTCTTCCTGCAAGATATTCTGCAAAGTTGCAGCCAGTCAATTGCATCTTATTGATAGACAAGATCAAGTATGTGGTGTGTGTGTGTGCGTACACTTTTCTGGAAAAGCAGTCAAAGAAAGAAAAAAAAATGCAACAATACAGTGTCTATCGTGGCGAAAAGGTATTAGAAGCACCAACAGGTATCAACACCTCCAACATCTTACTACTTGAAATACAAATTTTAGACGTAGTGAGAATCCAAGCGCTCACAGACTCCCAATCCTTTGAAACTGCTGGTCAAACCAAGCAAGTCCGGGAATTCCGGAGGAGGACGCCTTCAGATCGGCAGGGTTTTGGCATAGTAAGGTGTTCTTATGTGTTCTTATTGCATGCGTTTCAATACTAATATGATTCATATGATCATCCCTACACCTTTTCTTATGCGTTTTATGATGTTTAATGCGTGTCATAGAATAATCACTAAACAGATCACATCATATTTATATATATTTATTATGTGTTCTGTTTCTTTTGCAATTTTTGCTTCATAGATCTTCATAGCTCGGCCAGGGCGGCCAGGGCCTTGGAGAGGACAGAGGCCCACCTGCAAAGCTCAACGAAGCCCTTCTTGAGGGATGAAAAAACAACCTGCCTACCGGTTGTGAAAGGCAAATATAATCAAATATACGCCTTTCAAATGTTTCCTATTCTGTGTGGGCACCAAACTCAAAACTCTGAGCTCATCTGAGCTCCCAGCTGATTTTCGAGCTCATCTTGACCTGTCAGATCTGTCAGTGGCCCCGTCATGTCATCCTTCCGGCAGCCCCTTCTGGACGCCCATTCTGAGGTCACAACTGTTCCACTCCAATTACTGGACTGGCAAAATGAGGGGATTGAAACAGCGAGCGAAACTGTCGAACTTCATTTACAGTATGCGTCGCGGTCGATCTATGACAGTCTAAGTCTCTAAGTACAATCCGGTCTTGAGGCGCTCCCATCATTTAGTCAAATTTAGTCTGCTAAATCCTGTCACATAGAACTGGCTGGAATCCCTTGAGAACACAGCTTCTGACCCAAAAGGGAGCTTCACATCTCTGGCAAAGCCTGGCCTGGCTTGAGTCCTTCGACGCCGTTATCGGCATGACCCTCGGTGGGAGAGCGCTTAAAGGCTTTAAAGGCTTTAAAGCTCACCCAAGTGGAAACGCCAAAGGCTGTGAACGGATAACCCGGATAACAATGGACGAGGATGACGAAGCTTGACATTGAGCTGCTGGGATTCAGTTCGTCTCTGAGTTCGTCTCATTCCTCTGGATTCCTCTGGAAAAGGACCCTGACCTCAAGGATCCTCAAGGAGCACAGGGCTCCGAGGCACCAAGGCTCCACCAAGTTCACGTCGATCAGATCGATGTGCAAAGCTTTGGATCTTATGACTGTAAGATACTGTAAGAACTCTGGAGATCGAGAAGGGGCGGATCTTATCCAAGCTGAGGCCAAAATAAGGCTCTTTGGATTGGTGCTAATGCTAAAGTTCTGAAAGACGTCGTGATCACCAGGAATTACAAGAGGTTGAGACGGTGACATGATCATGTTTGCTAGACGACTTGGAGCCAAAAGCAAAGAACCTGGCAGTAGGAGTCACTCAAAGCTTGGTTTCATGATGATTACTAGTAATGTAATGATTACTAAGCGTAGAACATGGAATTCAGCTGTCAGGTCGTGTGGCTGCCTGGGTCTGAACAAAAAATAGCCCCTTTTTCTGCAAGCATTCTGCTTCAATGGGATCTCAAGCACAAGATGTGGGTCCTAAAGATACCGAGATAGCAAGCCTTCAACTGTCCTTTAATGTCCTTTATATGGGCATTTATCTCGGAATCCATCCGCTCAGCTCGAACCATCTGGCCGGATAAAAGGGCTGGTTAAAACCGACAAACTTAGTGTATATACTAGATACTCCAATGTGTATGTGTGCGTATCTTTGTTTATAAAAATCTCAAAGTACGTCTGATATTACAATTGATTCCTTTAAGTTTCAAGTGACAAATAGAGGAGCACGGCAACTCTTTGCCAATGCCCGGCAGGTTGATGGTTTGAACTGGGGGCCTTAAACTATGCACAGCCCCACCGCCTAAACAATGCTCGAGACCATTCTCACAATAGCCACGGCAGAGTGAGTAGATACGTCCGGAGAACGCTACAGGCGTTTGTCTGTTTACCAAACGTTTGAACAAACTGCTACAACGTTTTCCCAAACCTAGATGTCTAGACCTAGACCTATACAAACAAGCGCCTTCGAAAGAGCTATTTTCACGGCTTCAGAGCAGTCTTCAAACAGGAAAGCCTCAGAATGCACACGATCTCAAAATATCTCAAAGTGCCGATGCGAACTCTGCTTTTTCCTCTGGAATCCTTCGGCTCTAGCCGAGCCAGCCGAGCCGCCCAAAACCTCTGAGGCTGTGACTCTGAGACCAGGGATGACCAGGGTACATCTTTGGCCCCTCATTGATCAGCACCTGGCGCACACGGCACAGAGGCACAGTGCTGTCACGTTGTGCCACAAATGGTGCTGCTTCGTGGCTCAGTGAGACAATACATCATACACATCAATACACAGTAATATGATGAAATATGTGTATATGTAGTCATATAATATTGTTATCATATATATTATATATAATAGATATATGATTCTGTAATATGCACAGTGCCATGCTTTTTTTGAGCTGCGAGACCGGCATGGCTCACCTAGACAGGCGCCCAGCAGCTGCGCAGCAATGCGACACCGCTGTTCATCATCTTCCAGGCAAAGTTTGCCCGTGGCGCGCTGTATGCAAATTGCCTGAAAAAGTTGAAAGCTCAGTCATGACAGGCTCGTACTATCTTGTACTACAGCAGATGGACAAAAAAAAACAAACCCCACAGACATCTACCAAGTAAAACTCAACACCCCAAATTTCAATGTTGAACAAAAACTCTATCTAGCTTCCTCTGTGCTCAGGGTTTGATTTTTTGTTCACCGGACCCAAGCGCGCAGCCCAAAGACAACATTGAAATTTGGGGGTGCGGGGGTTGACAGCAATACAGCAAAGAGTTGATTTCATCCTCCATCTATGGTAGCAGCAGCATAAAAGCTGAAAAACATTGAAAACAAGTTGAACGGCGAGAAGCATTCCAAAACTGCCATCGAGGAATTGCAGTGGTTTCAGCTATTTCAATGCCAAGAAGTAAGGCGGTGATTGTATTCTGGGAATTGGATTGCAAGAAACGCCGTTCCTATATAAACAAAATGTGCAGGTTCTACACAATGGTTCCAAAAGCTGAACAAGAAAGTTGGGCAACATCTCTTATTCTTCGTGCGCCCTGTAGGGATATCCAAGCCCACAACAGGCACTGTTGGTGTGCCAACATGAAATATGGAAAATATGTGACAGCATGGGCAGGAGGGTGTCAAGCCTAATCCCCCCTCGCTGCCTTTTCAGACACTTCGACTTCGACGATATCTTCCCATCGCACCTTTGTAAGCTTTCCTGAGCACAACATATTCCTGCACCCCAAAACACTGGTCTTGGGTCTTGGTTCAGTCAAAGTCTCTACTATGTGGCTGTCATGTTCCCTTTCGCGATGGAATTTGCAGAATGCACACTATTTTCATGTTCAGGATAGTGCTGGTCCCAGATCTGTCCGCTGTTTGCGTGTTTGCCGCAAACGTGCTGTCCAGCTTCCATTGCAAAGGTAGAGAAAATGTGCATCAGTTGCGGCTGCAATAAGGTCTCCCGCATCGTCCCTGGCACAGAGACAGGAGCACAAGATGTTGAAGAGTCTTGAAGAGTCTTGAAGAGTCTTGAAGAATAGAGAAGAATCGGATGATAATCGGATGATAATCGGATTGTTTCACTTCACATGTGGCGAACAGATGCGAACAGTGCCTCTTGCACTCCAACAACGACATGGAAGCCAAGCTGGGGTCGAGCAAGACCAACTGTGCCTGCCATGCTTTGGAGCACGAGCGCGCTGTGAAGACACATCTGAGCATCGTTGTGTCATGTTGTGTCATTCGTTCTTTTTCGTGCTTTTGATGATTTTAATGATTTTGTCGTTGCTTCATGGGTTTCATATGGCCTTGAGCTCAGCATCCCTTTGGTCGAAGGGTTGCATGGCTCTCGCTACGCCGTACAAAGGCCGAGGAGGACGAAGGCGGGCATCGCTGTCTGTGCGGCTTGCGGCGTCGCCTTAGACATGGAATGCCCTCAAGAGTTCCAATCATTCCAATTACAATAATATTGCAATATATTATATAATACATGATAATACAATATAATACAACAATATATTGTATTACACAATTACGCAATTCTACCCTTGAGACAATAACGGCAAACACGGCAACAAAGTGAGCAATCAGTAGTTGTTTCATATTGACGTCATATTGTTTCATGTTATTTCGAGCAATTATTTGCACAGAACCAAGTCATTCACCTGGATACCCTCTGGGGCACTGGCGCAAGCTTGCAGAAGTCTCGCGCGTCACGTCCAAACAACCAAGCGTAATGCCACCCAGGCAGCCCACCACACCTGTGGCTGCATACCGCAGAGTTGAAATACATTGAAATAAAGAGACTTTGATGAAGAGATATTAATAGTTCGTAGCCTATAACGAGGGATCAGGTGCAGTTTGTAAACCTTGACCGAGATCACAAAGCTTAGCAAATCTTGGCATATGCCAAAAGCTAGATCCGCTTTACTCAGATGTCGACAGAATGTCATCAGCGCCATGTCTACTTAGTGGGTATGCTAGGACATCAAGTCTAAAATGGATGCCAGGAGTTGTTCTTCCACCTCGATCTCAACATCGTCGACCCTGAAAATGTTCTAAAGCAAGGATTTCTTCAACTGCAGCTACGCTTTGCCCAGTGCCAAAGCTTTGAGAAGATTGAAAAGATTCAGGGCAAAAGATGTGCAAAAAGACTTAAAGATGTGCCAGGAGCACCTTGTGTCGTGCCTTTTGCACAGCCGCGTAACCCTGCAGAACGGTAGCCTTTCACAGGCTGTGACCAAAGGCCTCTGATTCCAAGCTGCACCGAGCCTCAGAAATGACGTCCACCAATGATGATGCTACTCGCTGCTACTCTGACTTCAATAATTGCAGTTTGAAATTGTCTTGAGACGCACTAATTGTGTCATAGATTTATCATAGCATATCTGCATCATATCTGCATCATATCAGCCTTAGTTCTTCTGTCCATCGCAATCCGGATATTGCCATTTTTGGAGTCTCAGGCTTGAACTATCTTGAACTCTACTGACGATGTGGACCATGATGTACCATGATGTACTATGCATTACTATGCTAAGGCTTCTAAGGCTTCTAAGGCTCCGAGCCAAAGCAACTACACGTCTTGGGACCACCAGGTGGTTGACGAAAATCCTGACAGATCTGACAGCAATATCTTGCCATGTCTTGCCAGGGCCTTGCAATTCATTACCCTGGAAATCTGTCGTTTTCAAGGCCAATGCATACCATGTTTAATCCCGAATCCAACATCTCCAATCTCTCGGGTCGACCTTGAGAGTGCTCCAAATTTGTAGATAGATGTAGATAGAAATCATTAGAAATCCAAACCACATCCAAAGCAATGTGACATGTGATCCATGTTCTTCATGACTTTGCCCTTCATGTCCCTGCCTGTGGGAGGCATAGTCGACAACCCTGTGACGCTGCACCAGTGGCCTTCGCTGCAAGCACAAAATCTAAATGCAAACATCAATAGCAGTTCCGATGACGGAAACAGAAGAGCGTACCTACATGGTGGGTGGCATTGACTGTTAGAGCGCGGTGGAAAACACTTCTGAATCGCCAGAAATTGAATCGACTGATGCCCCAGATTGCCAAGGTTGTAAATCTTCCACAATCAAGTCCCAAGTCAACTGCTGATTTATGGTTGTGCGTTTCACCAAGTCCATCATGTCCCAAGTCAGTTCGACAATCATTTGCTCAATCGACTCAATCTTGCACTCGCTTCAAATTCGGAACTCACTCCCTGACCTCCCTGACCTCCCTGACCTCCCTGACCTCCCTGACCTCCCTGACCTCCCTGACCTCCCTGACCTCCCTGACCTCCCTGACCTCCCTGAC
>Ga0126342_10014059_pt1 | contig 14149 bp, 18 predicted proteins | sample Cyp1metagenome_FD_92528 | JGI IMG/M metagenome (GOLD analysis project Ga0126342, IMG submission 92528) | Coral microbial communities from Lord Howe Island, Old Settlement Bay, Australia - Cyphastrea 1 metagenome | ecosystem: Host-associated > Invertebrates > Cnidaria > Coral ...
AACCACCTGTCGGTCCATCAGTGGATTCGCTCTGCCATCCGTGATTCACAACAACCAACCTCTCCTATAGGTTTCCTATTTTTGAAACTTCCGCCACCGCCTTGTGCGGTACTACTGGTATAATATTATATAATATATAACGACTATATGATGTGTATGATGTGTACGTATTGTATGCAGGAACTAGTATCCAAAGTTTTCCCAGTCGTGCTTCTATGATCCAGGCGCCCACATCTGCCAAGCATCATGGAGACAATCATATTGGATCGATCATTATGGCTAGAGTAACAACCATTTTTTGACGTAATGTGCTACTAAAATAGTGATAAATTGAACATGTTCTATCTTTTAGAGGGCTACTTTAGATCCTGGATATCCTGCACAAGTCAAGACGATTATCATCCAGGAAACTCCCAGGAACACCAGTCATCTTCCAAATTGGGGGTCAGGGACCAACCACGGTGCACATTCAAATAAAAAAATGATTGGTTGCAAGAGATTGCAAGCAAAAATAGCCGGAAACCCTGGAAAAAAAGAACAAAACCATTCAAAAAAGCAGGCTAGCAGTTTACTGGCTTTCCTGAGCATGAACACTGAAAATGTCGCCTCAAAACAACAGAACACGTGGGAATTCTGCAACCCAGTCCTGCATAAGACCTCGCAATTCTTCAGCTAAGTTGGCCTGCGACAATGGGAGATGACGGCCGATGGCACTTACAACTGTCATGACGGGTTTAGAAAATTGATTTACAATTAGTCCTGGAGGGTTTGGTATACTTGATAGAGGGTCCCAAACAAAGAGGCCCATCCACCTCCTAAATTACACCCCCCAAAACTAACGTGAAACCCCGCAAATATCCAAAAAGAAAAATCTTTCTGACAGGACCACCTTTTCTCGGGTTCCATGATCAATTGCATTTTTTTGGGGACATATGGCAAGGATGCAGAAAATTTCATAGATAAGCTGACTAGATGTTTGTTCATGTTGGTTCCAAACTGATTGGGCAATTTCGGATACTACTGACCAGTAGTATCCAATTGTACAGTACAGCCAGCTGCTCACAGCATCCCAAAACCCGAATGGGAAGGCGTTACTGGGGGATACACATGAATAAACCATCCCCAGTTTGTGGTTTTACAAGTGAGTCGAGCTCGAAGATAAAGGAATTTAAGAAATGGAGGGGTTCATTGCAAGAAAGAGGTGTGGACGGTGTGGACTATGCGAAAGAAAAACATATAGTATTTTCCCTCAGCGAAACTTGAAGTCGTGACTTTTGTCCCTTCTAAACGCTAGTTCAGTATCATGCATCTTTCACTTGAAGGTCGAGTTACAAGTAAATTACAGGTTTTCCACCGCCGAAGAGGTTAAAAGGCTTAAAACGATGCTCCATTCGTTCCACGTCAGCATTTGAAATGTCTGCTAGCGGAAAACTTAAAAACGGTAGCACAAATCATTTTAGAGGATTTCCCGGCCACAGTGTATCAATTTTGAAAAGGTGGTTTGTGGGCATCTTATGTCATCTTTAAAAAAACAGATTTGTTAGCACAGTGTGCTCGTGTTTGACATGTTTCTATATTTTTTTTGCCATCTTCAGCTGCATTCTCAGGTGTCTCTAGGTGGTCGTAAACAGCCACGCCCAAATAAGATACCCAATAGTATTTTGGTCGCTGCTTGTGTTCCAACTGGTCTTCTCATATTTTAAAAAAACACATCGGAAAATTTACACAGAAACAAAGAAGAATTCGTTGTGGAGGAAACCGAAGAGGCTTGAGCCAATAGCCTAAATCCGGAACAATTCTATGAACTTCCAACCAAAGTGGTAGTATCAACTCTCTGATTAATCCATTGATGTGGGTAAAACAATGTCACAAACCCCCCATGACTGTGAATGGTAACCATACCACCTATCAAAATGGTGATGACAGGGGGATGGTGCAGATGGCATTGTTTTACCCACATTCATCATTTCGTAACGATAAACCGACGCTGGGTCTACCCAAACCCTGGAGAGATCTCGAGAGCCTCAGCATTGGCATTGGCGTTCTTCGCGTGCCGCTTGCGACCCTTGCGGTGCGATTTTTCCTGCGACAGGGGTCCATCATCAGTGTCTGAATGTCGTGGTGAAGTACCAAAAAAAGTGAAAGTAGAATGGAATAATGGTGATCAATGGTGACTAATGGTAATTAATGGTGATTAAGGGTCTAATTTTGAGTACTGGTGATTAATGGTGATTATTGTGATTAATGCTGATGAATGGTGAGTAATGGTTATTTGTGGTGATTAATGTTGATTGAATGTGATTGATGGTTTCTAAAGAAGTGGTTGGTGTCGGGATACATCCGTTCCATTCCGTAAAACCTCCAGGCAATCGTTCAACATGCCTTGTCCGAGGGGCATTGTGTTCAAACGTGAGAGTGCAGACTGAAAGCACCAAAAAACCAATCCAACGACAATCACAATTGCCAATTTCCAGAAATTGGTCGAATAATTGGGGGAAGGTTGGTCCTCATTATATGCTTCAAAACATCATCATATACTGGTGTCCAAAAACATATTTCTCCTGTTTTTCTATCTGGGGTCTCTCCGAGACACTCCTTGGGTTGCAAGGGGCAGTTGGACATGTCTTCAAAAGCCTCGAAATCCACCTGTGGCGTAGGCGTACGCCCTGGATGTGGTTCACCACCAACGAGTTGGGGAGTTGGGTCAAAGCGGGTACTGAATGGTACCTATATGGAGGTTTCCTAAAATGGGGGGTACCCCCAAATCATCAATTTTTTAATAGGAATTTCCACTATAAACCATCCATTTTGGAGTACCTCCATTTATGGAAACCCCCTGTATGTGCCCAGAAAAAGAACATTTTTTGTCGTAAACATTCTCAAAGCATGTATTTTCAGTGTAACATTTGAAGGCAACATTAGAAAACCATAGTTTTTGACCCTGCAATAGCGTACATGTTATTGTCAATTTTGCTCTGCTCACAAACCAGCCCTGAAAAGCCACAGCTTTTGGCCCTGAACTTTGCTGACAGTATTGGGGCAATGCCAGGGTCAGACTGAGGTACCTCCAAGATTAGATGTTGCAAACACATTGAAAATCATTGAAATACTATAAAATACTATTTCACGAAAATCTTGGGAGGTCGATAATTTTATAGTAATCTAGGCCATAGCCGTAGCCACATGAGAAGTGGGAGAAAAATGGTGGATCACCAGGACTCCCAACGAGACATTGTAGGGGGGCACCTTCAACCGGGCCACGATAAGAATTTCTTTGGATCCAATGATGATTGGATTCCATTGAGCAGTATGCTAAAATCGCCATTGGAAGATGGCTTTGCTTCCTTGAATGGAGGAACATAGACTGTTCGGTGACTATATGGTTTATATGGTTGTTTACTTTCTATCTCTGAGATGTGGATTTGTCCACTTAAATGGGTGATTTCCTGTAATGGCTGAGTGGCTAAGATGATTTTCTAAACCACTGGAATCTTCGACAAACCCATATAAATATGTAATCACTATACGTTGACCCTCAGTTCACCCAAAAAAATGTCTTTAAATTGCAAATTTTCGATCAATACAATTTTGCATGGGACAATTGACGGTCAAGGCCAGGGTATCTTGTATATAACATATATATATATAAATACATACATTTAGTTATTCAATGTTATTCATGTATTGCTGTAATATTCATATGACATATCTTTTAACGGTGACACCAATTTTCCATCCCATCCAGTTCTCCAAATCATCCAGGACACGATCTTCCGTGCATTTTGATCTGCGTTGAAGGTCACCAAGACCTGCCGTCGCACTTCGCAGACCTCGAGAAGAGCCATCGCTGGGCAAAAACCGGGTCCCTGATCACTTACAGTGATATAGTACATGTTAATATATATATATACACAGTATGACGGATATGTGCTGCTGTCAGTTTGCGTCGGCAGGAACATTCTTGCTGCCCATATTGAATAGTTCCTGCCTGTCGCCCAAAACAGGGGCTAGATTCTGGATCAAAAGTGTGGGTTTTTTCGCGAGCAACGTGGTTCGTTGGGAATAAGGGATTTTTAGAACACAAGGTATGACCCTGACCCCTTCCTTGCCGGTAGCAGCTGGGAAGGAACTTTGACATTCAGGCGCTTTGTGGTAGGTTAGATCCGAGCAGATCAAGCAAAAAAGAAAGTGGACACCAAATTTCTGAGATGACCCAGGAACGGAGTTCGTCCGAGCCGAACTTGCTACGTGAAAATTCTGTTGCCAGAGTGCAAAAAGTGGTCCCAAAAATGCGACTTGATTTCTTCGTGCTGTTTTTCCATGCGTTTTAGAGGCGAAGACGTCAAAACACACGTAGGACATGTTTGGACATATTTGGGCGCAAGGTTGAGTTTGTCAGAGTTTGTCGGGCGTAGAGCTTTACAGACCGCGTAAAGATTTTTACCAAAAGTGTCAGGTATATTTTTTTTCCAGGGCCAGCTTGAAACTGGAATTCCTTACCGTTCTGCCACTCCACCTGGTTCAGTCTTAGGCATTTTGGCAAGCCTTATTCCCTCCGAACCAATAAGCTCGTGAAAAAAAACAAAAAAATGTGGCCACAATACCAAAATTAGTAGCCCAGCTTCCGAATTTGTGGCCCAATTTGGGGCCCATGGTATATGCGTTTTGCCTTCTGCAAAGGGCGCGTTGAGCTGCGACAGGTTGCATCTTTCATTCAAAGATTCCTTGCGTTTGGTGCCAAGATGCTCGTTTCACATGCAGGGTAGGCTGTGAGGGAAGGAGAAAAGCATGCAGGCCCACAGCCCCAAGAGTGGGGCCCAAGAGTGGGCCCGCGTAGCAGCGCAAACCAAAGGAATGCCCGTGCGGTTGAACGTTGACAGCCACAAGCAATGCAAAGACATTTGTACAGCCAGCGGCAGTGTACAGGACCTGGGCGCAACCCCCGGCACCACAGACATCAAAGTTGACTTACTTCCACACTCTGCAAAGCAGCTACACCAGGAAAGCAGCAAGACTGTGTGTGGGTGGCAACATTGCTTCCTGGGGAGCGGGGCCATGTTGCGTGCGCGTATTCACATACATCACGCGGAAGCAGCGTTAAATTCGCAATTCGTGTTGCCTTAGCCGCAAAACTACTAAGAATGTGCTCAAAAGCTACTAAGCACGGTGTCACATTTCGCATTGGCTTGGCCACAAAGCTACTAAGAATGCGTTCAAAAGCTACTAAGGACGATTTCGCAATTCGTACTGGCTCGGCCACAAACTACTAAGAAAATGCTCCAAAGAATAAAAGAAATAGTATGTTCTTCTTTTCTTCAATTTTGAGGGAAACTCTTAGTAGTTTTGCGTCCAAGCCATTGTGATTCGCAACTCGTGTTTTCGCGATATGATTAGTAGTTTCGCGTCCAAGCCATTGTGATTCGTACCTCATGCCTTAGTAGGCCTTTTGCTAAGGCATTGGGGGCGCTTTTTCTCAAGGCCTAGGTAGGCCCAAGGCTCGGGCATGTACCCTCGGAGTATATATAATGCGTCTTTTCCAATTCTTTTCCAGGCTCCTCAAAGGGGTGCCGAATGGTTTTGGTGGTTCTTTGATTTTACAAGGGCTTCCCATATAGGCATCCCTTACCGAAATCTATATTAGTCCGGCAAGTATGCAATCCAACTATCATACCCTGAAATGGTGCCATGGAATGCCATGGAACACCACAATTACTTTCACTGGCCAGTTCGTAGTGGTGAACACTGTCATGCAAATTTCAGATTTTGACACACACACACAAATGACACGTTTTTCGAACCCTGAAAACCACCCGAAACCTTGCTAAGGGGTGCCTAATGGACACCTCCTTAACCCCAAATGACACGCAACTGACACGCAATGACACGTAATCACACGCACTAGTTGGCAGGCTTTAAAAATCCAAGGGTGCTTAAGGGTGACCCATACTAAGGGGCGCCTATTGGGCACCCCTTACGGGGTGCTGGCAATATATGATGTGGGTGAAGCAAGTGACTGATAATCCCGCTTAAGCATACTTAAGCAAGGACCCCGCAATAAGATGCAATAAGTGTGTAGCTGGTCAATAACCTTTTGAAGTGGAGGTTGTTGCTCAACACGCAATTTTGTGGGTACGGCTCAAAAATTGTGTACTTTCAGAATGGAGTTGTTGGCTGAAGGCTGAAGAAAATGATTGGTCGAAGGATAAATCGACAGGAAAAATCGACAGGATAGCACGTTTTTCTACCCGCAAGAATAGGGAGCTTCCTGTAAATTTTGTCCTTCAACCAATTCTTGGAATTGGGTTCTGATAAATCTACCTGGGAAAACAAATCGGCAATGAAAGTAGATGACATATCCAAAGGAAAAATGTAATAAAAATGTGATTTTCTGTGGCCGCCAACAATTAAGTTGTTCCTAGATTGGACTCCTGAAAATTGTGGTGTTCCACTCTTTATGAATGTACTGTAATCTACATATGCGTTCCAAGTCGGGTCGATTTTCCGGGTGTTTGGTGGTGATAACCCCCCTGTTCACTACAGATCCACACTGCCATTCCACCGAGAGGCTCTCTTGACGGTCACCTAAGTGGTCGATGTGCAAAGCAAACGCCTCAAATTGGATGTGTCTTAAAATGGTGTATAAAGCTAAATTATGCCAAATTGCAATTTTAATGGGGACATTTCTCATGAACCTGTGGGTTTGGGTTTTCCCAACATTTTCAGACCCAAATTGGGTGTGAAGTCAAGTTTCTTACGTGAACTCATGTCCTTGGGTGCCCTAGTTACTCTTTTGGACATATCTTCGCGGCACTATCTCCTGCATCTCCTGGCAACGGGATTAGTTTGGGTACTTCGTACTTTGAAAACAGAAACTGATCAACCGAAACTGATCACATCACACTCAACATCCTCAACCGAAACTTGTTTGATGCAGCCTCGACAAGTTTTTGATATGCTGCAGCTACTACCATAAGGGGCATCTTTGAAGATCAAGAAACGAACATCTCTCTCATTATGCAAAGTCGCTTGCTGAGAATTTTGGAAATCTCTGAAAACACGTGCATCATTGTTCATCCATTTCTATTAGCTCACATCAGGTCAGAACTGTATTTTCTCAAAATTTCTGGCGGTTTCACAATCCAAGTGGCACTCATCAGTTTCTTCTGCGTCTTTGAGACGTAATAGCACTGCGCTTCGACGCGTACCCAAGGCGGCAAGCCCGGCAAGCCCGGCAAGCCTTCAATGGCCTCCAACAGCGGCCATAGGCGGTGGAAAACCACCTGCAATGGTATTGGGGATGGTTTATTAATGTTTATTATTGGCTTCACCTGTAAGTGTGTTGAAATTTCTGTTGCATCCGTGAACATTTCTGTTGGTCAAGAATTAAAAGCCCGAGTTGAGGAAGAACAATGCCGGGGCTAGCCACCCTACGCTTGTGGTCCTTGAGATTAGCGGCTCGGCTAAGAGCCCGTTTACCAGCAATCCCGACCTCATCTTGCACGGCAGCTGAATCGGTCGCTTCCTGACGACATGGCACAACGGAGCCAGATTCGTGTGGCAGTCGTTTGGAATGAATGTAGGTCATTCATGGTCATTCCACTATGGGATTCATGAAAAATGCACATAGAAATCTCAAAATCGAGTTGATTCTTCCCAGCAATTTCTGGGTAAACGATCCAACTATCATCAACTATCGATGGATCACCTGAGTATGGGATGAAGCTAATCACCTATGGTTGTTAGATGTTACCCTCCTATAAACGTTTACATGTGGAAAACCCGCAGTGAATCTATATTACCATATGATGTTCTTAGGGAAACCATGGGTTTTCAACATCCATATTACTTTACACTAAGGTAAATCATATGAAATCTGGTGTTCACTAACTTAAATATATAATCCCGTCTCAATGATAGGTCTGCTACTAACATTAATATGATATTAATGATGTATGACACCCGCAATAAGGGACCCCCAAAATGAGGAGATCCAAAACAAAAATCCATGCTTTCGTTCGGGGGGCAATTAAGATTAGGAGGCAGGGATTACATGGGATTAATGGGATTATAACCTAAACACAAGATGGATTCAGCATGGTTTGGGGATTTAAAATGGGAATTCAAATGGGAATTTAACATACTTTAATGGATCTTCTATGATCTTCTGGGGTTTTTTGTCGATGTTTCTTGGGCCATCGGGGTTGCAATCACTGCACCGTTTCCTTGCCTGGGCCTCCTGCCCGAGAAGCTGTGGATTGGCTTGCAGCACGGCCACAATTTGCCGATATTCCTCTGCCAAACCGCAAACCTCCGGTGAACGAGCACGTTGCGTTCACCAGTTAGGACCGTGGAAGATGATCTTCCAATACGCGTTGAGAATGCTGCGATGAATAGATCTTGTATTGTCAAATTGTCAAATCCAGAGTTCACCAATGGGGCAAATACAGTATACACATGTACATACAGTATACATACAGTATACAGTGTATACACCATAAAATGACATGGCTGGGTATAGCTCACAAATTGGTAATGCCTCACCTCATCGGATCATCCGGTCGGAACGACTTCTTCGTGATGTCAGTGATGTCAGTGACGTCATGGACAACGAGCAACCATCGAAATGGAAAATCCACCATTTATAGTATGTTTTCTCTATTTTTTAGCCTCCATTTATAGGTGGTGTTCCATGGTGTTCCCATTCAAACCTCCATTTCGTTCGAAGATTTTCCAGCCATGTTTGACACTGGAGGCTACAACACAGGATTGGTACTTCGACCACTTCGACCAGGCCTTTGCATGCAAGGCCTGCAGGGAATCTTCCTCTCCTGCCCCTTCCGTCCGGATCCTGGAGATCCAACTGCGAGTTCAGCAAAAAGAATGTGTTCACTTGGTCCAATAAAAACGGTGTTTCAACAAACAGAGATTTAGATGTAAGACCAATTTCATTTGATGTGTGATCAAAAAAATGTGTTCGAGCAATTGAAATGATCTTGTAAATTTGGGCTGCTAAAAAGTCATTACCAATCATTCACCATCCATCTCAACTCATCCCTGTATTTTCGTGTATTTCATGTGAAGACCAAAGAGGTCTAACTCTCAACTTATTAGCCCCAAATATATAAATAATGGATAGTTGCATACCCAAAGCAATACTGTAACCCGCAAATTACCACAGATGCTGCCATTCGTCGGTGTTTGGAAGACACTTCTGTCTATTAAAAATTGGCGATGTTCAGGGACTATTGTTGATACCATGAACTTGACCAGCCTGCCCATACCTATTGGCTTGTTATCTGAGTAAGAATCCCTTATCAAGTGAGTACAACAACTAAGCTTACATTCCCATATCATCCCCATATATGGGTCTGTTGAAAAATAGGGGTTCCCTATTAACCACTGTTCAAGCATAATCTTCCCGATCGAAATGCCAAGAAGCGTATATGTTATAGCATAATGTATGTTCAGAGACGCGAACATTGAATATATTTGAATGCCTTCAATTCCTCAGAAATTCTTTGTTCAACCCCCATTTGGGATAGATAAATCCCATTAAATCCCATTAAAACACCATTACAACACCATCAAAACACAATTTAAGAACCGTTAAGACACCATTAAAGCACCATTAAACACAATGAAAACACCATTAACACACCATTTGCGGCAAAACCCCATCCCCAGCCGGTTTTCAAAAAGCCAAGGCTGCGGCCGAAGCAAGGTCCGCTCCACTTCGTTCAGATCCGCGGCTAATCGATGAAGTCCCGACTGTATCAAGCGTTGCCTGGTAGCTACCATGGAAATCTATAGAAATCCAACAAAAATAGATGGTAGTATGAGCTTCGTATTACCAAATCATGATAAATAATTGCTATATTGCCAACTTAGTTGTATTCTGGTGTATTCCAGTCATTTTCGGCAAAAGTAGGGATTTATGGTAATAAGTAGTATTACTAAATGGGTTTTGTTGCAAGACATGGGATATGGGACATGATATAGGAAAAATTAGTAGGAACAAGAAATAGCATCCAAGACATACCACATACAAAACATGGCTAAATCCACTGCAAATGGAGTGTTTAAAGGAAGCCATGCTTGATCACCGGAGTGTGTGTCTCCTGCAGTAATTCTAGTCACTAATTCTCAGGATCGTCCAAGTCCCACAGAAAACGGGGATTGTATCTTCTGGTCTAATGGATCTCATGGGTATCGTGATTATGGTGGGGTTGCAATGGAGTATGCGTATGCAATAATGATACTACAATGGCCTAAGAATGAGGGTGTAAACTCAATAATCGGGTTCTTGCATGAGAAATCCTCATGAATGGGGACAGAGTATCAGAGTTTGACCTGCAAATTGTGGTCATTTTCTGATGCTTTGGTGGATAGAAGTGGCATCATGACATTTCTCGAATGGCAGAAGTACAGAGGAGTACAGCGCTTTCCAAGTTCCCAAGCCCCTGCATGGTTTGGCATAACAATGGTTAGTTGATGTTAGTTGATCATTGAGGGGGATAAATCATGATAAATCATGATAAATCTCCCAGAAAAACTTCCGAAATCGTAGGTTAACTCAGTTAACTCCCCAACCATAAACTCCCTGAGGTCCGAGAGGCTGTTTCGTTGCGAGGTTCCTGGGGTGGTCACTTAGACCTGGCTGAGCCACGTTGCGGATTTCATGGTGATTTCATGGTGACTTGATGGTGACTTCATGAGATTCAATGGTGATTTAGTGGTGATTTCATGGGGATATCATGGGATTTAGTGGGATCTAACCTACTCAAATTGCCTTCACTAGCGGTGACCAGAACTATCATCTCTTTGGGGATGTCATATCAACTTTCATTGCCCACTGTTGCTGGGTGATGTGGGTAGTGGAGGCTATGTCTAATTTCAATGGGGAAAATGGGGGGTTTCCATAAATGCGGGTAATGGATGGTTTATAGTGGAAATTCCTCTTAAAATGAATGATTTCGGGGGACCCCCATTTATGGAAACCCCCAAATGATGATTAAGAATGGATGTCTGAATATGTTCAGAAAACCGACTCCAAAATTCCAATGGTTTAGACTTATTTCCTCGCACAAATCACGCTATGTTAGGGGCAAGTATCCCGATCTCAAGTTGAAGTTCAATGATAACCCGCTGTAAACCATCGGGGCATTATCCTTGTCATTTGTTTAAACAGGAAATCATCCTCCTAGGCCTTAGTTACCTTAGTCGTGGCTTCTGCTTCAGGGAAGAGCTTGTGGAGTTTTCAAGTCAGTTTCAATTATTGTTGGTATGGTTATGTATGGTTGGTGAATGCTGGTGGGTAGAAAACCTTGGATCTGGGATGTTCATGACCGACTGTAGATATTGGTGGATTGATGGCCGATCGCCCAAGATCTTGGCATCGGTATCGGGCAAAGCAGGTCTGCGGGACAGTTGTCTGGGAGCCATCCTTCAGCATCTTTGGAAGGAGTTCCCTCACCTAAGTTTCATCAAAACTGCGGGTTTCAGTTGCCAATAATTAGGTAGGTCGATAAATATGATACGTGAATAGACAGACAAATGAATACACAGATCGACCAAAAGGTAGAGAGATAAGCGTAGATAGAGATAGCTAGATAGTTAGACAAAGATATAGAGGGAGAGAGATGGGTTCGAAGGTAATTGGAGAAATTGATAGAGATGGATAGAAATAGATATTTTTCAAACATGTATAGTCAATCAATTCCCAAATCATATCTCCTCGTCATCGTCGTCGTCGTCGTCATCATCATCATCATCATCAATGGATTATATCCTCAGCCATGATTTAACGAACACTTTTCAAAGATGCTCTCAGCTTCGTCTCATGGCCTGGGAAAGTGATGTGGAAAACCCCATTGGTTTCCCGAAGGAAAAATTCATCGACATTCATGGTTGATGTTCCAAAAATCGATGTAAGATAAAATCCACTCGGGTTTTCTTTATATGATCATTTCAAAGCAGTATAATCTTAGTATATGGTTTCATCTGATCCTAACTTTCATAATGACAGTTCTCACGGCCACCTCTCAGCTCCGCACTGTCTTTGGGTCTACGACAAAGAGTCCAACCGCTATAGTGACGGAGGATCACCTCATTTTTTTCGACGCACGGTGTCGGGTCGGGTATTTTCAAATAGTTTAGCAGACATCTTCATTTCTTGCTTGGGTGGTGGAATATGTGTTTACACATACTGTAAATAAATAGAAGTACATGTATATCCATTCGTACTAATTCGAAGAAAAAATGTAAACCATGAAAGTTCCAAAAGTACCCAGTGAAACTTTACCAAACAATTTGCATGTTCCAAACGGTTTGAAACCTCTGCCCATCTGTCCTCGAAATTCGACCCTGGATTCTTTCTTAGATCTATCTATCTGGTTTGTCCAAGATTGGGATGGCAATTTGACTGGGAAAAAGGATGGGAAACCATTGGATTTCAGGGAGTTCCCCAAAAAATTTGGACAAACCATTTTTTTTTCTCTAATTGAATTGATGATAAGTCATGGTAAGTGGCTTACATCCATGCGGAACCCTAGTAACTTCAAACTTATTCACCACCATGAAATCATCTGGGATCCATTGCATATCGCCCCACCAACCGACCAACCATTGGGCTCACGACTTCGAATTGGTCACCCTCCTTACATTGCACACTTTCGGACTCATCTGCAGCATAGTCCTGCCAGGCAAAACCAAAGTGTTAAGGGTTGTAACTCAGAGATCCTAATCCCTTCCCCTGTTCATAGTAAGCACCCCACAGCAACCATGGTGGATGTAAGGAATGAAACCACATATTTGGCACCATAGAATAGGGGTGTTTAATGTGATTCGGTAATAGGGCTTAACAATGTAGTTGGCGAGCAAATGTCATTTTTTATAGGTCATGTTGTTTGTGGATATCTCGGTTGTGGCCGGATATCCACCTATCCAAATTAGTATTATCCATGGTGACTGGGCCATCAGCCACTTAGTCACTGGGATGCTTGTAGAGTTGTTGTGTCCGACACTGGGAAATCCCCATGTAGTTTGAGATTTATAGCGGCTTATAGCCACTTGGCTAAAAAAGTTCCCAATATCTTGGTTGCAATTCAAATACATCTTACTTAAAAACCCTATATCTTAAGATCCAAACATTCCTTAGGAAAAAAATGAAAAATATCCCGGCAAGAGGCCCCAAACAGTGTGTGGGAGTGGGAGGATAATGTATGATAATGTGGATGATGATGATGATGATGGTGGTGGTGGTGATGATGATGATGATGATGACTATGATGATGAGGACGATGATGATGACGACGATGATGATGCCGACGATGACGACGATGATGATGATGGTGATGATTGTGATGGTGATGGTGATGGCGATGGTGATGATGATGGTGATGATGATGATGATGATTAGGATGAGGATGAGGATGAAAATGTTGCGGACGATTGTGTTGAGGATGATAATGTTGCGGAAGATGAGGTGGAGGAGGATGATGTGGAGGATTATGATGTTGAGGAGGCTGAGGATGAGGTTGATAATGTGGAAGATGAAATTGAGGATGAGGTTGATAATGTGGAAGATGAAATTGAGGATGATAAGGTGGAGGAGGATGATGTTCAGAAGGAGGAAGATGAGGATGTTGAGGATGAGAATGTTGAGGAGGATGATGAAAAGGATGATACTGTTGCGGAAGATGAGGAGGAGGATGTTGAGGAGGAGGAAGAGGATGAAACTGAGGATACTGATGCCGAGGAGGAAGACCGATCCCAAGACCGCGCTGCGTGTTTTGTGCGAGCCTGCGCAATCCAAATGCAGTTCAAAATTTCGCAAAAGCCACTTTATACGGAAATTCACCGGTAAAGTGCCGCAGACCAGAATGAGCCCAGAACACGGACACATACTTTGTGCGAGCCTGCGCAGTCGAAATCCATCTCAACATTTCACACAAGCCACTTTATACGGAAATTCACCGGTAAAGTGCCGCAGACCAGAATGAGCCCAGAACGCGGACACACACACACACACACTAGACAAGAATGGATCATTATATGATCCGGCAGGAACTGAATCCTGTAACATGCAGACTAGAAATGAAACATAGGATCGTCATGTTGATGACCAAAAATTCTGCCGCTGAAACTGTAA
>Ga0126342_10014060_pt1 | contig 14148 bp, 16 predicted proteins | sample Cyp1metagenome_FD_92528 | JGI IMG/M metagenome (GOLD analysis project Ga0126342, IMG submission 92528) | Coral microbial communities from Lord Howe Island, Old Settlement Bay, Australia - Cyphastrea 1 metagenome | ecosystem: Host-associated > Invertebrates > Cnidaria > Coral ...
GTAGTAGTGGTAGTAGTGGTAGTAGTGGTAGTAGTGGTAGTAGTGGTAGTAGTGGTAGTAGTGGTAGTAGTGGTAGTAGTGGTAGTAGTGGTAGTAGTGGTAGTAGTGGTAGTGGTAGTAGTAGTAGTAGCAGTAGTAGTAGTGGTAGTGGTAGTGACGTAGTGGTGGTAGTGGTAGTGGTAGTGGTAGTGGTAGTGGTAGTGGTAGTTGTCGTTGTTGCTGCTGTTGCTGTTGCTGTTGCTGTTGCTGTTGCTGTTGCTGTTGCTGTTGCTGTTGCTGTTGCTGCTGCTGCTGCTGCTTGTGTTGTTGTTGTTGTTGCTGTTGTTGTTGTTGATGTTGTTGTTGACGTTGTTGTTGACGTTGCTGTTGACGTTGCTGTTGTTGTTGTAGTTGTAGTTCTTGTAGTTGTAGTAGTAGTAGTAGTAGTAGTAGTAGTAGTAGTAGTTGTTGTTGTTGACGTTGCTGTTGTAGTAGTAGTAGTAGTTGTTGTTGTAGTTGTTGTAGTTGTAGTTGTAGTTCTTGTAGTTGTATTTTTAGTTGCAGTTGTAGTTGTTGTAGTTGTATTTTTAGTTGCAGTTGTAGTTGTTGTAGTTGTAGTTGTAGTTGTAGTTGTAGTAGTTGTAGTAGTAGTAGTAGTTGTTGTTGTTGTTGTTGCATAAAAAAATAACATCAACTGACAAAATAACTAAGTTCATCTCAGTCTAGTGTCCGTTTCTGAGTCCACCAAGCCATCGTCGTTCACCGTGAAGGTGCTGGTCACCTTGACAGCAACTGTGGACAAACTATGGAGATCCATGGAGCATGGGATTTGTCAAATGTTGTCTTTACTGCCATGAAAGCCTGATAAGATCCGACAGACTGGCTTTGATAAAGCTGACTTTGTACTGTAGCAGTTTAAGATATATAGTATCCGCTGCGGTGAGTTCTATCTTCGTGTGCAAACATTGCAAACAGCAACCTTACTATACGTATAACTTTACCTTTTTTCTTGTGTCTGAGACACCGCTGAGAACCGAGGCACAATGTAGGGTTTGATCTTAAGCCCTGGGAATGGCACATTGGCTGTGCCAGCAATGCGCCATCGGATTGCAAACTGCTTCGGCTCCTTCACGGTGACATCCTCAGATCTTAGCCGCGCAATAGCAACAAAAAAGCAAAGTGGCATCAGTAACTGGTTGGAAGTCAAGATGGAAAGTGGTACACGACAGCAACATACAGCAACACACTATATATATATGCATATATATATACAATCACAATTGAAATCAATTGATTACACTCTACATCTCCATGTTTGTTCCTTGCAGGGTCAAGCGTCAATGGCATCAGCCTTGCAGTTTGACAGCACGGCTCCAGTTCCTTTGGAATACTCTTGGAGGCCATTGGTAGTAACGTCTGGGTCACCTGCGGGATCACATCTCTCACTGTCAGGATCTGTCAGGACTTTTGAAGACCATGAAGACTTTAATTAACATATCCAGGCATGGTGCAAATGTTCTTATCATGGACTGAAGTGCCCCTTGTGCCAGGTGTCAGGCTTTTATCTCTCTCTCTCTCTCTGGGATTTTGTATGATTTTGTTGAGATCAAACAAGAGCAAAACAATGGTACTGTACCCAAACAGTTTTCTCCCAAAACAAATTCGACTCAGATTTTGACACCACTCTGATTCACCACGTATGATTGCCATCAATTTCCACAGACATCTCTTTACCATCGAAGATCATAGAAACACATGGAGATACATGGAAACACATACAGTAGAAACACACACATATATGAAAGCATATGAAAACACCATGAAACCCCTCAACCACGCGCTGAGGCTTCCTCTGGTTCACAAAGCAATCCCGACGGTCTAAACAGCTCCCTTGCTGAGGACCTTCCTCGCTGAATAGTTTTGTTGCTGTCTTTTGCAAACACATGTCTTTTCTTCCAGGGGAACAGGAGGATCATTAAGATCAGTCGCCTAGCCTTCCCCTGTTTAAAGGCTTCTGCACTCAGGATACAATACTGCATATTTTCCTGGGAATTCTTGCTCTCCTTTTCTACTTTGTACCGATCAGGGATTGTCCAGTCCATAGTTGCAGCCCAATCTGGGGCAAGAGTTGACAGTGAAGGATAAACAAAATGCGGAGATCCCAGGCTACATTCAATTCAAACTGTGCTCCCAGTCGTGAAGGCCATGACACGGAAAACAAATTTGTCGTCAAAGAAGCGAGGTTGCACACGGCCATTTACTCCCCATTGCGTCTGTTGAAAGGCCCGCGTGAAGTCATCGGCGAGGTTCCTCAGGAAGCGGCTCTAAATCTGTCCAAATTGCCACAGCTGTGCAAAGCAGCTGATATGGACCATGAATGCAGCTAGATTTTGTGCCAAGGGTCGCCAAGGAAGTCTTCTTTCGCTTCGGTTCGTTCCATTGAATATCGCTGACCTTTCGTGCTACAAATTGACTGACTGCCTCATCCAGTCGCGCCACCCTCCATTGAAAGTTGAGTGACAGGAGCATCTTCAGTAGCGAAACAGCAATGTCCATCGATGATAGCTTTACTGTATCCGCAATCATGCACTACAAACAATCCAACATGTCCAAAATTATGTCAGTGCCCGGGGTTTATGAACCCTCCAGCACTTTCAATGGTTCCTTGGTTTAATCTCCAGTTTAAACTTTCTCCCGAATGCATTCAATCCGATCGTGCTCGATCATGCTCTGGGGAGATGTGCGACTTAGTCGAAGACAACAGGGTTTTAAGATTCTAAAAAAATCTAAATCTATGTCCTTTGAATATCATACCGGTGCTTCAATCCTGCCATATACCCAGAGACGACCTCTGCCAAAGACGGCTGCTGCAAAATTGGCAATAACGGCATGGCTAAGGTTGCCCCTTGGCGGCATAGACAGCAGGCCGAAGTGGAAGGAGTAAACTGGGTAAACGTGAAACAAATCAAGCAATAAGGGCATGGCACAGCTTTCTTGTTTGCGGCCAGTGTGAACTTATGAAAACACATGACAAATTCTTTACAGCTCTCTTCATTTCCAGTCGCTTGTTAAAAAGCTGCTGAAGGAATGAACTTCGTGAAATGATGAAATGACAGGCCATGCAAATATATAAAGAAATATACAGTGCATATATATATAATTTTAATAAGTATGTGGTCCTCAACCCTATTGACTTCAACTTCTTGACCGAGAAACGTCGCCCAAGCTTTGCTGCGCACCATGCTGATGATGACCTGGTGCACAGCGCATTGCAATATGGTTCAGCGGCTGGCCGGCTGACCTGCTGTCAATCAAACCCGCGGAAACAAGTGGTAGCAAGGATTGACCACAAACAATTGGTAGCTGAGTTCCAAGCCGCCAAATACTAGATGCAACCGCAAATCCCAGCAACATTGCTGCACGGATTCGCTTGCGGCGCCCCATGGCAGGCATTGCTGGTTCTTGACCCAAGGATATAGGTATTGTAGTGTTTCAATTTGAGAGATAGAGAATTTGCTCCGTGTTGTGGATTTATCTTTTATAACCCCTGCTGCCTTTTTAGCCTGCAGCTGTCTGCGGATACTTTTTGAATCTTTTTGATATATTTTTGAGTTTGCACAGTGGGAGGCACCCTGCGGCTCACTTTGAATCAAATTATGTCAAATCGATAAATTTGATAAAGACAAAGAACAAGCAAGACAAATCCAAGGAGCTACAGCTACAGGTCCAGAGGGTTTGGAGGGACCGCATTTGCCAAGTATTTTTGGCCCAGCCTCAGCTTGAAGCCGAAACCCGATGGATGCAACATCCGACCAGCAAGAGCCCAGCAGTAGTGCAGTTCTGCAACTACACTGGCTGTTAGAAAAGAAAGGACATGAAGTACACAAACATGGGGGCACGATCTCAATTTCCTGATATCCGTTCTTCAGCTCATCTTTTCGGAAGTGGATTGTGGACAAAAGCAAGCAAGCTGTGCTCATTGAAGATCCAAACCTACTCGGGCATTGCGCAGTGGCTGTCAGCATTTGGCCGCATCTTTTATGCCAAATCATCTGGCTGCAGGTACATCAATCCAACTGGTAGAGCACCTGAGCGCTGAAAGCATGGAAAACCGGAATCCACAGGTAAACCATGGCCGCTTTGAAAAGAATACGTGGAACGTTCTCGCACAACTTAGATAATTTTTTCCCGTAGCCTCTGAATGTGTTCAATCATCTTCTGGTGGATTGCGAGCCAATTCTTTTGCTCAAGGAACTAACAGGAACGTATTGAACAAAACCCGTGTCAACGATTCAAATCGCATCAAACCCATTTGAATCATGCCAAATCATGCCAATTCAGCACAATTGTACGCACCGACCCCAAGCAACATGAATCAAAAGAAACTCCTGTTTCAGAAGCACACATCGAGAAACTCAAGCAAGTTGAACCAGCCGTTCGGTTGAAGGGGGTTCACACTGCTTCCATTACATTCCATTTAACTATTCTATATTCCATATATTAAATTATAAGTATATATTATATTTATTTGTATTCCGTTATATCATCCTATATCATCCTATATCACTTGTCCAAAACCCTGTGTGTTTTAAATTTTGGGTTTTGCCCAAATTGCATCAAATTGCCTTGCCAGGTCGCGAGGCTTTGTCGTGCTAGTGGATGTGGATGCAATCAGTTCATGCCTGGCACTCTATGGCGCTCTGGCTCATGATGGCTCATCTGTGGCTGCGACAGCAACGTCGTGCGCCACATCTTTCAGGCCCAAGCTCCAAATCCCGTCGTGCGCCTCGGTGACGCCAAACTCCATCCTTGCAGTCTCTCAAAGTTTCCGCGATCCTCGCGAAGGGCAGAGCGTAGAACGGATAGGAAAGCTTGACGACCTGGACGATCAGAATCCTCAGGCAAAATGGTTCAAATATGTTCAAATTATTATCCCGTAGGATTTTTAATCTATTGAATCAAACATCTCAAAGACTCTTGGCACTGTCAATCTCAAAAGGAAAGGAACACCGGAGATTGCAGAAGAGGCTCACCCACCAAGATATGAGAACCAGTTCTGAGTGCTGCAATGCATCCTGCGTTCTTTTTGGACTAATTAGGCCACGCCAAACTGACAGCTACTGGCAGCATGTATTGGTGTTGTGGGACCTGCGCCACAAGTCCTTGCAACTCGTATGGCTCTAATGCGGACTCGAACGTACTTTAAATTCCATGGCTCGCTATGGCCGACAAATGGTCAGTGAAACCAACTTGACTGGTTCTTCTGTAGGTGGCAATTGTCACCTCGGGCCAATGCTTCTGATGCTGACCGAAGGTACAGCAAGTCAGCGGCGACAATGACATCCTGAGAGACTCACTGGAAAAACTGTTTCGGCCAGTTTTCAGTGCAAATGCCAAACAAACGCACTGAAACAAGACACTGACATCCTCCCCCCCTTATTTGGCCAGCATTTATTCGCAGCTGTGCACGTTCAAGTAATTGGCCTAGCGGCTGCTTCTGGCACTGCTTGCTGAGTGAAGTCCAGGCATTTCGTTGAGATAGTTGAGGTTTCTATCGCGCCTGTTCTTTGCAAACGCTCTCTGTTCAAAACAGCAGCCTGTCGCAGCTGCAAACAGGTGCAAGTGGTGGGAATATATAGCTTTCATAAATTCGGACATTCAAACCTGTGAAGAGAAACGATCCTTCAGCTGAACCTGCCGTATCTGCCAAACACTCACCTCTGACACTCAGTTCACCATGAATCATTGTGCGCAATTAGTTTTGACATGCGGAAAATCGAAACCTAACCCTCGCATACCCTCACACTATACAACTCAGGATCGGCAGCCTCACCTGCTGAAGTAGCTCTAGTGGCTCTTGTCGGTAATCTGTGGCCAAAACCACTGTCTTTGGCACTGTTGAAGCTGCTAAAGAGCAAAGCCCAGTACCACATCCCAGTTCCACAATGCGCCGCCGCGAGCCGTCCTGAATCACACACTGGACATCGGTGCTGATTCCATCTGCATTTCTTGCATGAGCTTGGGGCTTGGAGGTTGAATTATGATGTTCCTACAAAGGCATGGCTTCTGTACACTTGGGAACTGATCATGATGGATATGATGGAATATTGACTAAGTCGATGAAGTTGAAGCATCAAACCGACACCATGAAAGTCCATAAGTCCATGAAACACCCGTGGTCCCGCAGCAGCAAAGCCAGCAAAGCCGCAGCTACCACTTGAGCAGCTGGCCACAGCACCACGCCATAAGGATCTCCTAAAGGCCAGCCAAGTCATATGATCCACTACGATGGCTGCTGTTCTTGCCACCTTGCATAGCATTGCTGGTTTTCCACATAATTCGTCATCTCTGGCGGTAGGAAGGAACTATGCGAGCTCAGGTGACAAGTAAGCTGGTGGATAAAGGGGGGAACGCATGGCAATGCATAGCAATGCATAGCAATGCCACAAAAGCCGATTTCTTCAGGACCTTCAAAACCCTAAGCCCATTCTTGGTAGCTGCCATGAGGCCTTCAGCTGCACCCGTCGACTCCAATGCGCCCTCAACAAAGCGCTCCTCAGAGGCTGCTTTTTCTTCAGCATGACTGGATGATTCATGATGATGCTGCATGCTCTCAAATGATTCAAGAGTATTCAAGGCCTAGAAACTGGTTTTAATAATATGTTTTAATGGCAAATTAGTGTAGAAATGGTAAACACATGGTGAATCTGGAATGGGAATGTGCATTTGCTGCTATTGCATACTGTAAAGAATTAGATGATTGGCTGAGAACCTGTGTTACAACTCTGTGTGAAGAAATTCTTCTTTGGTTCATCCTTTCTGAGAAACTACCTCCATGAAAAATCCAAACAGGTCTCCGGTCTCAAAACAAAGAACGGCAGTATCTACAAATTCTAAATTGAAGAGTGTCCATCAGCATCTGTTTTTTTTCTGCACTGTCCATCCGCTCTTTAGCCTGGTCTCTTGCTCTGGCAGAGCGGCCTCTAGCAGGTCAATGGACAGCTCCTGGGAGTTCACACTGGAGAGCCACGCAAAGCCGGTACTGGCATCACTTTGGGCACCAGTTGACGCATCACTTTGGGCACACACCTCAACCACCCTGCACTTTGAAGAAGGGCCACGACACCTTTAGGGTTTATATATTGCACCGTGATATACGTACGGAACGCGCCCGAGGCGATGCATATGAGTTCGCCCCCGAAGCGATGCACGAGTCCGTGCCCGAAGCGAGACCCTTACCCGCACAGCACTCTGCGAACCATAGCTAATCAGAGGTAAACACATACACAGTATAGAATTAATGTAGCTGATCCGAGCTATCTGGATCGAATTTGCCAAATTATACCCGTTTGTCCATTTGACCATGCTCCTTACCTGCAGTACGTGCATGCGGAAGGAAATGATAGTCATCTAGACTAGTAGTTGACAGCAGGTCTTGTGGTGCTGCACTGCATTGATCATCATCTATATTGACCTTGGCACAGCCATCTGAGCAACCTCCTCTCCAAAAAACTACAGGCATAGCAGGGGCAATAGCATCCTGCCACATGCTTTTCTTGCCACAAAGTCCTCATAAATCCTCATAGAGTTTCCTCTTGTTGCAGTCAGCGGCAGTCCTTTGACACGGGAACCAGCAAATGGCTCTGGGCCAAAGTCATTCCTTGGATTGGAACTTTCTGCAAAACAATATAGTAGCAAGCAAAAAATAAACAAAAAAAACATCGATGGCATGCAGCCCAACCACCCACCAAGTGTGGCGGCGCAAGGCCCATCACTGCGCCTTGCGAAGCTAAATTCAGCGGGCTCAAAAAAATCCGTGGCGGCGCGAAACAACTAGTTTCTGCTTTGCTCATCAGGTGTTGGTCATTTCCGTCATTCCTATTTCGCACCAGTTGCACCAATCCATCAAACAATTTTTGGTGTCGGGGGCTTCTCAGAGGGGTTGCCCCAACAGCCGGCCCATCATCGCAACGATCAAGCAGTACGCCCGTAAAAATACAGAGCGGTCGTTGTGTGGGGATGTGACATTTAGTTCCCAAATGCCTGAAGACACTGCATTCTCGCCAACCATACCCACCTACCTTGCAAACAGGCCTCCGGCAAAGGAGAAACAATAGTTCAACCCTCTGATAATATTATGTAGCATATTGATGCATGTCGAAGCATAGCCACCAAGCCACCCAAAACTGCATACTACAGATTTGCCAAGTACTTGCTCAACAAGTGTCCAAGGGAAGGAAAAACGAGTCAAGAGCTATCTCCAAACTTGGCACCTGTCCACCCATCCCATCCACCGTGCCTGAAATCCAAGGTGCCATCTCTGAATTGCAAAGGATGTGAAGTCAGTTGAACTACCAGTGACTAGTCAAGTAAGTCTTGGTGTCGGTGTGCTGATTCACATGCCCACTGTAGCAAACCTGGTGTCAGAAAATCAAAAAACTGTCGTAAGCAACCCGAGTGCCACATGCAAGTGTTCCAGGGAAGTCCCGACAGTATCACACAACAATACACATCTGGTACTTTGATTGATTTCTGCGTGATTGGAAATTGGAAATTGGAAGGTCTGTGTGGGACATCACTTCTAATGATTTAATGCCAGTAATGCCCGGCACGGCACGCGCCGTTCGAACAAGGAACATGGCTATAGGAAATCAACGGCCCATAGATTCTACAGGATTTTTTTTTTTTGCGATGTAGAGGCAATGAAGTTTCAAAGTTGTGAGGTGCACCAACGAATGAGCAAATGGTTGTTGAGATCCCAACGAAATGACATGAAGAATCCGTGCGCAACTGAGTAAATGAACCAATGAACCAATCAATCGATCAGCCAATGAGTCAATGAATCAGTCTGTCAATGAACCAATGAATCAATGAAGCAACGCAGCAATGACTCAATGCAAGCAGCCAGTGAACCAATGAACCGATGAATCAATGATTCACTGAATCAGTGAATCAATGAACCAATGTCAGTGAATCCATCAATAAACCACCGAATGGAAGGAAAGATAAATGAATGGATGGATGGGCGAGCTACTTTTCTTTGTTGAGCTATTACTTCTTCACTGAGCTGCCTCTCCTCGCTGAGGCACCTCTTCTCTCAGCTACTTCTTCCCTGGGCAGCCACTTATCTGGGCTACTTGCGCTCTGAGCTGCCTCCCATATAGCTCTTTTGTATTCTTTTGTAGCTTCTGCAACCCAATTCATACCCAGCTCCTCTCTTTGTGCAGCTGTTACAATGCGTTTGGCAGCCTCCGGTTGCAATCCCGCAAAGCACAAGACGCTATGGTCAAGACCTACCTTACGCTGACAATGGGGACGATTCCGCGCTAAAATCGAACTCTCGCTACAGTCCTGTACAGATTTTGCCGGCCTCATCTTCCAATAGTGCTCCGCGCCCGTCAGTTGTTTTTAACATTTTGAAATGGAAATCGAGCTCTCGCCACAATCCTGTCCACTTGTTTCAACAACTTTCGCAGATGGAAGCCCGCAACCGCGGAAACAGAGACCCTATTCGGCGACCCCGGGAGCCACTGTACTGGAAAAAAACGCATTTTTCGCGGCGAAAAATGTTTTCACCTGTGAATTCGCACGCTTCCGATCTGTTACACGCCCCGAAGTGGTTGATATGATGGTGTGGTTGCAATGATGAGACATGAACATGATGACAAGACCGCCCCTGCACATTGGTCCGTGACTCGGAAGTTTTCGAACTAAACTTCCCTTGTCTTCCTTTGATCATTTAGCTATTTGTTGTTTTATGTTTTATGGAAGGTTGCCCCGGATTTTCACCAGCCAACTAGTGGAAAAAGGAATTCTATGGCCAGGTTATTCCTAGGTGCTGTTTGAGCCGCAAAGGTATCTGCAAGAATCCGTACATGATGTAGATGTAGAAACATCTAGCCCAAAGGCCTCTAGCCAGCCTAGTGACTAGTGACTAGTGGACAGTCCGATTTTGGAATCAACCCGTTTGAACGAAAAAAACAAATTTACTGATGTTGCAACTTTCAGGATGCCAACTGTCAAGCCCCCCCTCAATCGCCTTGCAATCCCCTGGGCTACCATTTCAGCTGCATGATTGATCAAGCGCTACTTCAGCTGGCTTGATGACCCTATCGGGTATCTCGGCCATGCATCTTCTGTACACCCCGTGCTCCTGAAATCGTGTCCTTTGGATCACGGTGGCACTGGATCACTAGGCTGGAAATTGCCAAAAGGAGCCACCAAAACTCAGCCGCAATTACCTTGCACTTGTTGCACAAAGTTGTGCCTGTTCACAAGCAATGTGTGAGATATGAACATCTTGACGGGAACATCATGAAAGGGGTGGGAGTCGTTTCTCAAGTGGCTCCCTGAGAGCAATGAGCGCAAATCTGAGGGATAAGTAAAAACACAACATGAATCCTGACAGGAACCTGATACTGAAACGATTTTTTTTTAGAGATCCTTTGCCTGTGCTGCGGGATTAGAACAAAACAGCACAAGGAATGGAGACCAGGGTTTGCAAATACTTGAAAGACTTGCAAGCGACATTGATCGCTGCATATCCCTGCTGTGTCGATTGCATCTTGATGCAAGTGAAACCACCCATCACTGGAAGAACTGATCCATGCGCTGTGTAGTCTGTGCCTGGCAGGTTGCCCTGTAAGCACGGACTAGGGCTGAGAAGTCAAGAAGCACACGTCCTGTGAAGTTAGTCTCGCTTCACATGAGAAAAGGGATACAGTGCCTTCATGCTCTAAGAAAGCAACTCCTTTTTTCTCGGCTTTGCTGAGTTGCAGTGTCATGGCGTCAGTGCATAGCTGCAAATGTTGTCTCAGGTGGCTCGGAGCTGTTGAACAAGAGACATGGTGATCCGTTGTCTTAAACATGAAGTGTGGCCTTGGTGGCCTTCATCAATTTTCTTCCTGGGTGGTCGCTGCAATGAAGTTGATCAAGCTGGTGCATTGGCAGCATCTGGTGGTGACGTTCTGTAGTCAATGAGGATGGTTTGACCAAACGTGTTATGCTTTTGAGGTTTGCACGGATGGTTTTGAGAATATCCCCAATGTTCAAGAATCTCCAGGGCCTTCAAATTTGAACAAAAAGATTTGAATCAAATCTAGCCCATGCAAATCGATTGGGAACGCAAAGAAAACGCTATGTAGAATAACGTGGGTATTTGCTCTTGACTCAAGGGAGTATGCTAGGTGAGTGGCCAATCTTTGGCCTGAACGCTTACGCGACTTTCGCAAAGAGCCCTGCTGACATAGAATACAAAGTAAATTGATACTTCTGGATCCAACAAAAATGAACTACTGTACACACTTTAACCTGCGACCCCATTTTTGGCTCCGTGCAAATCTTCACCAGCATGCCTCAGCATGCATAATCCACCTGTGACCATGTGGTCTTGATTGAAACTCCCTGCTGCACCCCAACCTTGCCCTTTTAGGGCGGGGAATTTATCTATAAGCTGTCGGCTAGTTTCACGCTGTCCAGCCACCACGAATGGTGTTGAACTTAAGTAAAGCCAATGGGCCTCTGGCCGTGACGTTGCTTCAAGAACATGAAACTTGCCTTGCACTGCATTTCGAGCAGGTCTTACCCGGTGAAACGCAAAGTCTTCGGACCACTTCTCAATCTGTTCCTAACTTTTTCACATAATATGTGTTTTTTTTAAAGAAGGCAAACGCCGGCGCACACACACACATGGACACAAAGTATGATCAAATATGCAAAATACTTGAAAAAATTACATGAATAGCAACCTTCATATCCCTTCGCCAGTATCCCATGATATAAATCAAAACGTATTAATTACCAATTGCGGCCTGAATCAACATGCCTTTCGATTTACTCAAAGAGCAAACATACATGCATACGCACATTTTCAATCAAATGCAGTTCAACCGAGAATGTGAGGGACGATCACTTCTATCTTACTGTGTATATCTGTGGCCTGTCGAAGCATTATCAAATGTGCGGCCATCATCGACACTAGCAACCCGAGCTCTCCAGCTGTGAGAGGCCAGGAACTGAACAATGTGTTCAGTTCCCGAACAAGCTGCCACTGCTTGCATGTGTTCTCACCATTATACCCCTGAGGGGGCACAAGTTGCGTTGCTTCACACAGCACTGGAACTTGGAAGCGACTTTGTCTGCCTGCTGTCAAACCAAAAGTAAAAACACGAAACCCAGAATGTCTCGGAAGTGCTTTCAGCGACGGAACCGAGCTCAAAGGGGCACTTAGCCAACCTGGCGCCCTGGCCAGGGAACTGATGTCACTACAATCATTAAACCACTTGCAAGCCAGCATGCCTTGGCAACATAGTACCTGATCTAGAGCCGCAGGAGGACTTGGTTTGCCTTTCGACGAAAGCGTTTATCGCAAAATCATGTTTTATCATCAGCGCTCTTCGTTTGTTCGTTAAAAATCTCTACAGCAAAACTTGAAATCCAATATATATATAGTCATTTGTATATATATATACATACATGAGCAATCTTTAAATCCTAGGCGCACGGAATGGACATCCACAAATTTGGAAAAGTCCCATCGCTTTGTTGCACAAAAATGATATATGGCAAACTTGGGGGTATCGCTTGTAGGAAAATCAATGATCTACTTGACTCCAGAGCGGAGGTTGTGCTTCCTTTTTGATCAGGCATCGTCGCTGCAGGACTCTGAGCTATCTAAGGAGGTGCTACTGGAAGAGGTGCTTTGCAAATCTCTTTTTCCCCACCAACAGCATGGACAGCCAGCTGGCCAGCCACCTCTACACAGCCACTTCATAGCGAGCTCTCCAGCTCCGAACCTTTGCCAGAAAGAATGTCAGATAGAATGCCAGTCTATCTATATCTATCTGTCTGTCTCTGTCTGTCTGTCTGTCTAGCTAGCTAGCTAGCTCGCTTCTATCTATCTATCTGTCTATCTATCTAGCTGGCTGGCTAGCTGGCAAGCTTGCTACCTATCTATCTCGATCTAATTTGCCACCAGAAAACCTGAATGTGTCACAGGCTGACGTGCACCTGGGTGTCTGGAAAAGAAAAAGGGGTATCGCGTGGGTACCGCTTAGGCATCGCTAGGGCATCGCTAACATTCACCTCATGATTTTGCAAATTTGGTATCTGTTGATACTGTAGTACTTTGCCAGAAAGCAGCTTCATGAAACAACAGCAGAGAGCCAGCAAAGAGGCAAGCAAAACAGTGCAAGTTAACATGGCGGGGTCAATGGAAACACTCTTCAGCAATGACAATACCTTGTCAGTGTCACAAAGAAGCATCACTAAACAACAGCAGTGGGGAGATAAAGTCAGCGGAGAGGCAATCGAAATGGCGCAAGCTCAAGTGGAGAGTCAGTGAAAACATGCAAGGCAAGGATGTGCAAGCAGCTAGTGAAACAAACGTGTTTACAGGGACTTGGCTTCCGCTTCTGCGGAGTCCCTTCTCTGCGGGCCACTCCATGGGTATCAAGAAGAACACTTACTGAGGAGCACGTACCCTTGTGGGCCCAAATCTGGTTCACAAACGACGTCAGAAATCAATGTTCAAAATGACATTACCTTGAACGGGGGTATCGCTAATTTGGAGAGGTCCCATCGCTTACCTCGTGTGTTGAACAGTTTCCACAAATTTCCACAAGCCAATGTCCGTCCCTTACATGTTTAATATTGCGGGGTTTTTGTGGTGGCTCATATATACAAGATATCGTTTTGGAATCATATACGCATGCGATCGCTCCAGAAATCATGCAGCAGTGAAACAGAAACAAACAAATTCACGGAAAAAAAGATCACAAAGGTCATATTCAATACCAGTAGTACCGCACAAGGCGGTGGCGGAAGTTGCAAAAATAAGAAGCCTATAGGACAGGTTGATTGCTGTCGAACAATGGATCGAAAAGTGGTTGGAGTGTCGGGCTATCTATCCGTCTATCTATTACTATCTGTCTTTCTATCTGTCCATCTGTCGATCTATCTGTCTTGTCTACCTATCTATCTGTCGATCTATATGTCTATCTATCTGTCTATCTGTATATCTATCTGTCTATCTGTATATCTATCTCTCTGTCTATCTGTAACTACCTATATGTCTCTCTGTCTGTCTGTCTATCTATATCTATCTGCCTGTCTATCTTTCTATCTAGCTGTCCGTCTGACTACTTATCTGTCCGTCTGACTATCTATCTA
>Ga0126342_10014061_pt1 | contig 14148 bp, 14 predicted proteins | sample Cyp1metagenome_FD_92528 | JGI IMG/M metagenome (GOLD analysis project Ga0126342, IMG submission 92528) | Coral microbial communities from Lord Howe Island, Old Settlement Bay, Australia - Cyphastrea 1 metagenome | ecosystem: Host-associated > Invertebrates > Cnidaria > Coral ...
GATCAGAGAAGAGAAAGAGTCAGAAGAAAGAAGATGCAGGTGCGCGAAAAGGTAGGAAAGTCGCGAAACACTGTGTTTTTCCAATGATTTGTGGCTCCAGAGGGTCGAAAAGTAGGCTCGCTAGAGCGGCGGGTGCGGAGCCAGCTGGCCAGATGAGAGATGAAAAATTGCACGCCGTTGTGGCGCGAAGCACATTTCGAAGTCAAAATGTACAAAGCACCAGGTCTGGACCGCTTTTGGAAGTTGAGATGTCGAAAAAGCGCACGCCGTTGTGGCGCGAAGCACATTTCGAAGTCAAAATGTCAAAAGCACCAGGGGTTCGGACCATTTTTGGACTTTCAGATATCGTTCCGCGTGGCAGGCGCAAGGGATTGTGGACCTTGTCAAAAGTGAGCAAAACGTGAGGGCTTTGTAGCATTTCCAAAAACGATGGCAGGCGTGGGGCATTTGAAGAGGCTCTGCAAAGATGCATTTTCCGTGGCAGGCGCAGTACAAGAGACATGTTCATCAAAGCTGTTAGGAGGTCCGGGCGCTGATTTCCTGAGAGGGGTTGCATTTTGGAGCCTCAGATTTTCAGGTTTGCTGAGATGATTTTGCGTGACAGGTGCAGCACTTCGTATGACCTGGCATCACTTTTTCGTGGCAGGCGCAGTAGTTTAGACAGATGGACTGGAAAAATCGCAACACGCATTGGTACGAGGCCGTCAGCTCTCCACTCAACTTTCCATTTTTGAAGGAAGTCTCGCAGAATTGCTTCGTTTTTGATGTTGTCAAGTGCAAAAATTGAGGAAGTCTCGCTGAATTGCTGCGTTTTTGATGTTGTCAAGTTTTAAAAACTGAGGAAGTCTCGCAGAATAGCTTCGTTTGCAAGCTTGCAGATAGATGGATGGATGGATGGATCGATCGATCGATGGATCGATGGATCGATGGATCGATGGATGGATGGACGGACGGACGGATGGACGGATGGATAGATAGATAGATAGATAGACAGATAGATAGATAGATAGATAGATCCGATCGATAGATCAGATCGGATCGGATCGGATCGGATCAGATAGATAGGTAGGTAGATAGATAGACAGACAGACAGAGAGAGAGAGAGAGAGATAGATGGATACATAGATAGATAGGTGTGTAGGTAGGTAGATAGTCAGAGAAAGAAACAGAAAGAGAGAGAAAGAGAAGAAACCTCAACCACCTGTCGGTCCATCAGTGGCTTCGCTCTGCCATCCGTGATTCACAACAACCAACCTCTCCTATAGTCTTATTTTTGAAACTTCCGCCGCCGCCTTGTGCGGTACTACTGGTAAACCATCCATTTTTGGGGATCCCCCATGACTATGGAAACCTCCAGATTTCGTTCATGCCGTTGGTCAGGACCCAGGCTGTCTATTTGGCGCTTTGCGCTTTTCAGTGGCCACTCTCTGTTTGTCGCCCTGGTTGTTTTCCTCATCTTCGCTGGAGAGCATGTGGCTCGGCCTCAAGAACAACCTTGACCTTCGAAGGAAGGAGGGCTGCTGTTGGTGTAGAAAGATTTCAACGGTCGAAAAAGAGGACCGAACAAGACCCCTGGAAGTCTTGTGAAGCAAAGTAATTTTTTCCTAAGGTTCGGATCTATGAAAGTTGGTGGATGCTATGGTGCAGGCTCGTCACCCTGACGTGCAGTCTTACCATGTCTTACCAAGTATACATAAGTATGCACAAGTCCTCTTTTTGGCCACTACAATCCCTCAGGTGCTTTGTCAATCCAGTGATAAGTTCACTTGCCATCAGAACTTTCAGAGTGCAGCTCGTTGGCCAGCCTACATGGCCATGTTCTTGGCTATGGGCCTCGGCACCAGCGCTGCGAAGACGTCTTTCTTTGGCTCTCTACAAGCCGTTGTGTGTGCAGGCACCGGGGGGTTCAGAGGTTGATTGTTGCTTGTTCTCTCTCAACTGGACGTGTCAAAACCTTTTCCTTCTTTGTTAATTACAACTACAACCTTTTGCAGAGACGGTTTTACGAGGATCAGATGGTTTGGCCATGTTTGGCCCATGTGCAACAAGATGAACGAGGCTGCTTTGCACAGTCCGCTAATATTTCTAGCCGTGGCTACTGTGGCACATCCTATAGAAATTCCGCAAGGCATCACCTGTGTGGTCGCCAGACAGTTCAAGATTGGAACCCTTGCGGCAGCAGCACTGGCCGTGGCAGGAGCAGTGTCTGTTTGATGATTACGGGATGCTGTAAGGGCATATAAGGGCTGTTATGGGTTTCTGGTCGAAGTTTGGTTTCAATTTATTGTGGTCCACACGTTGATCCCAAACATGATTTTCATATATTTTTATCGGATTCTGCGACGGATTTGATTCTTTCAAGCAGCTTGCTGTCCGCATAATTCTAAAGCTGTCTGAAAGCAGGACTCCACCTGCAGACTGCTGCTGTGGTAGACCCCAATCCCTTGGTCCGCTGAGTCCAAGTAACGTAGCTAGGAGTTGGCATCTTGGAGTTCGCCGGTGGCGATACACTCGAGCTGGCGCCCGGTAGCTTCGTCTGAAGGGTTCCCGGTGACGGGACAATCTCATCGCGTTTTCAATGTTTTTTGCATCTTTTTCCCACGTGTTTTGGGATTTTGTGTAAACTTGTCTTCTTGGACACAGAAGCACACTTGGTAACATCAGTAACATCTATTATCTAGGTATATCTACGTTGTAGATTTTCGTCTAGGTGGTTCGCTCATTCCATTCAATTCTTCTTAAAGACGGACCAAACACCAGGGATCAGCAAGTGGCAGAAGAACATCTTGCCGCATGTTCGCTTGACCGTGAGGTGATCTGATCTGCAGCTTGGTACCTTTGTGCTTTGGAGCTGGATGGTTTATCTTGGGACAAACCATGCAGCTTGGCTCATGAAAGGCTGCAGAAAACGGTGCTTGGAACAGCCGCCTAGCAGCTCCTAGCAACGATACGCAGCAAACATATTTGGTTTAAGTGTTTAACTGGTTTATCTTGATTTCCACTTCCGATGGCAAAGACGTCGCAGGAAGAACAACCTGCTCACCGGAAGGTTGACTGAAGCACAGCTTTTTGTGATATACTTGTGTATCAGATGATATCGGATGGCTGTGATCTCAACATTTCTCAAATAAGAATGTCAAAAATCCTCCGGCATCAAGCCGTTCATGGGTCGTCTTCAATTTTCGTACCCAAGACAGTGTTGAGGTGGGATCCCATTCCGTGTGTGGTTACGAACCATGTTTGTTTTCAGTTGCGGCTCAACCATCGAGAACCCATGGGTTTCCATGAAGGTGTTGAAGCACCTGTACTCCAAGGAAAAAGTTCCCGGAAGACACGCTGCCTTCCACAGCTCTTCAACTTGCCATGACAGCCCTGGGCTGCACCGGCCCCTTGGATGTGATTGGATTGTCATGGTTCCACTGGGTGATGACACGTGATCACTGTGATCACCCTGAGATGTTTGATTCCTTCTTCCGCTTTTCCAGTTGAATGCGCAGGACCTTTGAAGCATGACTACTTCAATAGACTGCCGGAATTGGAGGAACGAGCACTTGCTTGTAGATAGAATATTGAATAGCAGTTCAGCCATGCTCTGTCAGTGAGATTCCGTGAGAGTGTGCTTAGGATGGACTTTGGTCTCAACATTTTCCAAGGGCGGCATGGAGGGTGTCACTGGGCTGCTTTCGCAGCTGCCAGACATCCTGCAAGCCCCGGGATTGATGCCTTCACTGCTCTATTCCGCGCTCATCGGCAATGTGCAGACCTCAAGGGTTCTGAATGATGAAAGGACGTTTTAAATTGGAAGATAAACTTCTGTGTTAATTACGGACATTAGACATTCACAATGACCACAAACCCCTATCTCACAAGTCACTTCACCACAAATCAGCATAAATCACCATCTTTCACAACAAACCACCATTGCTTCGGATTCCCAGCTGGCAACTTGCAATTTTTCAGGAAGCCTCGCACGAAATGTGTTTTCGAGAGATAGCGGACGCATGCAATCGTACGTTTGGTTGTTGCACGCAACTGCAGGTGTGTGCGAAGGCACAATAGCCACACTGTGAAACCGCATCCTTGGCTGAACCCTCTCAGATTTCTTTTGAGGGTCAAGGCAATGTTCGCGCCGCTTGACGGCCATGCTGCAGGGCAGGTGTCGGCTCCAATGCCCAAAACGCGTCGAAGCGGCGCTCTTCATCCACTCTGCGGAGGCTATGTTTGTTAAACTTGTTCAAGTCAAATAAACATGAAGGGACGACATGGCAGAAGTTCACTGGGCAGATCCACCTGCATCTGCATGATGGCCAATAGAAACTGAATACAGATCAAACAACAAGGCTTTGGCTGGCGGCAGACATGCCAAAAGTATCCAGAAGATGTTTGATGAATTGCCTTACAAACCGTACGCGTTGTGCAAGAACAGTCTCCGCGAACTCACTAAAAACCAGTTACCGAAGTAGTTGCAAGCTCGAGCCTGTGCTCGCAGAGTTCTGTGTGCAGTTGCCGCGGTTGCTCATGCTTGCTGCGCTGCTCAAGCTGGCGGGGTGAGGGCAGTTGGCTGTGCATCTACTCTTTCCATTGCAAAGGTGATAGTTCCTGGTAAAATGGCCGATTTTGCCGGCAGGGCAGAAGAATGTCGCCTATGGCTTGCAGGCCGAACGGAACAGCATGCAGCAGCATACTGACGAATGCAAAGCACCCAAAGCAGAGCCTTTTTCCATGTGGTTGACTCCTGACCTGATTGGCGGAAGTTCCAGATCCACGATGATGGGGTGAGGTGTGGCCATTACAATCATTACAAGGACAAGGGCAAACTTCATCCTGCAAGATTGCGCGCCAAGTCCTCGAAGATGCTGAGCTAGGGGCCATGGCGGCCCCTTGCCTGCTGCAACCTGATGACATACAGAAGCACACAGAGTGGAGCAGAGACGAGCAGAGTAGAGCAGCGTGAAAAAAGTCAAACTAGGATGGGAAAGACTAGAGCAGAGCAGAGCAGAACAGAAGAGAGAAGAATTGCGTAGAGAAGAGGACGACATTCCGAAAGAGAAGAGTGGAGCGGAGCGGGGCGTAGGGACACGAAAACGGTGTCAAGAGAAGGAAATGATGAGAGCCTGACGAGAGCTCATAGCAAGAGATGTCAAGAGAAACAGGTGTCGAGGGCAAGAGATGTTAAGAGCAAGAGATGGAGAGAAAGGGACGCCAGGAGCAAAAATTGCCAAGAGAAACGCGTGCCAGAGGAAAGAGAACGAAACAAATCGAGGGCAAGAGATGGAAGGAGAAAGAGATGTCGTAGAAAGAGATGTGAAGAACAATTGATAGCAAAAGAAAGAGAAGTCACTTGACAGAGCTGTCCGGACGATTTCAGCATCGCCCACTTGGTCTTGCACATCCCATAGGCGCAGTTTTCTTTTGCCCTATAGTAGGTTTTTAATCCCTGAAACTTCCGCTCCTGCCTTGCCTGGGCACTACTCGTGCCAACTTTGATGTCAAACCCACGGCAGGTACAGCAATTTCATGTGCTTGAGTTCGCCTTTCTCCTGCCAGCTGTTGTACTCATACTCTTCCTCCTACGCTTCCTCCCACTACTCCTCTTGCTGCTCCTGCCACGGTACTGCTACTGCTGCTGCGGCTGCTGCTTCTACACTGGCGCAAAATTTGGAGGCCCTGTGAGATCATGAACGAGGAATTCATGATTCAATTATTTCAATTCACTTATATCATATATCCGATATATCCAGCCCGGCAATCCGGCATTGCCCCGAGGTGCTCACGATGTGGTTGGCCAATGAGGCCCTACGCCGCGTCAAGGGCTCTGACGTGGCGCTGCTGGCTGCTTCCGAGCCCTTGTGGGCAGCGGTGGCTGCCATGATCTTCCTGGGCGATGTCCGCGACCTAGGAGATCAGAAAATGATTGCTTTGTGACATGATGATGGCGGTATTGTATGAGAAGGGTGATGATTGTGATAGTTTCCGTGATGATAACAATACTTGGCATTACAGGAATATTATTGTCAAAATTTCTTCAAGATAAATCAATAAAAAACGAATAGATACATACATGTGTATAGTGAAGAACAAATACTGAGAACGTATTTTGGATTTTTTCATTAGAGCTGGAGGGACGTTCTTAGTGTCACGTTTAGAACATGAGAAGCTACATCACTTAGAACATGGCGGGAATAAGTTCATCACTTAGAACGTACCCAAAATTTAACACTTAGAACATGTCTAGGTCAATAATGACAATATATATATACTGTATACCTAAATGTGTGTAAATACATATCATGTTATCTATTCATACACATGCGACGGACAACTACTTGGAATGTTCTAAGTGTTGAATTGGCCCTATGTTCTAAGTGTTGGGTGATGTTCTAAGTGTTGAAAATATGCCTATGTTCTAAGTGTTGATTTATGCCTACGTTCTAAGCAGAAAAACAATTTAGAAAACTGCGTCTAAGTAGTTGCCCGTCGCTATATAGATTCAATATAAATATATATATATATATATACACACACACTCAACAAATATACGCTAATATATACTGTTTCCCATGGTTCTTTTTATTGTCATTCTTCTGTTGCTGCTGGTGCTGGTTACTGAGGTCATGCAACCGAATGAGGTTCTTGGAGGAGAGCATGGAACATGCAAAAAATGTCAAAAAATTAAAGGGCCGGATAACCCCACAAGTCAAATTCTTCCAATAATCACAAAAAGTGGTTGAAGCAGCAAGGAGAAAGCAGAAAGGACAAAGGAGATGGTAGAGGCAGAGGATCGATAACTTAAAAGTTGTATGTGAAGAGTTGTGTGCGACAAAGTTGTGTGACAAAGTTGTGTGTGAAAGATGGTGTGTGACAAAGTTGGTGTGTGACAAAGTTGTGTGAGAAAGAGGGGAGGAGGGCAGGAGGAGCGGACGGAAGGACGGAAGGACGGAAGAGCGGACGGGATACAGAACCACAAACAAGAACCCCACACAAAGATGTGGGGAAAGTCGTATTTGAGAGAGATGGGCTCACTTGCAGCGTGGATGTCACCAAGTTCTACGCCTGCCAGGCAAAACGAAGGTTGATGTGAGCAAGTGCCACGCCTGCCAGGGAAAACGTAGGTGGATGTCGCCAAGTGCCACGCCTGCCACGCAAAACAGCCTAGTGCCATAAGTGCCACGCCTGCTGCGCAAAACGTAGGTGGCTGTCGCCACATGCCACGCCACGCTAAGTGCAGGTGGGTGTCGCCAAGTGCCTCGCCTGCCACGCAAATTGCCGGCCGCGGCGCCCTGGGCGACCAATGGGCTCCAAGCGCGCCACCAGACCCAGCCCAGTGCCATAAGCGCCGCACCTGCCACGCAAAATGTAGGTGGATGTCGCCAAGTGCCACGAAGTGCCGTAGCGCCCCGGGCGACCAACGGGCCCCAAGCGCACCACCAGACCCAGCCCAGTGCCAAAGTGCCACGCCTACCACGCAAAACGAATGCTGGTCGATATCGGATATCGCCAAGTGCCACGCCTGCCACAAAGATGGTGTGTGACAAAGTTGTGTGGGAAAGGTGGTGTGCGACAAAGTTGGGCGTGAAAGATGGCGTGTGTCAAAGATGATGGGCGACAAAGTTGTGTGTGACAAAATTGTACGTGAAAGATGGTGTGTGACAAAGATTGTGTGTGACAAAGTTGTGTGTGATAAAGTTGTGTGTGACAAAGTTCTGTGTGAAAAATATGTGTAAGAGTGTGTGCGACGAAGCACGCGGGGAAGGAGGAGGAGAGGAGGCGGACGGGATACAGAACCAAAAACAAAAAACACACACACACAAAAATGTGGGAAATCAGTACTTACAGATAAACACAACCGTGCTGTTTTTGATGGATGGACGACTTTGAAACTGCTGCCAGGAGCCCTTTTGATCGCAGCAGTTGTTTGCAATGAGCAGCTCTGATGATTTTGTTTCAATAGATTTGATGCCATCATTTGGATCTGGCTGAATGCACACGTAATTCAGTAAGGACGTTGCACTGCCTCACTGAGGCTGTTGACTGAACCCGAATCAGAGATTGAACCTGACAGAACCTTGACTGCATGAAATGTTTGAACTTTATACCTATCGACTTGTTGAGCTCTTGTGTTACGTTTAAAACTGTCCCACAAGTACATCAAGAAAACCACACCGAGAACCAAAGGACACTCAAAATGAAATATGGCCAAAACTTTGAGGCTACCATGATGAAACAACTTAGTATCTGTCTTGAATCTTTTGGTAAGTGTGCACCGAAGTTGTATTTTTCAAGACAGATCATGGATTTCAACTGCAGCCATTTTCTGTGGGAGTGCCATGGCTACACTGAAAAAGTAAACAACTAAGATTTGGTTTTGCCTTCTCATCCAGTAATTCAGTAATTCCATTTGTGGTTGCTGTGGTGATCCAGGCGCTTTGATGCAGCTTCGCCAGGCTTCGCTTTTGGGAAGCATTTCCAGTTCTGTTGTTTGGTCTTCGGGGTCATGAGTACTATATATTATTATGATTATTTGGATTTCGAATATTCCATGGGTGACTGATCATTTGATCAATATGGATTGCAGTAAGATGACTTGCATCCATTGGTCCATTCAGTTTGCTTCTAGCGCTGTCCGTGGACCAGCCTTGACTGTGCAGCTGAGAGGTCCGACCTTTGGTGCAAATGTCTGCTGTCAAGTCTCTTGGCGCTGGATCAGCCATTCGCAGTCCCTGTTACACTCAGAGAACCAGTTACTGTAGCTGTACATTGCGGATGAAAGCATATGTTACAGAGGGTTTTGAGGGCAATGGTGGGTAAGTGTAGTAGATGTGTGAAGCGATGCCAGAAGCAGTATCAGTATCACCTTCTTTGAAAGTGAACATCAGGCAAGGCATTTCCTGAGGGGACTGAACGACACAGGAAAAAAGGGTCCAGGCCGCTTGGAGATCTAGGTGAATGAATAGTCTAATGAGTTCGCAGCAGAATCGGGAGCTTGAGTATTGGTTTGAATATCATCAGCAACTTTGGCCCGAGTTGGTAGCAGACTTTAAGGCCCCTGGTGGGTATCGACTGCCACTGCAGTGCTAAAAAAATAGCGATGCATACGGTGCAGTCACAATTATTTCGCAGGCCAATTCACTGGGGCATATGCGGAGCTGGCAAAATTTCAACGGACTTCGCCATTGGACTCTTTCAAAACGGATTCTTGTTGTGGTGAAAGCCTCCTCAGACATGTTTTCTTCCCACAAAGGATGTATAAGTAGCATGAAGTAGCACATCTCCAGTTTGTGCGTTTTGAATACAAACTTTAGAGCAGGCAACGCTGGTACAGTCACAGCAGCATCTGAGGTTCTTGTGTCCATGCAGTCGCTTCTCGAGGTGGAAGTGGAGCACAGGAGTTTGTGCAGAAATTTGCTGCTTGTGGGCAGAACATCGGCCACAGCTTCCCGGCTGGTGAACCACAGCTTTCCGGTAAAACTGTGCACGTATCACTGTACACAAATGGGACTAGGCTGTATAATGCTGTGTATAGCTATAAAATACCTCAGCACAACATGCTTATATGGATATGTATGCACTTAATACATCACATACATAGGTACTTTTATGATTATATACTTACGTATAGTTCTATGTGTATGTGTGTCTGTCATAGTATGTCATATGTCATGTCATATGTCATGTCATGTCATGTATTGTAATGTGATGTGATGTAATGTAATGTAATGTAATGTAATGTAATGTAATGTCATGCGACGCGACGCGACGTACGGTATGGTATGGCATGTTACGGTACGATATGGTACGGTATGGGATGGCATGGTATGTATACAAATGTACGTGCTATACTACGGCCAGCACCAATAGCAAGTTTGGGATGTAAATGGTTTGTGGAGTTGCTTGGGACTTGTTCCCCCTTTGTTTCGAGTCCAGGCTTCAACTCCTATGAAGAGATGTTTGCAGATCCTGATTTGGATATGGTCTACGTCGGAACAGTTCACCCAACCCATCATCAAGTGGCCTTGGCCGCCATCCGGGCTGGAAAACATGTGTTGGTGGAGAAACCTTTGTGTACCACTCTGGCTGAAACCAGGGATCTGGTTGCTGAAGCTCGCAAAGTTGGTGTATTTTTAATGGAGGCCTTGTGGACGCGTTGCTTTCCAGTCACGCTGCGAGTCAGAGAGATTCTGGCTTCCAACAGATTGGGCCCTGTCAGAGCTGTCAGCGCCGACTTTGGTTTTTACCTGCCTTTTGATGCCTCTCACCGTTTACATTCCAAAGAGATGGGTGGAGGTGCTATGTTGAACCTTGGCTTTTATCCGGTGCAGTGGGCTGTGTTTGCCTTCGGTGGCCAGATGCCCAACCACATAGTTGCAGCAGGACGTTTATCAACATCAGGTGTTGACTTGCAAGGTGGCGCAACGCTCATATGGGATAATAAAGATCACACGGGCGATTCCAAGGTTGGAACTTCATTTGGCGTGGCCAGTTTGACGTTTGGTTTCTCGTGCAACACTGGAGAAACTGCTGAGATCATTTGCGAAAAGGGTAGTCTTCGCGTTGAAACTCCGGCCCACGCCCCGACAAAGCTGAAGGTCGTGGATCGTACCGCGGATCCCTTCGCACGTCCAGGTTCCGGTTGTTGTGAAGAGGAAGTGGTTGAATTTCCATTGGAGGAGCTTCCTTATCACACGTGGGCTCATCCACGGCCTGGCTTGAGCTATCCTCATGGGGAAGGCATGATGTATGAGGCGCGACATGTGGAGGAATGTTTGTCAAAAGGTTTGTTGGAATCTCCATGGTATCCTTTGGATGAGACCCTGGTTGTTGCGCAGATCATGGATGATTGTTTGCACCAAATAAATCGGCCAAGCCCTGCAAACTTGGCGGACCGTTGTCAGGGCCTGGTGTTGCTGGGTGTTCCAGACAAGACTCACAGCTGGGCCAATGATTAACGATGATTCACGAATAGCCGTAAAGCCAGACTCGCAGGTCAAGCATGGTCAAGCAATCTCTTTAGATGTACAGAATGTACAGCCTTAAGTTATCTTAAGTTGCTAATCGCAGCTTCCATCATACTCCCGGTGGGAACCGGATTGTTGGGTGCCAACCCATTTGGCTTCTGATGGTACATACTTTTGTATCAGACTTTTCTTTGGGAGCGATTGCCCAGAAGCTCATGGCTCGTAGCCAACATCAAGCACAGAGTTGCACAGAGCCATTCCTGGTAATGGATGTGCAATCCACACGAAGCGCCAAAAAGCTGAGGGTAGGTTGATAAACCAAAAGTGTCTGTTTACAGGAGGGGATTCTAGATGCTTTGAGTATAGTTGCCCAAATGTGGGCCGTTTGGCCGTTTGGACATACATTGCAAATAGGCAATGCTGGTTTGGAATGGTGCAGGCACCTGCAGCAATGGTAGATGGGTTTGCCCAAAGGGGGATAGTCCAAAATGGCAAATTTAATGGCGAAGATGATGATCAACCGTGGGATTTGGGGAGGCCGTGCATGTTGGAAATGCCATCCCATGCCCGTGCCATCGTTTTGCTCCTTCCATTCTGCCAAGGCCAAGACGAAAGGTCTTGCAGAATCCGTGAAGAGGACCGGTTTGCCAGGGAAAATCCAGACACTTACCATTGCTCCGTGTGGTTGGAAACTTTGCGAACGTGATCTCTGCAAAATAATTTTGCAGTTTGCAACATATTTGGACAGCTAAGTTGAGTGCCACTTTGAAACAAAAGCTGCACTAAAACAACAGTCGCAAGATTTCCGACAGTTCCTTGAGCCCTGTGTCGGCAATCTGAACACTAAGGCTAAGATTGCTTTGTAAACTGTTTCCACAGTACAGACACCAATACCTTCACTAGTTCCTGCCCAGCCGAATGCCGCAGCGTTCCATGGGCGACTTGCGCTCGATGAAGCGACAAAGACTTGTTTTCCGGGCGTGCCAAAGTTGGATCAAACTTTGTTTTGCAGTCAGTCATTCAACACCTGTTTCACAACTTCCTCTGACTCCAAACTGAGACCCGCAAATCAGACTATTCAGATAGTATTGTATGAACTTTGTCTTGTAATCATTTGCGATCATTGGCGTGTCAATCTTTGCCCGCGGGCTACAGAGAATTTGTGCCCTTGGCCAATCCAGTTCCCGGAATCTTGAAGCGCGTGCAAGGTGCTTTGGTCCTGTTGCCAGCCAACTATTTCCATATTTTCCATGGCCAGAGTCTACAGGAGTTGGATCAAATCTTCCGAATATTTCTGGGTGGAAAAGCTCTGATTCAAAACAAAAAACTGTCAGCCCCACTGTGAACAGCAGTGGCTAATTTGAGGGCAGACTGAAGCGGTCAAGCTTCTTTTCCGTCCTTGGAAGCTGATCATCATTTAGACCCAGTGCTTCAGACGAGAAGATAGCTTGGGTGCCTTCATGTGCCTTCTGACCACTTCAATTCTTGGTTGACACCTTGGAAGTGAACTGTTTTCATAGAATCTCAAGCCAACAAGCCCAAGAATCCCAACTTGGACTATAGTATTTCAATGATTTGTCAATGTATTTCAGTCAGTTGGAAGTTGGAAGACATTGGAAGGTATCCGTTATATTGGCTCTGCTACTGTCACGGGGAGCAAACCGATGGCAAGGCATCGGTTTCGAATCCATGGTTAGCTGCCTGGGAGTAGGATGGGCAAATGCCCCACAGAGCGAAACGTAGCTCGAGGAGACCCGCCGACCCGACGATTTGGTGACGAGGCCGATGCAGGAAGCGATTTGCGCCAGTGATTGCCGCCGCCCATCGGAGTTTTTTTCCTGACTGGAAGTGGTTGGAACTGCAAGTCATCATTAAGTCATCATCATGTCATTGTCGTCTTCATTTTCGTGACATTGGTTATATCAATTTGTATAATTTGTGTTTGTTCCCTTCAGAGCAGCTTCCAGCACTAAGATGGGCCTGTGGCATGAAAGTGGCCACGTGCTTTTCCATTCCCTCTCAGAGGAGACGGAAACCCTGCTGAGTGGTGCTCCTCACCTTGCCTTAGAAGATCTAGAAGTTGAATCTCCAGACTTGCATGTCGTTGCGCCAGACAAACATGACGCTTTGAATGCAGACAAATTGCACGCGATCCTCAGATTCTTGCACCAAAGCGTATTTTTTTCTCCAGTGATGCACCAGCCACATCGCAGGCTCCATCCGCTCCTGTCAAGGGACCCTTGATGTTGGATGCCACTGACAAGGATCGTACGTTGACATGTTTGGGGCTCTCTTTTGCTTGGACCAGTTCTGATGGTTATATGAGTAACCGAGTAACCGAGTAATCGACAAAATTATTGTAATACTAATTTAGTTTTGCTTCGCCTTGGCCTTTCCGAGGTTGCACAAAACCTTCATAACCGATATACCGATATCACATTTGTGATACCCCCGGGAATACTGAAATCCTCACAACCGATAGGAGACGACCCTTATTTGTGCATGGCACTAAATTTAACATATAATTTTGTCCGCTACTCATATGATGTCAGGACACTGGAAGCATGTTGGATCAATTCAAGCAGAAGGCAGGATTTGGATGGGACGTGGTGATGGACGATGATATACAACTTGTGTATACTGACTTTTGACCTTTATATAATAAATTGCTGTGCACCTGTTAGCTATATGCCTGGGAGTAGAATGGATCGTGCTGGGATGATCCTTGAAGATCACGAAAGGTAGCCTCCTAGCGGGCTACCTTGAGTTTTACTTTGCGAAGCAAAGGGGCGGGCTGGACCCCTTATCCCTGAACGACCAGGAGAAAGGGACCCCCCCCCCTCCCCCCCTCAAAGGGAACTCTCGCCATATGCCTGGTGAGTCTCTTCACGCAGCAGCCCCTTCGCAGTGTCTCGTCATCATCACCATCACCATCACCATCACCATCACCATCACCATCATCATCATCATCATCATCATCATCATCATCATCATTCGACTTGACATTCGGATTTTTCGACATCCATTCTCCAAGTACCCAACGGTGCGATGAAAGTGACAGGTTCGAGCATCCATAGGTACCGCAACAAGAGACATTGGAGTTTGTGCTAACACTGACCGTGTTTTTTTTCCCCGCACGATGCGTGTGTCTGACAATGTATACCTCCAAATGGCTATTTAAATGGACTAATGA
>Ga0126342_10014062_pt1 | contig 14147 bp, 8 predicted proteins | sample Cyp1metagenome_FD_92528 | JGI IMG/M metagenome (GOLD analysis project Ga0126342, IMG submission 92528) | Coral microbial communities from Lord Howe Island, Old Settlement Bay, Australia - Cyphastrea 1 metagenome | ecosystem: Host-associated > Invertebrates > Cnidaria > Coral ...
CCCCCCCCAGCTAAAGCTGATATAGCGACTGCTATATTAACAAATGTCATTGAGCATTTAGTGTTGCTGTTGCCCCCCAATAAGCACGCCTTCACCGCCAAAGCGGTGTGGGCGGATTTCAAAACTACATTCTTTGTCAGCTGCGTATCCCAGCGAGCATTGTTTGGCACCTACTGCACCACCTACTTGAAGGATTTCATGGTTTTATGCCAACGAGTTCTGACCTCATCATTGCTCAATTCCGCTGTTTACCCAGTTCCCCAGCTGTTGGAAAAGACATATCAGTCGACACGTTTCAGTTCGAGCTGTTTGGATTGCTTTGAGATCCACTTTGTTGTCTTGGAAGCCATGCTCCTAGCTAGAGCAGCTAGTAGCAGATTCTAGATATAGTTTCTGTGACATTTGTGGCGTGGTTTGGACTGTCAGAAAACTGTAGGTGCGAGTGAAGCTTCCATCACAGCTCTTGCACCTGACCTTGGGAAATGATTTTAACCACAGCCTGGAGGGTGTGGCCTGGCCCGCTTTGAAGACCCTGATCTTGGGACACGAGCCTGGGCCGCGCTTTGGAAGGCCGGTAGAGGGACTTGTTCTCCAGTGAAGTTGCCCTGTTGTACTTGTTTCCAATTGTTTCCAAAAGCCTGATACAAGACAGGTGTACATTTTGAAGGACTCCATGTTGTGCTATACTGCTACGCTAGCTTTTCTGAGCATTAGGACTCTTCAATCTGTCACTTCTGCAACATTCTACAACAACAAACTTCGACACTGTTTGTTCTAGTTCCCAACTCAAAGCTATGGAACACTGAGGACTTCAATCAGAGCTTGAAGGGCACAGCCTTTCCACCCAGCCTGGAAATCTTGAAATTTGGCGAGAGCTTCAATCAACCGCTGGATGCTGCTGGACTAGCTTAGTACATCTTAATACATCTTAATACTCACTGACACTGGTTGTCATATTTTCTTTAGTACCAGCTCCGACCAGGTTTGGGACGATGTTGAAGTCCTGAAACAAATACGAAAGGTGAGCCTGACACTGCACAAGTGGAGACTCCCTCCGCTGTGCACAACCTTTCCGTTTGCCCCAGCGACTGAGACCGCAAGCTTTGCAGTGACGCAGATTTGACTGCTGACTACTGCTGAGGCTGTCCATCTTCCTGAAGGCCTTCAGCACTTAACATTTGGATCTCGATTTGACCAGAGCTTAGACGATGTGAAGCTCCCAGAGCTTCTGAACGAGCTGACCTTCGGACATTGCTTCAATCAGCCCATGGACAAGGCAAAGATCAGAGAACTCTATGAGTCACAGAAGTTGGGTGCTAAATTCCGATGGCTGTCCCAGTGGAACATAGTGGAACCATTTGGGAGATTTGGGAACCCAAAAGTCACATTTTGAGGATCCCTCGTTCTTGACTGTTTGTGCGGTAAGTATTGGACGTTTTCTACTTTTCCACCTGGGTTCCTATTCGAAAACGGCAGAATGCCAGATTCACTCACCTCATCTGCTTTTGGCCCACACTGAGAGAGGGGTTTTCGCACATGAATGAAATGCTTGCATGTGGGTTCCTGCACTCGACACCACTAAACGCTGCTTTGTGAAACTGCAGTCTGCCGAATCCGTCAATGCAGGTGAAGTTGCCTGGCAAGCTGGTGACTCTAAACTTCGGCCGCTGCTTCAATCAGACATTGAGCGGGGTGTCTTGGAATGAATCTTTATGTATCATTATGTACAACTTTAAACGATGTTTGTCATAAGTCATGAGTCATATCTCATCATGATTTGCCTGGTGTTTGTTGGCATTCTCCCGTCTTGACCCTGCTGTTATTGAAATTTGGGGGACCTTAAAGAAGCCCACTGAAATGCTTGTGAGACAGACATAGACAGACCGCACAATTTGTTCATTGTTGGCCAATTGTCCCGCACTGCCCTAACTTCTTTCCACGAAGGTGCAAGGCAGGGACGAGAAACTAGTTTGTAGATGTTTGTAGAGCAAATCCAGTGGGCGTTGTGAGTCTTTGTATTCTTTGATCATGCCCACGCTGCATCCCCTAGGTGAATCTTGGAGGTTTGGAATCATTGTCTTTCGGGCGGGATTTCGATCAAAGCCTGGAACATGTGCAATTGCCCGACAGCCTTCTATCCCTATGCTTTGGGCAGAGTTTCAATCAGACTCTGGAAAGCGTGTGCCTAGGCAAGACACAGTGGTCATCAGTAGTCGGTGGTCTTGCTGAATGAGACAACAGAAGTCAGTCTGTTGAGGGTCCGTCGGGCTTGACTGGCAAGCTGACTGACGAACCAGGAACTGCACATCTTTTCATAAGACAAAGTGGAACCACTGGAAAGAACATGAAAGAACATATGTTATTATTTAGAATAAGTAAGCTTTGAATAGCCTTGATACTTTTGGATTTTTGCACGTCCAGGTCTGGTGGCCAGATGTCCTTCGTCACAGTAGTTCTCAAGTCAAAGTGCATTTAGATTCGGAAGAACACCGTGCCAATGGGGGCACAGCGCATTCGGAGACCAAAGCAAATCTAGACCATATATAGATGACAATAGACAATTACAAAGAAGCCCGAGACACTGTGAAGCCTTGAAAGTTGAAACCTGTCTACTTTCCCCAAATGTTTGAGCCATTCGAGGAAGAAAGGGTCCCGGTGCCATACAGATGTTGCACGTAGATGTGCTTCCTGTCAATGACGAACTATGTGTCTAAATGCATGCAGATTGACGATTGATGAAAAGTCGAGACACTTAAGGGAGATTTGCACAGCTTCGAAGACTCTGGTATTCCACTTATGCCAAATATCCTTCAAGTGATTGTTGTATTCAGTATATTATATGCTTGTTTGGTTGCATTGATCCTGCCCAAGGAGCGCACAGCAGTGCACTTTTGAATACCTTTTGATATATTGTGCTTGCAGATCGTCCATACAACTACGTATGATTATATATGTATGTGTTCACAATCTTTCACTTGCATGTCTCTGGGAGACTGGAATTCTTCTGGCTTTGAAGCTCTTTGCTGAGAAACAAACCAGGTCTTTGCCAAAGTCTCTGCAGAACTTGATTTTCGGAAGTCACTTCAATCAAGACCTTCGACAAGTGCACTTCCCACCCTGCCTCGAAACTCTGCATTTAGAAGATGCATGGCACAGTTTGAGTACACTATTTCTTGCGTGGGGCAGAGAGCTGTGCTTGCTTTTTAATTTTGAACTATTCGTTCTTTTTGAATTGAATACATGACACGTGCTGACACGTGATGGTTGACTGAAGATTCTGTTGATTTGCAAAGTCGGGCGTTCCAAACTATTGCTGAAACTGAGGAAGGCTTTTGCCACAGCCTGATGGGAGTTGACTTTCCCAGTGGACTGCAAAGCTTGACCGTTTGCGGAATTTGGCTTAGTACTCTTTTTAAGCTGGTTCGTAATCGTAATATTGTTTACTGATGTTTATTGTATTTTATTGCTATCTAATACGTTTTGACAGATTTGCTACCTTTACTTTGTTGTCTTATGATTGGATCTGCGGCCTGGCTCTGGTGACGAGCTGAGGTCAAAGGGATGCTTTCTGTCATGAGAGGCGTGGATTTGCCGCAAGGTCTCGAGAGGATGGTCCTGAAACCATCCGGCCATCTGAATAATATACTGAAGCTCTCCGACGATTTCCGAAGTCCATCCTTTGGAATTTGCTTTCTGGTTTTGGTTTGTTGAAGAGTTTTAGAACCTAATGATGTTGTAAGACGAGCTTAACTTCAGAATATGTCCTTGCTATCTGTACCAAGGAAGGACATGAATCTTCCGCGAAGACTCCAGCATTTGACATTTGGCTTTAATTTTAACCAGCGCTTGGTCGACTTGAATCTTCCAAGCACTCTGGAGAGCTTGACCCTTGGATTTCACTACAACCAGAGCTTGGAAGATGTGATCCTGCCAAGTGGTCTTGAGTCGCTGACATTTGGCCAAAGCTTTAATCAGAGCCTGGACCGGGTGACTTGGCAAAGACAGTGCCCAAATTATTTGCTGCAAATGTTGTTAGCCTCTGACCGATTCTTACAGGCCTCAGGCCTCTCAGATGAAACAAGGTCCGGAAATGATGGCAGTAACTCCGAAAACAGGTAAACCAGTAACTACGAAAAAAATGTTTTCTTCTATATGTGGAAATTAAAAAAATGCGGTGGAGGTCTTTTTCCGTTCTAGCCTTCATGATTGGTAGTTGGGACAAGGAAAAATTCATTTTGCTTCGCGACGGACCATATTCAACCTGGGGCAAAAAAATCATCCAAAAAAGCAAAGAGGTAAGGAGGAATGAATCGGGCCAACAGAGAATGCAAATGAGGTGAATTTTCCAGAGGCCCTTGCAAAGCTGACTTTCGGGCACGACTTCAATCAAAGTTTCTTGGCTGATGACTTCGGATGTCTTTGGAACTCCTGTGAATTTGTTTGTCGTATCTGACCCCTAGGTTGCGAACATTGATTCGTGCCAAGGGATATTTGCAGATGATCAGATGATCACATCTGTTTGCCTAGGGCCACCAAATCTACTACATTTAATTATATATATTCCCCTGGTTTTGAATCTTGCTGATCTCATGCCATTTCAGGTTTGAGGCATGCTCGGTTGCCGAAGAAACTACGGGCCTTGACGTTTGGACACGACTTCAATCAGGGTCTCGAGACGCTGCCTGAAGGACTTCAAAGCCTGACCTTTGGACATAACTTTGACCAGCCCCTGGCGGCGGTGAGCCTTGGCGTAGAGAAAAACTTTGCCAAAAACATGTGGACACTGCAGCACTTTCCTTAGAAATAATTACTTAAACCAGGTAGGTCTGTTTACAACTGTGCCCAGTAGAAGTCTTATGCATCCCCATGCAATGGTTTGGACCCCTTCATCAGCCAGACATACAACATCATACAACTTTGAACTGCTTTGAACAACATGAACAACTCTTTTGAACCATGCCCAAGGCTGACTGGCGGAACTAACGGAAGTCCAGACATATTGAGAGCTGGTGTAAGTGTAAGTCATGCAGTGGCCTTGACTTTGTTTGTCAAGATCATGCAGGTTTGCAAAGGGCCGCTACAGGTACGGGGAGATGATTTCTGTGTATTTTTATCAAAACAAGTTCGCCCCAACCTGGACGTTCGCCCATGACCAAATAACACACCCAGACAATATCATATGCAATCATATACACTCATATACTTGTCACAAGATCATGAACGAAAACACTGGCTATACGCAGCGATTTTGACTTTAGGCGCCAGGATTTATATAATTAGGGATTTAGGGTTTTTAGGGTTTGAGGGTTTTAGGGTTTTGGGCTTCAAGGTTTTAGGGTTCCTTGTTTCGAAAAGTTAAAAACGCTAGCCCTGCACAGGGATTTGAGCATGTCAAAGCATATGTGGGATCAGCACGGGCAAACGTCAGGGTTGCAGCGAGCAAGTTTCAAAACAAGCCACTCCTTCCCATTTCCAGTGCCTATAGCCGGACATGATAGATTTGATGGAACAGATGCCTTTGATTTTGTAGCTGTAGATTTCATACTGACATTGATATATTGACACAACCCAAAGTGAACAGCATAGATAATCAGATAGATAACAATAGATCTAGATCACTTTTATTTTAAGCAAAATATTAAATGGATCAACTGCATATCTACTCCACTCCATTGCATTCATGGTCTCTGAGGAGCTTCCCAAATGGCTTGCAGACCCTGACATTTGGCACGCGCAACATGGTTAAAGATGTTTGAAGTGAGATTGAACATGACGATCCATGCTGGTGAGGAAAGTTGTGAAGGTGTGCCTTTATACCGTTTGTATAAAGCCATGATGAAGCAATGTGCGGGGAAAAATCATGGTTGATACATTGTAAGACATGTTGACAGTGGAAGACTCTGGGATTGCAATGATGCAAGCACTTTTGAAGAATGATTGTCACTATACTACTTGAGAATATGTTTTTTTTTGATATGTTTTGAGGAATCCTTGAGTCACCTGCAAGTCAAGGCTTCAATCAGCAATTGCAGGGTGTCAATCTGCCGACCGAACTGCAATCGTTGACCTTCGGTAGTTGCTTTGATCAAAGTGTCTGGTCCGAAAATAGTTTGCGTGTCTGGGCAGGGACATGAGATCTCTTTGGATATTATTGCGGTTGCATGCATTTGCTATTGCTAGATTGCGGAGTTGGTATGATTTTATTACTGATTTACTGAATGGCTTGTCACAATGCTTGTATGTTCTCATTCTTGCTTCCAAGAAACTACCAATGCTTGTCACTATGCAACATGCACATACAGATGCATCAAGTGGATCAACTTTCTGCTACGTCTGATAGGTGGCGTTTCAGGTCTTGCGAGTGGCTGTGAGTGCTTGCGCCCTCTTGCCCCAAATATATTCATATGATTCATATCCATGTGTCCTTCGTGGGACCTTTTGCGTAACAACACGCTGTTTTGCCGACGAGTGACCGCGGTTCACCCCTGTGTCAAGCAGGTTTGGAGGATCTCGCGTTCCCGAGTTGCCTTCGGAACTTGACTTTCGGCCATCAGTTCACCCACAGTCTGCAGCCTTTGAATCTACCTGGTCTTCGATTCCTCCGGTGCCAGGGTATTACCGTTGACTGCAATTGAGTCACCTGAAGTCACAGATTAAGGTGGGTAGGTTGTTGAATCAAGTGAGTGTGTTCTTGAGGCCTCGTCTTGGCTTCGTTTAACCTGACTTCCAGTTGTCGACCAGAATGGGAGGCGATGGAAGCGTGAATTTTACGTCCGCATGTACAGTTCAAGAGCGGCTTGTGCAGAAAGAAACGCAGCAGGGAATGTTGCACTTGCCAGGTGGAGACAATCCAGTAGACTCAGTAGACTTAGTAGACTCAGTAGACCTTTTTCTATGCCGAGTTCTGGAAGGCCTTCAATCGGTCCTTCTATCAAATCACCAGTTCATCTGTTGCCAACAGGGTGCCTTGAGACTGTCCCGTCGAGAAGGCGAAGGCGTTGAGTTGCTGAGTGGCCATGAAGGGTTGAAGCATGGCAGGCTTCATTGAAATTTAGGAGATTCTGGAAGCATTTGGAAGCAATGTCTAAGAGTCTAAGTCCCTTTGATTCCTTTGATTTGGAATTCAATCAATTGAGAAAGCAATTCCGCAAGGCGTGATAAATGACGTGGCTCTAATATGTAAACAGTCAACATGTAGATAACGTTGGAGAGTGATGTATTTTGGGAGAAACTCTACGTCATCATGGCACTGCAATCTTTCAGCCCCTCCTTGAGACTTCTTGATCTGGAATTGTACCATGTGACAGCATGACATTTATCACTGCAGCACCGGATTCAAAGGATTCTACTGCTATCTACTGCTTGGAATTATTTGATAGGGAAGAAGTCCTGCAGTTGTCAGGCGAATGGACAGAAGAGCTTCGTTATCACAGCCAGGCTGAAGAACTCGGCAGATTTTCAGGGAAACGCTGGAGGTTGCCATGAAAATGAGAAGTGTCATCATCCACATTATTTCAGAATATTTCAAACATGCATCGGACAGATGCTTCATTGACAGATCTTGATACTGTAGTATATATATATAGTTTTACAATCGATGCAGATTATACACACATATATATATATATATTAATATTTATTATTATATACATAATTATATATGATATATGTATATGATTGTCTGCAAATGTAGTTTCAGTATCCCATCGGATCATTGACAAGCCCAATCATCCATCGGGGCAATGCTTGCTTTCTTGAGAGTGACTCAAAGATCCTCAAGAACACTGGAAAGGATGCCAGAGCGTGTTGCAACCCGGTACTTGAACCAGGCCAGGGGAGCTATGGCTTGGCAGGAAGATTTTGAGATATTTTGTACAGGTGGAACGCTAGCTTCATGCGTGTGTGGACATTTTTGTTGCGTAATGATACTGCAGAATTTCCCCTGTATATCCTGTATCGTTGTAATGCAGTGCTCACTGCTTACCATAGCAAAATTGCCAGGAGGCAGTGATTCTTTGTAACAAGTCTGCAAGAATAGCTGATCAGCCCTGGTTCCAAAATATTTTCTCATATTTTCTCTTAATGAGTCTGAAGTACTCCGTCTCCAGCTGCCAGGCCAGACGATGTCTATTGGAGGAATTCCCTCAGAAAACTGGGCGCGGTTTCTCAGAGGGCCAGTCCACGTGAAAGGCGTGCAATATCAGTCGAGATAGATATACATCACAATTCTCTGGCTGGATCAATAGCCCTGCAAGTGATTCAACATGTCTCCAAGTTGTAAAGGCCAGAAGTGTCGCATGTTTCCAGCTTGCCGTCACAATGAGGATGACAGTGCTAAGCAAACTGCCTTGGAGACAAACTTTCAGAAATCTTTCGTCCTGTTTGCAAGTTGATTGTCCGCAAGTTCAAAGTTTAAACAGTTCGAACAAACACACATTCACTGCTTCACGCCTTGTTGCACTTGCATTCAGCAGAAAGAAAAGGGGGTCAAGATCCAACTGCTGCCTTGACAACATCTGACAACTGGTGTTCGCCGTGTTGTGTTTGCTACCGCTGCTTTCCTGGCGCTCCTAGGCCATCTTGGCAATGACAAAGGACGCGCATCTGAACCCCATTCTTTCATTCCGAGTCTCGGGTGAGGCTGGACTTCGTTGGGACTTCGTTGGGACTTCGTTGGGACTTCGTTGTAGCTGGAGGGGTTTGAGTCTCAAGAGTTGGTCGCCCAGAGGATCCGATGTTTCATCTGATATCATATCTGATATCTATAGTCTAAATATGTCTAAATTAGTCTAATAGTATGACATAGTATGACATGATTTCACAATCTTGGTTTGTTCAGATCATCTCCACTTTGCAGATGTTTAATCGTTATTCATCGTTCAAGAACTTGTCGGTTGGTTGAGTTTTGCAAAGGTCTTTGAGTCAAAATCTGAGTCAAATAATGTCAAATAAAGTATTTCTACACGATGTAATTGTGCCAAAACATGCCAAAACGATCTATTCGATTTACATTAATTAATATAGATCTACTATAGTTATCTCGTATCTCTAGTTGGCCTCGGTGGATCACAAACCGATGTCATAAGTATCAGTGCCTGGTAAAGGACGTGTGGTCCTCTCCCATGAAGCACCAATGGATGCGTCCAAAAAAACATCATTCATGACATATTCAGACGATGCGACTATGACGAAATTCTCCCGATGCTGTGATGACATGGCTCATGTGATGGCCCTTGCAGAGCAACTTTTGTTGCAGGCTGACGCGTATGAGACAAGGTGCCCTTGAAAGCTCTTGCAACACATCCTTGCTGGATAGATGACGATTTGGTATGAGTCAGATTTTGCTATTCGTTGGAACAACGGACTTTCAAGGCACTGCTTCCAGGACACAGCTATGGATTATTTAGATTTCGAATGATTTCGATTGTTTTCTCATTGTCTTGAAGGATCTTGAAGGCCTTTTTGGTATGCCATACGTCATCTTTTTTGTCACATTCAGGTGGTCACACCAAGTACCACTTTCCGCGGCACGAGCCTCATGGAGCCTCAAGGAGCCTCATGGAGCCTCAAGGAGTCTCAAGGAGCTTCAAGGAGCTTAAGTGCTCAAGCTAATTAGCAGCTAATTTTCGTGATTCTACTAGGCCCGCCACACCGGAGTGTTGTGAACACATTCGTTAGTTGAGAAGAGACATCAATTTCGAGCATCTTTATCCTTTGAGAGCTGATCATTTCCATGTGCAAAAATGAGTCAGATATCAATGAGGGTGAATGAAGGGTCAAGGTATGTCAAGGTGAAACAGTTCGAGGATCATCAAAACTAAACAATGCCTGTACGTAGGGCATCGTAGGGCCTATTTGATCTGTGTGTACTTCTATTTGTGACTGAAGAATGCCTTGCCAGAAGTCAATAAATTTTAATCTTTGTATGTGTGTCATCAGTGGAGTCACATCGCACATTCTGTCCTGGCAGCCGAAATATGGGCATGTCATGCAAAGGTTGGAGACAGTGTCATTGCCTTGCAACGTGTGGACGGTGAAAGCGAACCGCTGCTGGTGGGCAGACTCAGACAGAATTCACTGCACAGGTGGCCATCGCTGAAGTCGACCAACCATATACATAATTATATTATATTATATATACACGATATAATTATATATATATATTTGATATAATTACATATACATAATATACATATAATATATAATATAGCTAATGAATGAATCAACACATGACTGTATATATATACATACAATATTTGTCTATTAAATTCATTCATCCATATTTCATGATAGGGACGGCCAATTTGATTACCGGCTGCATGAGCTTCAAGACATTTCAAAGCTGGTTTACTTTGTAAACATGATTGACTCTGCTAGATGCAGGAGATTGCAGGAGATTGCAGGAGTTGTACCACAAAGCTACAAAGCTCCAGCAGGTCCTCATGTTTCGAGATGAACCTTCGGAATACTTTCGATTTCCAAGGTGAGAGCATCCATCCAGTTGGAAGGTGCCATGCTCTTCCTCGTCCTATCCAGGCGCTGACTGCAACTCTCCCAAAGTATGGTCACTTTTGACCAGGAGGATTCGTGAAATGAGTAAATTTGAGTAAATATAGCTGCACTATATGAAGATATATAATTATATAAATTATATTATAAAGATTATGTTGTAGTTTGCTGTATCTCATTATCTCCATTATGAATGCAGCTGCACCCGCATAGGTAGACTCAACGGAACTCTTGGAACCATGCGTAGCGGCGTAGCGGTAAGCTGTGTCCGCGTAGGCTTCCGTAGCCTCTCCACGAAGTTCCATTTTGTACACTTCCAAAAAAAACACGGCTCAAGTGACGCATTTGCAAAATTGGTTTGGAGATTCTGCAAATTCTCACGGGCTGAGAGCAGACAGATTCAGATATATATTCTATGATATTTTGTGTATGTACATACAGAATCATATTTATATATACATATATAATTATATATTTAACATATCTAAAATGGTCAAAGTGGTGATTTCATGCAACCACCCATGAACAATCTGGCGTCATCCTTCGATTCTCGTCTTGCTCTTATGCTGCTTGGTGGATGAGCTACCCAACGTACACAAAGCCACACCTCTGATTTGGCCAACTAGGAGAGGATAATCCAAGCTGAGCGGCCAGGGGCCAGTGGCCTTTCGAAATTGAGAACCGTTCCTCTCAGCATACAGCTGGGGACCCCACAGTGGGAGATAGTCCAATCTTCGCTCCCAAGCGCAGACAATCACAACAACTTTTGCACAGCCCTGAGATGTTCTGGGAGGTTCTTGAAATCGGAGATTGAAAACCATCCAGCATTCGTCATTTTGAATATTTTTGAATAGGGACACCCCTTTCGTGCCCAAGGGGTGCCCCAAGTTTGAGACACATCATGAAAATCCATGAAATACCCGACTCAAAACTTAATGTTGGATTCCAACCGTTGGATGTACGTGAACTCCCTGAGGTGGTCTTTCACCAGGAAGGCACAGACTTGGACAAGGCCGCACTTGGGGATGGCAATCCGATTCCCAGACGCCAATTTGAGGCACTAGTAGAAAATGAGCAATCTGTTCACACCTACTGTGATATGGCTGCAAAGAATAGCATAGAAACATAGGATACGGACTATGTTCATTTTGATTGGTATAGGATCTCTCAACCAGCGGCGTTTGCTGTACAGTCGTTTTGCACTGAAATGGAGTGCTGTTTTGGTCTCGATAGTGACATGTCCTGTCAAATGCCAGCAAAGTCTAGAGTCATCTAGAGTCTAAAGTTTAATTCTGCGCTCCACTGAATGGTCGCTGCGAGGAGTGGGTGATGAGACCTCGTGAGGCATTCGGTGCCATGGCAACGTAGAATCCACCAACTGAAATCTCGTGGCTGGGTCAGCTGCAGCAGAGCAGAACACAAAGCACGAACTTGGCATATTCTTAATAAATCAACCACGCCAACCACATGTTCCACAGCTATTTCCCCAAAATCCTGATACATAACTTTATAAAATTTTATATACATCCTTTTACGACACGTCTTCACGTAGCCAGTAAACTCATTAGACCTTGGATGAGTTCTCATGTTGTCTCCACAATTCACAATTACTTGTGACGGTACCCGGGGAGGAAATCAAATCCCGAAACGTGCAAATGGGGTCTGATGCCGTTTCTTGCATTGTGCAGGTCAGGCGTTTTGTGTTCCCAGATCCAGAGAAGCCCAAGACCCTTCAAGGAAGTGGCTGAGGGGCTGAGGGGCTTCCCGGTATTCCCCAGTCCGTTGCATTGTGTTTCCTCGGTGTTTGGCTGTTGTGGTAGGGCAAATCATTCCATGCAACATCCAACATGTATTCCATTAGAAAGTATACATTGAAATACTATATATATATAATAATTTTTAAGTTGGTTCCATCGGAGCCCCAACTTCTGTGACAGATACAATTGTGCCCGACTATGTGTCCGAAATGCAACGATTTAGACAGAACATCAGGACGCATTCTTGGTGCTGGAGCTGAGTTGGTTAGGGAGCTGAGTTTGCCACTGTCGTCCAGGTGATTTTGATTGGATTTAGTATCCAGATGTATAGTCCAGTACTATCATAAAGTGGAAATAACATGAACTGACATGGACAAACAAGACATCCAGGATAATGCGAGCCTATATTTATATTGATGTTGACTTTAATCTAGGCAGCTGAAGCCAAGTGTAGCCTAGACCTGCACTTCAAACATAAACCCATGATCCAACAAGACACATGACAACCATTGGCAACCCAGATCCTTTTTTGACGTCCAAGGCCGTTCGCTATCAGTTGGACAATATCTCCGCCGGTGGCGCACAGCAAAAGCTATGGATACCAGGCCGCTCAAAGGCTGTGTGGAGGCTCAGAAACGGAGCACAACATCTGAGGAGAGTTGTTTTGAAGCTCACTTTGCTGTTTACATTTTATGCTCGATATTTGTGGTTATTTGTGTATTAAATAATATAAAGAATTATCAACATCGAACAATTATAAACGTATATCATACACATCGTGAACATATAATATGTTCCCGGTTCCCGGTTCGGTCATTTGCATGCTATTATGAGACTTGCGGCCTCCCTACGGCCTCCCATTTGAATGCAATTTGCAGCATTTCAGAGCCACAACGTTCGACTTACATCCTATAAGCAGCATTTGAAAGCCATATGCTGCCTACATACGACCTATGTGCAGTCCACATCGATCCATTTAGCAACATAGTATCTATTCTACCTGGTATACGTATATACAAGCTGTAGCGTATCTATATAATTATACTATTCAGCAGTTGCTTGTGATGGATACATTGCCTCTATTATATCCATATATAGAACCTATATCAATATAATCACCTTGGGGTATTGTTCTATGTTTTGGGTTGGCTTGGGCCCAGCATTCTGTAGAACGGATGGATCCCAGACCACAAAGATTGAACTGTGCATGTCTGAATTGTTTCAGCAATAGGATCTATATACTCCTTTAAGCGTAGCTATCTAACACGTATAACGTATATATATATATACACATAGATATAGATACATACACACATGTACACTATTACCTATACTCATATGCAACATCAAAAACCACCAGACCCCCCAACCCCCCACCACAGGGGGGAGGACGCAACCACACACACTACCTAATTAATCCATGGTACATAAATTGTGCTACCTAAAGTGTACAGCAACCGCCCCCAAGCTACAAATATACCTTTATCTATGATATTTTTTTCATGTTCATCCACCGCTTATTGTTTATTCCTACTTCATATTCAACCTCCCCAACCTGGCCACCCACACCACAGCGGGGGAAGGGGGTACCATGACACCTTCACACCTCGCATACCACAGAGGGAGAGGGGTACCATGACCATGGGTGGGGGGGGACCCGGAACCTGAAAGATATATCATAAATCATGAATATGAGGATATGGTTTTAGATACAAATTATGTTTTATACATATATATATATATCATACATGTATCATATATATATATACACATGTATCATATATATATACATGTATCATATATATATACATGTATCATATATATATACATGTATCATATATATATACATGTATCATATATATATATATATATATATAAATA
>Ga0126342_10014063_pt1 | contig 14146 bp, 12 predicted proteins | sample Cyp1metagenome_FD_92528 | JGI IMG/M metagenome (GOLD analysis project Ga0126342, IMG submission 92528) | Coral microbial communities from Lord Howe Island, Old Settlement Bay, Australia - Cyphastrea 1 metagenome | ecosystem: Host-associated > Invertebrates > Cnidaria > Coral ...
GAATTCCAAAAAGTTGACGATGCCATAAAAAGTTGACGAATTATGAATTATCACTCGTTTTCCTCAAAAGGACTACGAAGGCAGGGGGGGAGACTTTTTTCCAGTACGTTTGGATGTTCAGGTATACATACATATAGGTATGTAGGTGTATGTACTATAGATATGTACATTACATGTAAAAATATATATATATATGTATATAGCGATTGCACCTCCACCGAAGCCTTCATGCCACCCCAGCCCCCTTTTCGTCCCATGTCTAATCACCGGCTGAGTCCCAAACCCTTTGGCACCTTGAGGGTTTCCTGATCAGCGGATCTTTTGGGTCTGTCCACAGTGAAAACAAAAAGCACACCATGGGCTTTGACCCATGGGGATATGGATGTCTGAAAATGGTGAATACCTCAAGGCCTCAAGAATGGCTATTTAGAAGGGAAAATGATGATAAACCGGAAAATTTAGCGGTACTATATGTTCAAACAAACCTTTATTGATATGATCTAATGGCAATCAAACATAGCTGGGAAATTCGTATCGATAGATGAAGGTTTACAGATGGGAAATGCATCGAACTAAGTGGGAGATATGTCCATCGCCAAATTTGATTACCGAAGTGTCCACAGGACCACAGGAAGATGGGGGAATGTGCATCACACAATTGGAAGCAGTGATGCTTAGTTGACGGTGTATACGCAATACGCGCCACTCCATGACATGATGTGGTCACCATTTTAAGGAGTGCCCAGGCTTCGAAGCTTTTCACTGATCACAGGCCTTGGATAAAGTGATATGATGAACCTCTCGCCCTGTCGTTTGAAGAGATATATCCCTACACAGAACCCCAATACCAGCCAGGAATATTGAGTTGCAATGTGCCGCAAGATGCAAGTTTGGAAGATATTCTTTGGATATTTTTAAAAAAAAACTGAAATCCAACATCTGAAACCCATTTTGATGTCCTCGGTGAGCAAAGTCCTCATGACCTCAGCTGCAGGATTCCAACTCTCCCGGGTGAAAAGGAGTAGCTACCACTGTTGTACAACTGTTCCATGGGAAAACGATGATTTATGCGATTTTACCATTGGAAAATGATCCGATTTTAAGAATCAAACCCTTGGGCAATCCTTGGGGAAAAGATGATGGGATTACTTTTCGAAGGGTGTCCAAATCCAGGGCTTCCGTAGCGATCTTCGTTGACCGTCCCTGGGTCTGACATTTCGACTCTTAGCCATACAGTAGCTGTAATGATGATGATAATTGGTAATGATATGTAATGATATAGTAATTGAAGGTTTCCTAAAATGGGGTTACCCCCCAAAACGGAACTTTTTAGTGTTGAAACATGTTGAAACCTATGGTTTTGGGGGTCTCTATTTTTAAGAAACCCCGTATTTGTTTAGCAATAGTTACTATTGCCATTATTGCAATATATTGCAATGATAATAAAACTGACATGATAATGGCAATAGGTAATGTAATAACCAAATTATATATGATGAGGATGATGAGGATGAGGATGAGGAGGAGGAGGAGGATGATGATGATGATGACGACTTTGACGATGAGAATACATACCGTAATCGGGATCGGGGCCAATAGAAAATGTGGACATTCACCATCACCAAGCCCAAGCTGTTCCTTGGTTTGATGAAATTCTGTCGTGGATGGAAGGTGCAGCTATCTTTTGCTATAGATCAACCCTGCAGGCTGGACAAATCACATCAGTCCGCTTGTGCATCTTCTCTTCAATTTGAAAGAGAGGACTGCTATGGCTATGTATTTGATGGGAATCCTTTCTATGCGTTGGTAAACCCAGAATTGCGATGTGAATTGGGAAAAGTATGATAAAGCACTGAGAATTTGGGTACCCCCAGTTCTCCATTGATGGATTGTCCATTCTAAACCATCCCGAAGAGCGTGGAATTTCACGCCCTCGCCGCCAGGCCACAACTATCGATGTGCTGTGAGGCGAATGTCGCGCAGTTCTCAGGATGCCGCTGGGCCAAAATGTCGTGGACGGTCACCAGATTTTGCCGTTGAAATTCCAGGACCACGCGAATTCGTAGCTGTACAGGTAACCCATGGTAACCCATGGTAACCCTTTCTAGTGTTGGCATGCGAATGAAGCATGTGAGGTCCAGATCTGATCTCGAAAGATTTTGGTGAAGTCCTACTGGAACTGACAGTCTGTGTGTCTCCCCATACACTACATTCTGCAAGGCTGTCCCACTGGGCCTGCCACTGTTGGAAAAAACTGTGTAACGGACATGACCAAGTGCACAAGTAGGTTGCCACAACTCCCAGGAAAAGTATGGAAAAATATCATTCTCGCAGTGTGAGTAACATTGATCCCACTCAGTTTACACTCTTCCAGGCATCCCAAAGGTCGTGAGCACAGCATTTTTCCACTCCTGTGGCTGGGCGGCACATCGGTAACACAAGGATGCAACCCTGCTGGCTGAACGCCCAGGCAACCCACACCGTGAGATTCGATGTTTTTGCAGAAGAGACCACGGGGGACCATAGCCTTTTAAAATCACACTAAAACACTCTCTGCTTCCGGTTTTGTGGGTTGCCTGTGATGTAAACCCTTTTCGGAAGATCCCTGAGTCATCCTTTTGTTGATTTTGACTTCAAGGGTGAGACATGGCTCTGCAATACTTTCGCGCCCAAGGTGCCTTTTTTCAACCATGAAGTCCCACCTACGAAGTCTATAAATGGACTACACATGGATATTTGCAATATCTATGTGAGGGTGTCCATAAATGGGGGTACCCCAAAATGGCTGGTTTATAGTGGAAAATGCAATCAAAATAGATGATTTGGGGGTACCCCCATTTCAGGAAACTTCCATGTATTTATGGATTAGATTAGACATCATATCACGCCAGGTACTCTTACCTTGGACTTTTCAGCTCAGTGGCCGCTGGCCAAAAACAGCCCCTGCCCCGGGATACAGAAGAAACCCATGGCGGCATGGCGTAGCAGCTGTGGGTCTCAGCGCCAGTACTGATCTTGTTTCCTTAGATAACCAGAAGGGGAGATAGCTGCAGGAGTTCATGTAACTGGTTTAGTAACACTGGTTGGCAACTGATTAAGTAACTGGTTGGGAAGCGGTGGTGAAGAAACCGCTTAGGAACTGGTTTGGTTATGTGGGTCAGCAAAGCAAGATGGCATATGAACTGGTGAGGGTTATATATCAAAACAGCAGCCAAACGGGGAGATACTCTAAGCAATCACCCTGAATCAGAAGTCCCCAAAGCAAATATGATGTGCTGAAACGGGGAAAGAGTGAGGCCTGTTTGGTATACCAGTTGTACCTATGGATCATGAAAAAAAGGTGCCACCCTCCACAACTAACCAGTGGGAAATGGACATGTATGCCAAGTAAAACATAGTTGAATGTGAACTTTGAAGCCTGAGTTCTAACTTGCATCTTCACCCATGTGCTCTGGATGAACTGGGATCCTTGGTAGCTCTAGGGTTACTCCAGTGGCCGTCTCCTCACGTGAGCTTCCAAGCGGCGTGATATGCAGGATTTCGTCCATGGTTTGCTTCACCTGCTTCGTTTGGAAATCTCCAGGCCAAAATGGGAGGGGCCTCTCGAAACTGAGGTGGGTTCATTGGAACAGGTGCTAAATCTGGCCAAAACTGCTTGTGATCGACAAGATGGTAGCCTTTGCATCATCCTAAATTCCAGCATGAAACCCCACATGCAACCACGTAGGAGCCACCGTCTATCATGAGTCCTTTGTAGATGGCCCCCAGAGAAGTGGATCCAACATGATCCATATATATATAAATCGTCAGTTTCCATGAAAATGCTAGGTTGCGCTTCAGTAAGTTTCGAAGATTGGATTTTCCCTGTTCGATCCAGACCTCAGGGAAGTCTTTCCAGTACTTGATCTGTGTGGCGGTCATGTGACTGCGCCCAATCTGTACCTGCCGCAAGCCGGGGCAGACTGCTGGGCACTGGGCAGCAATACCACAAGAAAAAGCAACACGGACATTTCAAGGTTATAGCAAGTCGCAAGAAGATGCAGAACAGCTTCAATTGACAACTATGGATTTTACCTTTTTTGGATTCGTTTGGGGGTTGCCTTGAGGTTTGCCCTGGCCAGTGATTTTTAAACATCTGAATTGCTTGGTCTTGGATGTTGACCCTCAACCCACCAGGTTTTCCCGGCTTTTCCGAGGTTTTCCACCCAAAAATACGTGCAAGATGCAGAACTCTGGCGGCGGAACACGGCAAGTCTGTGGTGCAAACCATGGTTATCTGATGTTATCTGGGGTGTGCTTTGATGTTTCTTCTAAACCAGCTCAGAGACACTTGCAAGTGGTAATTTGTTCAAACTTCAGAGATGCACCACCGCAGTTCAATCTACCTCGACAAATCATTCTTCATAGTTATCTTAAGATATCTTAAGATCCAGAAATCATTATCACCAATGGACAATCAATCATCCCTTAGCTAAGAATCCTCAATTTTGGGAGGACCAAACATCTTAGGTTTGTCCCAAAGTAGGGCACCCAAAAATCCAATGGCTTATTGATTATCATCTATACCAATACTCCATTCCTGGACAAACTTTATCCCTTTCATGATCCCACCCCCCAACCCCCCGCACCGTCTGCCAGTCTAAAGCATCGATAAGGCCAAACTCCAATAAAACCGGCCTCAGGTCGACCCAAGAGCGGAGGCTCCCATCACTTGTGACTGATGAAAAACCCTTCTCCCGATATTCAACACCCAGAACCCCTGCTGGAATGTATTCGATCTATTGATGTTTATCCATGTCTTGAGGAATTGAGTCTTGGGGCGATGGGATTGACTTCAGTTATAAGCCACTTAGAAAAAATTGGATAAGTCTAGCTCGGGGACTTCTTGACACCAGGATTCTGAAGCATGCACGGATTATCCTCCAAGCATGTATTTTGGGCGTACCGGCGGACTACATACTTCGTTTTGGCTATGCAGCTCGGAAGTGGATTATAGACACGAACCAGATACCAAGTTGGCTGGTGAAGGGTAGGATTTGCGGGAGCCCCCTTCGTTACAGATACGCAAAACCTCCAACATTCTTCGGCTCTTTTTTGGGGAATGGATCGAAACCTAGCCAGTTGGAAGGGATGAACAATGAGGAACACCCCATAACACCTCAGCTAGTTTGGGGTCGAAACCCGGCGCATGGCCTCAACCTGCTGGTCTTAGGGCCCCCAGACCCCTCAACCTGCACCAGAATCTCTTCTATGGCCAGGATATATCGCCTCAGACTTCATCATCCGATCCCATCCAATCCCCAGATTTTCGCAATCCCTTCTCCCTGATTGTAGAGCCAATGTGGGAGCCAAACATGAATAGATTCAATCATAAAACCAGGGCTACTATACTGAGGTATTGAATATTCAGGGAAAGGATTGTATTGTATAAGCCCTACTTTTGGTATCATTTGCTGATCTAGCAGTCCAGAGAAATCCCCAACCCCCTCCCAATCTTTGGCGCGCCAAAGTCAAGGACCCACAACAGAGGGAAAGGTTTCTCCACTCGTGAAGTGTTCAGGAGATGCTTCAGTGGATCCATTGAGTCATACTCCCAAGCCAACTACCTCGCTCTTCAATTCCGATCCAGAGGTCAAGAAAACAAGGACCCTAAATCCAATCCATTGATTTTCGGACACCATCCGCAAACACGCCCTGCACCCCACTTGGCTTCAGGCATCATGTCCTCAGTGGGGGGGATCCCTTGGGCCTTCGGGCCTTCAAGCTTGACCCATAGGACCTAGGCCTCGATAAACTGGTGAATTCAAGAGCTTTGTGGCCATGGGATGCCACGGGGGAATGTGATCTTCCAACATCTTCCAACAAAAATTGACTTTTTTGAGGGGTACCTGAGACATACAGTCCTGGGATTTGTCCAAAACTCTTGAACATCCCCTCGTGCTTGCCACGGTTTTCCCTGCCAAGTGACCTCTTAGAAACGGAAAACCAATGCGTTTGACGGGGCCTTCAAATTCCAGAAACACCCAAACATCAAACCACTCCTGCTGAATATGGCTAAGGGTACTTTCTACAAAAAAAATTGGTCCCCTGCGTCTTGATGTTTGGCCCGTACATACCCATACATACCCATAGATACCCATGTGTGGCTTGGAAATCCGCGCTTGCTGGGAGTTCAATCGCATCCAAGGGACAGGATAGCACTTTCGGGCCAACTCCGAGAACTGTTTCTGGTAGACTGACTGTTTGTACACGCTTTTGAACCTTGGGCTGACCAGCACACACTCATCAAAGGATTGACTTGGAGGAATTCTGCAGGTTTCCAAATGTTTTTGCAATCAAACGCAGCGATTTGCGGTTTTTTTCCCCTTGAATCACTTCTGGGAAGGGGTTTCACACTTTAACCCCTACAAAAAGGGTTGATCCCAGATGCGTTTGTGCGGGAAACGGAGTCGATAAAGAGGTAAATGAGCAGTTTCTCCCCTTTTGCAACAACATTTACCCATACGTACCATCTGGTAATATCAACATAGCTATGGAAAATCACCATTGCTAAGAACAATAAATCATATTAAGAAGATTTCACAAATAGCCATGGAAAAATCGCCATTCTTCATAGGTAGTTAATAGGTCAATCATAAGAAATCATCGAACTACATGGGCCAACTAACTATACCATACTTGGCGGTTCATCCCACTGTGTAAGTGGATTATAACCTTGGTTATAAATGGGATAAGTAGGGTTCATCCACTCATAACTGGGGTTTTAACCCACTTACCATTCCTGGGATGAACCACCAAGTAGCAAACTCTAACAAATGACCAGGGGTTTACGGCGCTTACGGCGCTGTTGAGAGGCTTCTCTTGAAGTTCCAGCAACTGCGAAGGTGTCACCTGGGAGCCAAGAAAACCCAACAACCATCATTTTATGGGGATATAATGGGGATACTACTGGCGTTATTGTGGACATATGTGGACATTGTGGGATACCATTAATATATTGAGGCATAATTCGGGATAATTCGGGATATGATGGGTATATAATGGGATATTAATGGGTTTATAATGGATATAAAGGGATATTCAGGGGAATGCGATGGGTATGCAATGGGATGTATTGAATATAAAACGGGATGGCATAAAATATCGGGATATCTTCATTAATCGTGGAGTTACATACATGATAATTTCAATGATAAGTAATACTTGTATCCATCAGGATAGAATAAGGGATGGCCAACTGAAAATAACATTGGGACAACCTATGGGACATATACATATACAGATATATGTTTACCAGGTAGTGCCCGGCACGGGCCGGGGCGGAAGTTTCGAATGAAACAACTATAGGAAGAAGATGGCCTATAGGAATGTTTTTGAGATGCAGAACCAAAGAAGTGTTGTGACATCAACGAATGAGCAAATGGTTGTTGAGATGCCAATGGGATGACATGAAAGAATCCATGCACCGCTGACTAAATGAATCAATGAACGAGCGAATCAGTGAATCATTGAATCAATGAACCAATGAATCACTGAATCAATGAACCAGCGTAGCAATGAATCATTAAATCAATGAACCAATGAATCAGTGAAGCAACGAGACACTGAATCAATAAAGCAATGAGTCCATGAATCAGTAAACCAATCATTGAAGCAATGAATCAGTGATTCAAAAACCATTGAGTCAATGAGCCAATGAATCAGTTAATCAATGAATCAGTGAATCAATGAATCAACGAATCAATGAGTCAATAAACTAATGAATCGGTGAATCAAAGAGTCATTGAACCAATGAATCAAGGAATCACGAATGAACAAATGACTGAGTTGAAGGATGGATGGATGGATGGATGGATGGATGGATGGATGGATGAGTGAGCTACTTTCTTTGTTGAGCTACTTCTTCACTGAGCGACCCCTTCGTTGAGGCGCCTCTTCTCTCAGCTACTTCTTCTCTGAGCAGCCACTTATCTGTGCTACTTCTGCTCTGAGCTGCCTCCCAGCTAGCTCTTATGTAGCTTCTGCAACCCAAGTCTTCTCTTCGCGCAGCTGGCGCCATCCGTTGAGCAACCTCCAGCTGCAATCCCTCATAGCACAAGAGTAGCTCTATGGTCAGGAACTACCTTTCGCGCAGCTGTTCCAATGCGTTTAGGAACCTCCAGCTGCAATCCCTCTTGCCAGGAGCGTCGCAGCATCACTCATGCCTTGCTGCGCGCAGCCGTGCCAATGCATTTTGTCACAGCTGGTTGCAAACCCGCATAGCAGGAGCATCGCACCAAATCGACCAACGTTCGCGCAGCACTGACACTGGGGACTCGACCACACAAATCCGGGGCTGCTCCTAACACCTCAGTTTTTTAAACATGTTTTTTACATGAAATTGAGCTCTCGCTACAGTCCTGTGCGCTTTTTGTCGACAACTTTCCCAGATCAAGCCGCGGAACCACCCTACTTCACTTCGGCGACCCCAGCAGCCACATTACCCGAAAAAACGAAGGGTTTCGCGCCTCCGAACTGTTACACTTCCCAACTACTTGATAATGGTGGTTGACATGATTGTGTGGTTGACATGATGGTGGAAAGGCTAACCATGACAAGCGTCCGTGACTCAGAAGTTTTCTAACTAAACTTCCTTTGATAATGACTAATGGAATGTATATCACACTAATGAGGATATAGATATTAGCAACCAAAAAATGCCTAAAAGTATTTTCAGGATGTTCGTTCGATGATATTTACTTCATATTTCCAGGTTTCCCACTTTTCTATCTTTTGAGGGGTTACTCTGAGGCGTTTCGGGTCAACCGTGGTTTGTTCATTGCTGTGGCTGTTTAAGATATGTGGTCACATTGGAATTGGACTTCTTTCTATTCCTTTCTATCATATTGGGTTTGCAATTTGGTTTGCGGTAGGTATCAATAAATGAAACTTTGCACAGGTAAAAAGTTTGGATGAAACCAAGACATTACCATACGAAAATCATCTTCCAGACTCCAGACCCATTCATTGTTTGGGTGTTGTCAGTTACCACGGGCACCAATTAATCGGCAGTGATCACAATGTTTAATTATGAAGTTTCATACTGGGGCCCACACTTCAGATATCAACAGTCTTCTTGTCTCTTGGGAGGAATAGAATTCGAATTACCCTCTGGAACGTGGCTAGCTGGGAAATCCCCTATAAATGGAGGCGTTAATGGGAAAATCATCTACAAATGGTGGAGTTTCCATTGTCATGTTTGATTAGCAGAGGGCACAGTACCCACTTCGCAGGGGTCATAGACGTTTGACCCCAGAATGGGGTACAAATCGACACAGAATTCTTGGTCCTGTCTGGCAGGGGCGTCATGGCTTCATAAAGATGCTCATCATCTAGACAGGTTGTGTGGAAAGCAGAGTGAAGCCCAAAACTAAACATCCATCCGTGAATCATAGCAAAATTCAGCAACCTCAAACAATCGTGTCATTTGTCTGATTCCCGTCATCCTGTAAACATCATTGATAGTTAAGTTGAGTCCTTTCTTATTCAGCTAGATCCATCATTGTCTTAACTCGTCTCACGAAGGAAACTGAGAAGCCCTGCTCCTTCCCATCCACTGAGCTCCTGTTCTGCCTGCCAGTTCCGCATAGGACCGGTATGGCTATGCTTTTAGCCATAGCAATGTGGACAAAACGATCCATATTAAACTTATAGTATTAAACGATCCATTTGGGGTGTATAATTGATGATTTATATAAATTTAGGTGTATATCATATCCATCACTAAACCAATCGTATTAAAGGATCCATTTGGGGTGTATAATTGATCAAAGGACACCCCATATCCATATTGGTACTAAAACATCTACTAGTATGTGGATTTGTCGGGAGAATGATGTCATTCATCCCATACTGGGAATCCATATTATGGGTATATAGATCTGCGTTAAATGACTGATGATCATGCTCCTTTATGGGCATATAAACCATGCACATATCACCAGCATAACACCATTATATATATATGTATCATATTTATAAGCAGATGATATCCCCATTATATGCCCACTACATCCCCACTAGTTCCTGGGAAGAACAAGTTGTTTCACCATCCGAAGTTCATCTGCACACCTCGCTATCGGATTCCGCACTCAGCGACTCCATCGGATCACCTGGCAGGGCATGTCTATCCCTTTTCAAGCACTTGTAAAGTATGTGGATCCTGTTGTGGCAGGGGTATTCATCCACATCCACAAGTTCCATCCATGATGGCTCGTTCTCTTCGGAATCTGGCTTCGACATGCTTCGACGTCGAAAACACCCAATGATGACCAGCAGCTCTTTTTGTGGGATATGGCCATGGCGGCCATGGCTCGAGATTTCGCCATCATTGGAAGGGGATGAACATGATGAACATGATGAACATCCATAAATCCCAGCCGTGGTGGCAATATCGCTATGGTAGGAATATCGATGTTCCCCACAAGGTCCACTCTAACAGTTAACATATCCAGCAGCACCTAATCCTCTGTCTCGGTCCAGCTGATCAGCCAAGTCCTCCAAGATAGATGGTCAATTAATGACCAAGAATAGATTGATCAGATTGGATAATAACCCGCCAATCTTATATTATTATATATATAACCATCTATTATTCGGGGTTCAGGCACCTAGGGTTAGTAGAAACACCTGTCCGTTGAAGTACTACAGATTCTGAGATATGCCGAGGCCCTACTGGGACCGCAAAAATCTACAGAAACCCTGGTATATTGCCCTCCAAGCCTATTTCTGGGCCTGAGCACTACTCAGCCAGCAAGATTGATAGGACTCAGGTCCCCAGTTCCAGTGACAATTAATTGGTGGTTCTATGTAACAAAAGGCACCGGTTTCCATAGCTATGTGCTGCGTCTCTGGCCACCCAGAAGCTATTGTGGCCAGAGTGATCAGCCATGGATCATGGACACTATTTATGAACATATTATTAAAACATATGTGATGTCTGAGAAGAATCGATCGTTTCAGGAAGTAAAAAGACTTGTGTGTGTGTGTGAGAACTCCCACTGCAATTTGTTTTGTCATGGGGGCAACGGATCAAACAAATATTATTGGGATCAAAAAATATTATTGTCTGGAGATCAAAACAGTTGTCATTAGGATCAAAAAACAATATTTCCAGTCACAGGAATGATAGAAGAAGTTAAAGTTGAAGCTAAAGTTGTTGTTGTTGTTCTTGTTGTTCTTGTTGTTGTTGTTGTTGTCGTTGTTTCATTTAGGGTTTCATTTAAGGTGTCATTTAAGGTTTCATTTCAGGTTTCATTTCAGGATTCATTTCAGGTTTCATTTAAGGTTTCATTTAAGGTTGCATGTAAGGTTTCATAAGGTTGCATTTAAGGTTTCATTTAAGGTTGCATTTAAGGCTTAATTTAAGGTTTCATTTAAGGTGTCATTTAAGGTTTCATTTAAGGTGTCATTTAAGGTTTCATTTAAGGTGTCATTTAAGGGTTCATTTGAGGGTTCATTTAAGGTGTCATTTAAGGTTTCGTTTAAGGTGTCATTTAAGGGTACATTTGAGGGTTCATTTAAGGTGTCATTTCGGGCTTCATTTAGGTTTCAGCTAGGGTTTCATTTAGGGTTTCATTTAGAGCTTCTTTTACGATTCTATTTCGGCTTTCATTTAGGATTTCATTCAGGGTTTCATTCAAGATGTCTTTCTGTCTTTCTGTCTTGATATCTTTTTCATTATTTTCTTTCTTTTTTTTCTTTCTTTCTGTTCTTTCCTTTCTTTTGTTTCTTTCTTTTCATTCTTTTCTTTCTTTTCTTTCTTTCTTTTCATTATTTTCTTTCTTTTCTTTCTTCCTTTCATGGACCAGACCATGGAATGTGCAGCATCGCCAGGGAGACTCCTTGACAGTTGGGAAATCCAACAGCAGCGTCGCCTGAGCGGGCACAAGACCCTGGCTGTTACCGTGCACAAATTGTCTGAAAGAAAACATGGTCACCACTCAAAAATGGGAGGAAAAAAAAAACGTGGACCCACCTTCATGGTGTTTTGTTTAACACTATATTACTATGTAAATACTATATTATATAAATGAATGTTAACATCAAATTTTGCGGATGAATGATTTCAGAAAGGCGAGAGAACGTGGGAGTATATTATAGCGATTTCATCGGGATTCGGGTTATCGCTCCAAATCACCGACCCACAGATCTTCGTTGCTCTGCTAGCTGGTAAGTTTCAACCAGTGAACAAAGTACGTAGGATCTGATCAAACCATGAGATCCCCAGGTGTACCCTATTGACAAACTCCATGCGTTCCAGTTCCAGGTGTCATGTCGCCAACTTTGATACCGACCCTGCCAAACAATCCAAATATATCCAAGGTAGATTACTATGTCCATAACTAAATGGGGTGTTCCTAAGTCATGGGGGTAACCCCAGTTCTCATCCATTTTAATTGGAGTTTCCATGATAAATCATCTATTTTGGGGTACCGGGTACCCCCATGACTTAGGAAACCTCCAAATGGGCAAAAAGCCGCAGGGCGCACCGGTAGGTCCAGCCGGAAGGAGCTGCTCAAGCGATTGCGCACACGGATCAACTCTAGCCTCGGAGGGGCTGAGCCAACCTTCGAAAACAAATAGATAAATTGGTATGGATTTAGGGTTTAAATGAAATTTGGTATATTTTTTGCCATCTTTTGGGTGGTGGGCTATGAAATCCTCTTTTTAGAATCTAAAAGAATCCAACAGACGTTGTAAATGAGTGATCTTTGGGGGGAATTCCAATGGAATTTTCCTGCCAGTCCCGAACTGAAAGGCTGACCTTGGGATGACAAATTTAAGAACTCTCCCTGGTGGGCTTAGGTCCAAACGAATCCAGGCCATAGTCAAAGAAGCCCTTGTGCAGATCATTTCGGTCAAGCCTCAAAATTCAGCCACAGCGCTGGCAGACGTGAACCCTAAGTGATTTTTGATGAGGCCATGGCGAGGGACGCTGAACTATCAACTTTGTTGCGTTCGGTATTTGTTCGGTACATCTTCATCCCCAAAACAGCCCCAACTGTGTGGGATATCCAACCAACATGGATAAAACCTGTGAGCGGACCAAAGGGAGCCACTGATTTTCGCTAGTCATTGTTTCGTAGGCTAAAACAGCCCATTCTTGTGGGTACTCCAGCATCCCCATACCAGCACATATCATATTTCAATTTGGCACGGGAAAGAATACCCTAAATTGAATGGATGGCCATTTAGATGGCCAGGGCTGGCTTGCAGCATCCAAAAACAAACATCCCATCGTGTTTCACCATTTTCTTGGGGTCTATCGTGATGTGGAAAACACCGAATGATAGACCCAAATATGGGACCATGGTTTATAATACCCTGAAATTGACAAAGTTACCCCCCAAATCGGGCGTTCACAAAACATTTGCCGAAGTAACCCAAATCTCCATTTGTTCACTCAATCTCATAAACCCCAATTGGGAGGAGGTTGTATGGCATTGGGTTTACCCGGCAAATGAACATGTTCCCATCCACCATTTGTAGATCATGTTTCAAGAGGAAACCCATGGACTTCCTCATCTGTTCGTTTACCTGAGGGTATCCAATATTGGTCCAAAATCCTTCAAAACGCTTGGACTGACACCACCACAAAAACCAGGCGGTGTCATTCGTTGCTTTGCAGAAATCCGTACCTCGGAAGTTTCTCATCTAGTAAGTCATCTAGAGCCTTTGATCATTATATATACGTGTATGCCAATAATTTCAAAAAACAAGATGAAGCCCACGAACCCGAATGCTCACACGTATGTTAATGGTACAGATGTCAAAACACATGGTTATGCAGTCACGCACAATACCTTTCTGCAATAGTTTGTTTGAACAGTCCTGTGCATGTTTCCCTTGTTACCAGTCTGCAGTGTGGAGTGGAAAGTGTACAGTATGGCGTGTGGAGTGTGAAGTAAGGAATGTGGAGTGTAAAGTGTGGAGTGGGGAGTGTAGAGTGTGTAAAGTGTAGAATGCGGAATGTAAAGTGTAGAGTGTGGAGTATGGAGTGTAAAGTGTAGAGTGTGGAGTGTAGAGTGTGGAGTGTGGAGTGTAGAGTGTAGAGTGTGGAGTGAGGAGTGTTGTAAAGTGTGGAGTGAGGAGTGTGGAGTGTAAA
>Ga0126342_10014064_pt1 | contig 14146 bp, 10 predicted proteins | sample Cyp1metagenome_FD_92528 | JGI IMG/M metagenome (GOLD analysis project Ga0126342, IMG submission 92528) | Coral microbial communities from Lord Howe Island, Old Settlement Bay, Australia - Cyphastrea 1 metagenome | ecosystem: Host-associated > Invertebrates > Cnidaria > Coral ...
ACAATTTGCCAGAGGAAAACAATACAGCGGTCGTGCACAATAGAAGGACAATTGGACAAGAGGACAAACGTGAGACAACGGTGAAACAATACAACTCCACAAGCACAGTGAAGGTGAAACTTTTACAGGATGGATGGATGGATCTCTATATATATATAAATATATAGATATAAATTTATAGATAGATAGATAGATAGAGAGAGAGATAGATAGATAGATAGAGATAGATAGAGATAGATAGAGATAGATTGATATAAATAGATATACATAGATATAAATATTTAGATCGATATAGATAGATATATAGATAGATAGATAGATAGATGGATGGATAGATAGATAGATAGATAGATAGATAGAGAGAGATAGAGATAGAGATAGACATAGATATTGATATAGATTGTAGATATATATATATATATAGATAGATATAGATAGATCGATATAGATAGCTAGATGTATATATATATATATATATAAATATAAATATAGATAGATATAGATAGATAGATTGATGGATGGATGGATGGATGGATGGATGGATGGATGTATATATATATAGGCAGATAGATAGATTGATCGATAGATAGATATATAGTATTATTATAATTGGGATTTAATGCGGATTTGATGGGAATATGGTGGGGATATAATGGTGATGTAGAACCAGTAATGTGGATGGAGTATAATCTGGATGAATTATAACGACCTCACTTTTCTCCCTTTCTGGAATGCTGGTCAGGATTAAGGGTAACTAAGCCAATAGAATAAAACCTGAATTCATCTAATTTCATGTTAGTGAAACCATAGCCATTTTGGCTCAAGCATTTTAGTTCCATCGTCCCCGGCTTTTGAAGTGACCAAGGAAACATGAGTGAACCTGCTCCTTCCGTGCTTGTGACAATTGAGGAGACGGAGGATAAGGACTCAGAGACATCTTCAAGAACCCAGGTCACCGTCACCTCAGAGCCGGACGCTGGCGAACCTGTGTATGTTGTTCCTGCTGGCCATTTGGAGAAACAGAACTCTCAAGGTTGGCACTCTTCGGATGTTGTTTGTTTCCATTGTTCGTTGTCATTTAGTTGGTGCTTTGGAGTGCTCTGCTCTTACTAAACCTGAAGTTGCACAACTTGAGAGACTTCAGAACGTTTTGATTTGGAAATTGTATTGCGCTCAAACCAGACGATTTCAACAGCCCAGGGATTTTGCTGACAGGCCCACGGCTGAAGCCTTACGTGTCTGGCTCCAGGTTCCCACTGTTGAGTCTCAGCTTGTTGTTTCTCGTGTTAATTGGTTGGTTGATAGTATTAATCATGGGCCGACGCAGCTCGAACAGAGAATGAGGCGGAATGTTAAAAAGATCTGTGGAACATTAATTACACTACACTTTACCCAACTCTAATAATCGTATTTTCATGCCCATGTGTCGGGGAAATATTCCATGCATGGAGCGCTTGGGGATGGAAGTTTTTCGGGGGAGTGGGTCTAAAACATATATCTGCAACGGTGATAGAATACTCGAACCTGGTTTCTTGTAATGTTGTTCCCGGGCCACCAAACCAACAAATGGGTTTGTCTGAAAAATATTGTGCCCCTTACTTAATGCACTGGTTAGCCCAAATGGCAAACCCATGTTCAGATACATGGAAACCTATCCAAATCACAGGCTGTGACCTTCTTCTTTGAGAATGTGGCAGAGTTTTTCTTCGAATTGGAGGTTCGGCCAGCTTTGTTTGGTCGGTGCTGTTATTAATGGACCACCAGAAATGGGGAATATGTATGGAACAGGTTTATCTTTTCTGGGCTCGTTACGCAAATCCTAGAATTTGGTGGATCGCTTGGCGGTTCAGGGGTAACTCAAGAAAGGAGATGTGTTTTCACCATCCAGAATTTGCAGTTAAACTATGCAGCTATGTCTAAGCTATTTTCCGTGAATCCTCAAAGGGTCAAGCAGATTTGGGGGTTTCCTATGTCATAGGGCTACCCTAAAATCATCCATTTGTGTTTGGGATTTTCCATTAGAAACCCTCCCTCTATTGGGGTACCTCCATTTATGGAAACCCCAATGTTCGACAGTTTCTCGGCCAAAAAATTGGCAGGTTGATTTCCCAACTAACGCGGTGCTTAACGTACGACCGGGGCAACCTCTGAAATGAGTTCTTCGTGGTTCATCCCACGAATCCTCAGTAGGTTATATCATATATGTTATATCCCTGGTTTTCTGAATGGGATAAGCAGACTTAGAAATGATTGTTAATTTTAAGGAAACTTGGGGCAACTATCTTTCAAATGGCTATGTTTCAAATGGCCATGATCTGGTTTGGGATTGGGGTCACCAGGTTTTGTCTAAAAAGGGGTGGATTTAAGATGATTTAAACCCCAATTGTGGTTTGATTTTAATAAAATAAGCAGGATTATCAATCAGTGGATTTGGTAGTACCCAATTTTCAGATTCGACTGGGCCACTTCTGCAGGTCACTTGGATTGGTCGTGCTCTCAGCGCTGGGGGTCGTCGTCCAATTTTTTCTTGGCCGCTGAGAAACCGCAGATTTGAGGTTACCAAATTATGGCATTTATGGGAAAAGATCAGAATCAGGGTTGCTAGGTTTTAATAATTTATAATAGCCGCGTCTTAGGTGAGAACATGGTAATTTTTTGCCTCTATATAATCATTTGATCCCTCCTGGCAAAATTGATGTGTTGGGAGGAACCCTGAAGATGATGATTTAATGTCCACGATGTGTGGCTTCAACCTGACTTTGTGCTACATACTTTCCATTACTGGTGGGAGTCTAGAACGGTTTTCTCAACCTGGCAATTGGACATCCATATTACATATTTATGGATGGTTTTCCCATGAAACCTCGCTAGGAGCCTCGGAGCTGCCGTTTGCCATCTGAGCAGTTAATGTCGGGGCAAAGTGTTAGATTCTTCCACCATGCTTTCAAGGGGGTTGTAAGGACTGTTAGGGGGAAGGGATTGTCTGTGGACTGTGGTGATAATGGACTGTGGTGAGAAAAATGGATTTCAATCGTCGTATTTTTCAGAACTAAGTGTCCAAGTTACCCTCTGGTTATGACGAACAGTTCGCCATGGAAGCCATGGCCCATAGAAATAGATGGTTTACCTATTAAAAATGGGTGGATCTTTCCATGGCATTGTTAAATAACCAGAGGGTAACTATAATAACCATAGTGTATGATACTTATAACATCTTATAACTATATTTATATTATTTCGATGGGGTTATAAAAATGCCAAACAACTTTTCCAGATGGTAAAACTGATTTTTTCAACATCTGTTACGGTCGACCAAAACACATCCGCGCCATGTTGGTCCCCCCAGATCCGCCAGAAACATCGAAAAATCCAGCTGACTACCCATTACATTCCCATTACTATCATCAATCAACAATCATTTATTGGTGATTCATTCTTATAGTATATTATACCTATTTAATAATGATATGCATTGATATACTATAATTATATAATTTACCATTATTTATTCATTATAATTATATATCTCCATTGTCAGTTGCGGTTCCTCGCCACGTTATAAGGCCAAAGTACAGACGAAACTGATGCTGAAAAATCTCAGCTCTTCTTCTTCTCTGCTACCGCCCGGAAACTCGTGATAACTCGTGTGCTCGTTTTACGATGGGTTTTCGACCATGAGGCACCGTAAGGTTTGTTGAAATGAAGAGGGTTGACCCGGTAACCAGGTAAACCACGTAAACAAAACGTTCAGCATGCCATAAATCAATTTAAATCCAAAAACATCAGATAATCCAAACTATTTTTTGATGTGAACAGCCTCCCACACTGTAGAATATGGGGGGTGATTACTTACCAGCAGTTCCTGAAGTCGCAGATGATGCCATACAAGGTGGGGTCCTCAAAGGTTCTAACTTGGTTTATAACTACGGTGTGGGCGTGGGGCCCCCCAATTTATAAGTTGGTTCGGAAACCCCATTAACTCGAGTTATATATATATAAGTATGTAAACTTATATATATTATAATTATATATATATTATATATATATATATATATATATACACATACATATTATAAGTATATATATATATATATGTATATAGTTATTGGCAGTATATTCACCAAGTTAGCTATCGTAAACGGAGGCCCCACATTATACCACTATTGATTTTGTTCCCTCATAAAGCCTCAAAAGAATTTGCCAAGTGAACTCAGCCAGTGATATTTCCCTATTTGGGGTCCAGCTGCATCTGGGTTGAAACTACCAGCGTCCCGCCCTAAAAGAAATCCCTAGGAGCTAGGGAGAAGGCAAAGGTGGAAAATCAAAAAAAATCTAGCATTTGGAGAGAGGATTCCACCCTTAGTTCCCGTATTTCATCTTATTTCCCGATGGGATTTCTTATAGAAGATGTGCATTACGAGAGGTTACGTCTCAGTTATCAGGCCATACGCAAAGATTTTTAAGGCTTAATTTGGTGCTTGCAAGGAATCACAGATTACAACATATTTGTCACAGTCAGTCATCTATTCCACTATTTTGTCGACCTTTAGCAGGGATCAACACACTACAACTTGGATCAACACGGTTTGTCGATTATTTTTTGCATTTTCCAAATCGTAAATCCACTTGAAATCCGGATCTCTCGATTCAGGGTAAACAAAAGCCCAAATGTCGCGGTCCGCAGCCGTTTGTGACATCAGGTTGCATGATAAAATAAAGAAAGTCAATACAAACCACATTGGGATATATTGGGAAAACATGCAACAAAAGTATACAAAATGATAAAACGGACAGTGAAGAATGTCGTCAATGGTCGACCCTTGAGTGGCAGTAGCCAAACCATAAAATAACCGTTTCGACGCGTTCGGGAATGTCTCCCAAAAGCAATGCCAATTCTGCAACTCCAATGAGTGTTCTGATGAAAACGAGTTTCTTCCATCCATTCCCACCAAATGTGCCAGAATAGTTTCTTCCGAACATTGAATATCAAATGCTTCGTTGAGCTTTTAACCATCCCCGGATTAAATCACGGTGCTTTGAACAGGAAACAGCTTTTTCCCTAGCAGCCAGCAGCGAGATGTTTAAGATATTTCAGATTTGCTGATGATTTTCGAGGTCGGGAAATCCACTAGAAATCAGGAATCTTCCCGTTTTTCTTGGTGCAAAAATGGATCGCAAATCCTGGTGAAACACGTGGGTCAAATCCCTGGGTTTTTTGCATCCACCTGACTCACATCTCAGACTCACCCGGACCGCAATTTCACGAGGCTTCATGGTAGATATATCGAACTAATTAATGATATTAATCATAACGGATTTGTTTTTAACCATCAGTTTACATCAGTGGGGGGCACCACTCTGTAATATTTGTATTTAGTTATATAATATCAGATGATCTCTATCATAAACCAGAGTTAAGCCATCTACTGTATAAACCCACAAAACGCCATTGTTCAAATCACATCTAGCCATCCACTTAGGACTTGCTGGTTAAATCACCTCGGTTTCTCCAATTTTTCATGGAGAATCTCATTTTGCCTCCGTTTTGCATGGATAACTCACTGTCACCACTGTCACCACCCTGGACATCCTGGACATTCGTAAAATGCCAACGCCGCTCAGCGCTGCCATCGGCGTGACGATTCATGGCTATGCCAATGCCATTCGCGAGTGTGGACAGCAACTGAGATGGGAAAAGGCGCACCTTGGGAGCTCCAGAAGATCCTTCAAAAGATCCGGTGAGATTTGATCTGGCTGTCCGCTGGGAATCGAAGTCCCCGATTCGTCGCTTATCCCATTTATAACTTTTATGTTTATATATATTTCTATATATTTATATATATACTGTATAACATATATTAAAATATGTATATTTAAGCCCATGTAGTCAGCACTTACTAAATGGGATGATCCTCCAAAAAGAGGTACTGAGGATGATCCCTCTGGTAATTCACGGGGTAACAGGAAATCACAAGTTTTAATAGGTATAGCAACCCCCAATTTTAGAAGTTGGAAACCTCAAAAATATTGGGAGAATCATAATTTGCAACATCCTTGAACCACGTTTCTATCTTTCTGGGGTTGCTATACAGTAAATCATAATATGAATTTGTATTGACAATGAACACATGGGAGAAAACATGGATTCAACCACCAAAAACGATGTGGGATGAAGAAACATGATTTGGTTTATGCTCCCCGATAAATCTGCGACTCGTTCTTTATCTCTTAGAATCATCAGAAGAATCGCTCGGCTCTCCTGAACAGGCCATCACACTTCTGACCAAACTCGAAAAGAGAAATTTGCAACCAGACCCTCGGATTTGCTTGGGTTCTTCGTTAGGTGACCCTTTTCAGTTGATGAGTTGTGATCCTTAAAATGGGGCATTTTGTGACGAAAAACGATGCTTTTATAGGGTCACGAATTGAAGAAACAGGATGATTTTTTTTGTATTTTCCCAATGGAATAATCCACTTCAGGGTGAAGCCCCCGTTCAAGCTCGCGTTCAGTTGAGATATAAATTATAAGTGGTTTAGCTATTGTTTATGGTAGAAAAGACACTGTAGTATTCATGGCTAGTTCATCCCAACATTCACATCACTTCAGGATGGGCACCATCCTGTAGATTTTTTTGGGATTTTGGCATTTTGTGACTGGGATTTTGTTTGATGCTTCCAAGGATTCTCTGCCCTATGCCTCTGCGGTGGGTGCATGTGCCTTTGCCGCTCAATGGCGAAGCGCGCTGGAACTCCTGGAAGAGATGACGGAGCGACGCTTGCCGGCGATTGCGGCGTATAACGCGGCCATCATGGCATGTCAGCGAGCCTCCATGTTCGATCAAGCCTTGCCGCTGGGGCCTGGGTTCTTGGCGTTTTTGTTTTATTTAATTTTTGCAGGTTGGATGTCTACTTGGGATATTATGGGGATAGAACTGGAATATCAATGGAATATAGATGGAATATCATGAGGAATATAAAGGGATATAATGGGAATATGATGGATAGAAGTAATATTATATAGACACAACGCCCACCATTTGCCCCACGGTTTACATGGGGTGGGGTGTGGATGTTCACGTTCGACCACGTTCCCTCGACCCTGCGCAAGATGTTGATGCTACGCTCGCATCATGATGATGATGATGATGATGATCCCATCGAACTCTTCCAGACGCGGGGCAAATGGTGGGAGTTGATCGAAAAAGATTACCGTAGCCTCTGGAAAGTCTCATGTTTCCCTGGAGGTTTCCGGCTGAGAAAATCATTTGTAAAATTTGGTAAATGGTGGATGTTCCATTGCCACGTTGGATTACCGGAGGGCATCCAGATATGTTCATTTCCATCCCCCATGTTTTTGTGGTGATGCCCAGTCAATGATAAACCACATGTAAAACCTTTTGGAGACAATGATATCTTAATTTCACCATATGCCCAAAATGGTGTAGTAATGGTTGTTGAATATTAAATTAATTAAAAACCAACAAAGGATAACAAATTAAATTTAGCTACACTTAGTTTTTATTTATTTGATTATATATTTTTTGGGTAGGGGATTGAAAGCACCAAACCCAGGCAGTTGTTTGAGGACATTGGAGAGGTTGGATTGGATCCAGATCGACGCTCCTATGAGGCGATAGTTGAGGCTTGCGTCGAGGCGAAGGAATGGGAATGGGCCTTGAGTTTCCTCAGTGACTCTTGGATTTGCGAGAGAATCCCTATCTACGTATAGGAAAATGTGGGAAAATCATCTAATCATTCTTCACCCTAGTACCAAAGCACCCTTCCCCGAATGGTAAGCACGGTGGTTTGTTTGTATTTTGTATTAGGGACCTACATTGTTCTAGTATTTAAAACTAAACGTTTCTTTTTCAAAATCAATTCAACTAATCTTTAAAATCTAATTTAACTATTGCCAAAAAATATGAGATTAAAAGCCCAATATATAGCAATATATATTTATATTCATAACTAAATTGTTCTATTTTAAAATCGATTAAACTCCTTTTTAACATCTAATTATATATATATAACATATTGCCAACAAATTGATTTCGAAGCTTCCCCACATATTGAATTATAAACCCTAATTTAAAAAATGGGACCCTAATTATGATAAAACACCATGTGTGATTCTATGTTTGTTAATAGGGGGTACAAACAACTATTTCACCATCCTGTTCTCCTATTGATTCTCAATTACCACAATTAAGAACGCAATTGCAAGCAACCAGAATAAAACCGAAAGTGCCAATCCAATCCTATTTTTTTTCATTGGGGGAGTTTTCGTAATAGGAAGAAGAGATTATAAATGTGGAATATTAGCAGGAAAATCATCTATAAATGTGGGATGTAGGGGATGAGTGGTGGTAAGATGGGGGGCCGCATGATGCTCAACATGGCCAATCACATGGGAGAAATGGATTGCTACAGGATGATTATGGTATAAGCAAGCGGAAGATGCCTCAAATCATCTATAAAGATATAACTATAAGTATCCTCTTGGATTTGTTGAAGGTGATGATGTTTGGCATTTTCCCACTGGGAAATCATTTTTTTAAGAACATGCAGGATGGGGCCCTCCAGTTATAAGTTGGCTTATAACATTTTACAACCCAATCCAAATAATATAAATATAGTTATAAGATGTTACGAGTACCATACGCTATGGTTATTATAGTTAACCAACTTAGCTAACGAACTGGGGCCCCATCCAGTGTGGATGATTTTCGTTGGTCCTGGATCGCGAATCCAAGGACTTCAAAGCAAAGGACGGAATGGAAGCGGTCTTTCCCATGCACGTGCTGGATATTCAGGTGCAGGGTGTGAAAGTTCTGAAAGGAATTCCAAAGATATCCAAATATCATGGGGATCATTCAGGATGGGGACCCCGTTCGATAGCGTTCAGTTGAGATATGGCTGTGGCTGAATTCTATGGTTTATGGTAGATATTATGGTAGATATAACTATAATTAATGAGTGTTATAAACCAACTTATAACTGGGGGGCACCATCCTGTTCCAAATATAATGGAGATCGTTAAAAAAAAAGGCCTCTTCAACTCCATACAGGTGTTTTGCATGACCCGTTCAACACCCCAGCGCAACATTTCGGACCCAAAAACTGGACTGGTAAAGAAACAAAAAAGCAATCCGAACACGACGGCCATTCTATTCATGTTAGGATGAAACACCAGATGACCATGGTAAAATGACCAGTTCTAGAAATGTCTCGCCAGTTGTGAAAGTATTGGGCCAAATGTTCAACATGGTTATTTAGATGTATATGAATAAGTATTTATAACCCGCATTCATTCTAGTTATATCTACCATACACCATAGAATTCAGCCACAGCTGTGGTCCCAAAAAGTTTTTCGTATTGGATCTTTTCAGTTTAAACCCCCATAGTTCCCATTTTTGGGGGTTCCCAAAATTGGGTTACCCCTCAAAACCGCTGGTAAACAAAACCGCTGGTATATTTACCTACATAACTGGGCGGTTTTGGACAAGGGCAAATGTTGGTAAATATTCCAGCACCATGGAGCATATGGGATATTATTTTTAGGTACTCGATGTTTTTCAGAAACTAGCATTAATATGAGAGTGACATTCCTACACTCGTAGGAGATCGAATGGCATGCTTCTGGGAACTGGCTCATGCAAAAAAGATGCAGGGTCCAGCCCGGTTGTCCATGCTTTGAAGCATAAACTTTTATTTGCGGTGTGTGGATGATATCTTGGTACTTTCCCACTGGAAAGTCCAACAGACATGGGGAATCTATAGGGCATGTTTATGGCTCCTGGATCACAAATCCAAGTGAATTATTCCCTTAGGCCCTACCAATCCATTGAACGATGGAGCCCCGAGCAGTGACTGATATCAGCAAAGATGAGGATCTAACAGATATACCCATCAATAAGGGATAAACTACCCGACATACCCAACATGGTGTATACAATGGGTACAAGGTGAGGCTCTTGTTTACGATAGCGTTCAGTTAACGCAAAGTATTCTGTTGGGTTAACTAGGCCTCTAGGGGAATATAACGAACGAGTATTCGATTTTGAACCTTAACGTTCACATCACGTTTGGGGTCCCACCTTAACACTTCTACAAGGTGGCCCTTAGTTACAAATTAGTTTATAAACCCAATAATGTGGAACAATAAAAAACCATCCCCCAGTCATCACCATTTTCATAGGTGCTATGTTTACTATTTCCACTTGGGTGGTTTATGACATTGTTTTACCCACATTACTATGTTTCGTGATGTAAGTTGCCCTTTGGTAAACTAACATAGCTATTGAACATGTCCATTTATAGTGGATTTACCCATTATAAATGTTGATTTTCCAGTTTCTTATGTAAACGTAATTACCAGAGGTTATGGTTACCATACGCCACCGGCCAAAAAAAAACCTTCGCCGAGGTGCTGTCCGCCTATGAAGGCGTTGCCACCTGGCGCGCGGCTCTGCAGTGGATCTCGGACCAAGCGGAGCCAGCGGACCAAGCGGAGCTGGAGGAGAAGGTCTGTGCATTTCTTCGCTGTTGCCGGGGATCTGCCTGGCCCTGGGGTTTTTTGGAGCCGGTTTGTTGGATGGGCTTGGGAAAAATGATGTTTAATATTTATATACACATATATATATATTTATACATACATATATATATAATATATATATATATATACAAAAGTAACCGACAAAATTAGCGGAAGACTAAAGTAGTGGGGAGTGGACATGGGATGTTCAAATTTGTGCGAACACATTCACAACCGATAGGGGACCACCCCCTTACCGATACCCTATTTTTGCAGATAGCATGGAAGTACAGACCTCCACAACCGATGGGGGACCACCCACTTTGGCCATGTCCATTGCGGGTAGTAAGTAATTTTGTCCGCCACTCATATAATTATAATTAATTATATATACATATTGGGAATGTCAATGGGAATATCATGGAAATGTATAAGGGAATACAGAGATATGCTGCGATATAAGTGGATGATGTAAAATTTGAAATAACGACCTCATGTTGCGACGTCAAAACCTTAAAAATGTGGTTGGGATTGGGGCAACTATCCCCAAATGGCCGAACTTTGATGAACTTTCAGGCTGGTGAACTTTTGTAATTATCCAGATTTATAATTAGTTGTTTTTGTTTCGTTCTTCTTTTAATACAGCAGTTAATCTCTGCTTGAATTACGTCGGTGTATCAATCTCCCGCCGAAGGTTTCCTACTTTTTCGGCGATCCACAAAGCACCAAGGTTTGTCTGTGCTTTCATCGTTGCAGAGTCAAAGATTGACACCAACCACGTGGATGTACAATGAGATTCTGGATGCGCGAATGGCTTCAGATGATGCTCCAGTGAGTTCTGAAGCACCTGTGCCAACATTTTTGTGAGTGGTTACGGAATGTGAATTCTGTGGCCAAGGTGAAGAAGGGCCACTCTGATGCTTTCGAGATAATTTTCAGAATGTTTTGTTCCAAAGAGGCAAAATCGGCGCAAAGACTGCCAACCAGGCTAGTGAATTGCAACAAGAACTACTGTATATACCTGGTTCTTCAATTCGTGACCTTTGAAACACCACCAACTTTTTCGGTCCCTTAACCATACCCCATCTGAAGGGTAACTTCACCACCTGAAAAGGGTAACGAGCTGCGCTTTGTCGTCTGTCGGGTCTCAATCCGTATCACCTGATTTTTGCAACCTCGGATCTTTGACGTCAGGGTGAAGCACCAACCAGTTGAATGTTTGATCATCTCCCTATGGAATATTAAAGGCAAAGCTCCACATTTGACCACGGTTGGAGGATGTTCTTGGGGAGAGGGGATTCACTGTCATTACCTTCAAAAAATGGTGGTTCAATGGTTCAACGAACAAAAATGCTTCCTACTAAGTCCGTACCCTCGATATTTTTCTCAAAATCGCATCCAACATGAGAAGCTCAACACTAGATGTTGAATGGTTTTGATTCATATTAGTTCACATCCAAAAAAATGAAGACCCGAAAAAAAACAAATATAATGTCTGCCAGGTTCTTCAAACTGACCCTTTTGAGGTGGTTAAGTCAGCGTTTTTGGGGTATTTTGTGACCTCGAATTGGTGGTTGCAGCTATGAGGATGACACGTTTCCACTGCTGTGGGATTGTTTGGTACCATAGAGTACCGTACTATGGTTGATATATATTGAAATCCTCATGTTCTCCTTTGACTAGTTTCTTACCTGGGATACCAATGTCCATTCATTCTCTCCCATTCCATCCCTATTATATATGGTGGGTATTGGTGGGTTGTATTTATTTGGTGCAAACATCACCATTTATATCCTATAGATGGTTGGCTATATGCCATTGTTATATAAATCTATAATATATTTTGATATATTTTGTTTGTTTCCCATTGTGGATGGTTCGACGGAGTACATCACCATTGTATTAACATTAATTTCTCTTTACTCTCTGGTAATTTAAGATAGCCATGGAAAGTAATCCACGTGCAGATGATTTACCAATTATTTAACCATGTTCATCCATATTTTTCCGTGGCTATGTTGGCTTTGAGGCTTTTTCAGCCAGTACATAGTCGCTATTAGCCTGACATTACCAAAGATTCTTGTTAGTTACCATAGGAGTTAGATTTCCGTAAACCCACCAATAGGTTTTTATAGTCCATTTATGTCCCAATCATACCGGTTTCAGAGGGTTTTCCAGAGGGATGTAGAAAACCAGTTCCTAACCAATCAACTGACTCCATGGGTCCCGTGGGTCCATTGGTCCATGGCCATGAAAAAACATGTGCAACTTATACCCACCATGAAGCTTGGCGGTCCATGGACAATCCCCGTTTTTTTTGGGGGGTCCAGAGGTTTGGATCTCCAAAAAATGCCTCAAAATATTCTCCAGAAAGGAGGTTCAATCCGATCGGAATTCATGATAGGGTCAAAATTGGGTACAAAATTATATAGATGTTTGATACTAAACATATCTAAACATCGACATTCATAGACTAACATTAAACATAGACAGTCACATAGACATTCACATCATAGACTAACATTTGTATACATTCCATACATATCATAGACTACTGGTTGGTGGTTTGGAACATGATTTTTATGACTTTTCATTCAGTTGGGAATGTCATAATCCATCATAATCCCAACTGACGAACTCACTCCATCATTTTTCAGAGGGGTAGGTCAACCACCAACCACCAACCAGAGAATATCATAATTAACCATCATTAACCATATAATAACCATGACTATTAACCATTAACAGTATATTAATCATATATTAACCACCAACCTTTTTTGGTCAACCACCAACCAGACTCAGATTTCTGATCGCCGTGGATCAAGCCATAGCATCCCCCCCTCGCCGTCGGGCAGTGGCGTCGCGGGGCAAATGGCCGCCTGGCGCGTCCTGTTGGATGAAGCGAGGGTCGAGATGTGGACGACCGGGACGACACGTCGGGTGCACCCAGGTGGGGAACTCCACGGGGCATCATCCTTGAAGTGGGATGTAACCTGACTATAAATGTGGGATGTAAAGTCGGTATTTTATGGTAATATGGTAATATGTCATATTTAGTATTGGGACCATTATAGAACTAAATGTGGGATATGATATAATGATACTGCAATTGACTATCATATAACATCATATAACTATAGTATCGTGACTATAATCATAATCTGGTTGATGGTTTCAAACATTTTTTACTTTCCATAATATATGGGATAATTCTTCCCATTGACTAATACTGTTCAGAGGGGTTGAAACCACCAACCAGTAATCGATGATTTACGGTTGGTCGATGATTTTGGGTATTTTCCCAGCCGGAAAGTCACTTCGAAATGGGGAATGGAGGTTCCTTTATGGTGGTATTTCGTAGCAGCCGGGGATTTAACTTAAATGGTTACAATGGAACGTATAGAATGGGATTTTCTTATAGGATCTAATAGGAATATCATTGGGATGTGTATGTATGTATGTATGTATGTATGTATGTATGTAATTAATGTATGTATGTATGTATGTATGTATGTATGTATGTATGTATGTATGTATGTATGTAATGTATGTAATGTATGTAATGTATGTAATGTATGTAATGTATGTAATGTATGTAATGTATGTAA
>Ga0126342_10014065_pt1 | contig 14145 bp, 7 predicted proteins | sample Cyp1metagenome_FD_92528 | JGI IMG/M metagenome (GOLD analysis project Ga0126342, IMG submission 92528) | Coral microbial communities from Lord Howe Island, Old Settlement Bay, Australia - Cyphastrea 1 metagenome | ecosystem: Host-associated > Invertebrates > Cnidaria > Coral ...
CTACTTGGATTCAGTGTTAGTCCTATAATGCATAATAACAAGGTCAAGCTTTCAGACATTTTTTGAGACACTGTAATATTACTACTACTCTTCTCCACTTATTTTATATATATATATATATATTTATTATCATACCATGTGCCGCCTGAATTGTTTGAAGACATGCGCCATATTTCAACTTTGGGAACCATCAGGCACTGTTTTTTGTATCGCCAAGTTGCCACGTACACCAAGGCATTCTTCTTGACCACCGGCTTCCGGGGCATATCAATGAACCACAATTCCTGAGCCCAGCTGATTGGGGATTGCAACATTTCCTCATAATCCCTAGCCCCTTTTACTAAACGCACCCCAAATACTATAAACCAGGGTCCGCGTTAAATTTTGGGAAATTTCAAACTGGCCAATTTGATTTTTAATTGATCCCCTTTCAAAAACAAATTATATAAAAAATGAAGGTCCCATTTCAGGGTTTCACCCCCTAATAATAAAAACTAATCAACCCCGGGGTGTTTTTTTTATTAGGGTCCGTCTTTTAAGGTCGGGGAAACAAGTATTTTATGTTAAGGTTTTTAATTTAATATTATTCGCGGAAAGCTTGGAAATCCAATTTTTGGCAATATGTTAATTAGTTTTTAAAAGGAAATGTAATCGATTTTGAATAGAACAACATGCTTTTTATATTGGGGTTTTGATTTAGTATTAGTTGGAAGCTTCGCATCCTAATGCTAAATACCCCCTATTACTAAAAACTCCTCCAGGTGTTTATTATTTTTTGGGGGGACCGTGTAGTAATAGGGGGGTATCTATTCTGGTAGCTAAGCGAAAGGACATCTACCACTGGATCTACCACCCAAGAACATTCCGATTCAATAAATCTGAAGTCTCCAACTGTGCAGCGGGTTTTCCGGTCTTCTGGGGCCAGACCAACTTGGTGAGCCCATTGGCGGCACAATTTGACTATACAAGCACACCTATGTCGAATAAGTTCCACACAGGGTCAATTTAGCTCCTTTAATCTAGCAATGTTTCATTCACATGATTTCGTAACTTGCATTTTCAAAATATTGCAAGCACTTTGAGAAGACTGCAAATTTATACATTATGTTTGAGTTCGATGATTTTGCTTGCGCAATCTTGAGATCTTTCATTCATGTTCCATTCATATCTCATTACTATTGCATCATATGATCAAACCATCCAAATTTTCTTGGCAAAAAAGACACCATTGCCATCGCATTCATCGCCATTTCTAGGGCTTCACTGGGGCTTGACCTGCGGCACCACCATCACCGCCCCTGCTTTCGTCGCGATGCATGCATGGCATCCAGCAGTTCATCAAAAGTGATTTCCAACTCCCCACGGCCCACGCAAACCGTGCCGGCCCAATGCACCAGCTCCTGCCAGGGAAATATCGGCGGGAAATTCATAACTCACCAACATGTGGGATTTCACGTGATATAGTCCACCAAAATTGGGACTTTAGCTTTCAAACCTAGGACCTAGGAAGATTACAATGACTTGTACTGAAAAAAAACACAAAAGAATGGACACCATACTTTTTCCATCTTTTTTTCCCATGAAATCAATCCTGTTTGACCGTAGATGTTCCAGCTGATTTTCAACCGAAAACAAATCCTGAGAGCCTGGAGCTCACCTTGCCCCGAGGTGATCCAAACCTACTTCGAAAGTACCAAATTTATGGGATAAAATACCCATGTCTGTGGCATCTATGGGTAGTTGGAGAGTCTAGCTATATATAAATATAAACTTCAATGAAAATACAAACCTTGGCTTTTCCACCCACAATGCCAGTAAATGGTGAAAGCATGTGAAAGCTAAGCTCGATTTCGCAACGATCCTGGTGACTGCCGTGTAGTGAGGGGGTGGGAGGCTTGGTGAGAAAAAAAACAACTGAATTGCAGGCAACTAGCTTGCCATAGGGTTTCTATTTTTCAGAAAATTCCGGAGAATATCGCTGCTGAATGAACCATTGATATGCATAGATGGAGGCCATCCCTCAAACCGCCCGTCACACCCCAAAAACACGCCCCAATTGATGTTGCTTCCTGCCATAGTATAGTATATGAAACTTTTACTCCCAATCTATTTCACTATTTAATTATCTATAACTACCCTCCGGTAATCAAACATTATAACTGAATTTCCTCCATGTATGGATGGTTTTCCCAACGAACTAAGCCTCCATGGCTGGTTCGGGGATTGTTTTGATTGTTGGTTAGTAACTCGGTTAATATGATCAAGTGAAATCCCGTCAATAATCATCCATTATATCCCAATTTTATCACACTTCTACATGATTTTCCCATTCTTTTCATGGCCCAAAACCCAGGAACTGGTGGATGTTTATTCCAGCTGGGCGGCCCCATGTCCTGCATGCCAATGATCTGACCGTTGCGGGCCTCCACGACCCGCATCAAGAAGCAATGCATCTCCTGGGGATTTCGATGGATTTCACCCAGAAAAACACAATGTTTTGGTCTTCAAACCATTGAGACAGGCTTGAACCAGGAAAAGTTTGAACCCAAAAAAACGACCCTGGAGGATGTTGATGTTTGATCTTCAACGGATTTTCGATTTCACCCAGAAAAAAGACCAGATCTGACCATAGTACATATGTTGTTTTTGGCGCATTAAAAAACCATTGAGACAAGGGTTGACCGGAGATCAATGCTGTAGACTGTCGTTTTTGCCTTTTGCGGGCAAGCTCAGCCGCCAGTTAAGCTGCAGCAGATTCATGTCTGCATGGTTAACTTCATAATATGTTTTTCCTAGTGTAAGTCCGGCATTGAAAGTAGCAAACCCCAAAAATACGTTCACTAGAAAAAATCATTGGAAAATACGCATGTGTCAGTACTTGTGTAAGGTAAAAGGTTGAAATCCTAGTGCTCCCCATGTTCATCCATTCTTCAGCCCAGCCGCTGATGTCTCATTCCAGGCTGCCACCATCTCCAAACCTCCCGGGGAGTATGCTCGTCATTGGGGATCATTATACAACACATGGTTGAATATATATATATATATATAATATATATATATATGTAGTTGAAAACATCAGCCAAATAAAAACATGGAAGACCTGCCATGAAGTATGTACATAATTGTACATAGATAGATATAATTTCCAAAGCAAAACTTGGGTTCTCAATATCAATATCTGTCTTAGTTTTGACCCCAGAGTAAGATTTAGAATCGGTGCCATGATTTCCACACACTTTTGGGATCTCATCTAGTTAGTTTTGTTCGATGAATACCTAGAACAGTGTTCCATTATGCCCACCCCAATCCAGGCCATCCAGGGAAGCTGGTTGAGGATGCACCCCCTTTGTCACTCCAAGTGGCTTCATACCCTTGTAGATTGTAAGATATATATTGTAAGTAGCTATTGACATGTCTACAGCCAGGATTTTCGTGGGTACTTTCTCCCCAACATGGATGTACCACGCCGCGAGCCAGGGCTGGCACCTTCCTGGTTCAATGGCGCGTTCAAACCATTGGTGCTCAGAACGTCCCTCCACTTCTTGTCCTCAGCTGCCACAGGGAAGGGCTTGTGGGGAATCCTCAGTCATAGCAGTTATAGCAGTTGTTGGAAGTGTAAACCAAGAGAAACCCAGCTTGATTATGGCCCACCCCGTGTAGATTCTTGGTAGATGACCCGCAAATAGCGCAAATAGCTTGTACATCCCATGTACATGGCAAGGAAAGAGCAAAAAAACAAATCCAAATGGCTTTAGTAAATTACCATGGATTCTTTAAGTTCCAGGATGTTCCAGGATCATCCTGCATTGGCTTCGCGACTTCTGGGATGAATGATGGTTTGCGGGCCAATGTTCATCATCTGCTTGGTGGTTACAACTCAAATCAGCCTGAGTTGGTCAGGTCAAACAAGTACTCAACTAGTCCAGCTCAGGCTGGCTTACTGAGAAATGTCAAACTGCCATCTTCTGGGATATTTTCGGTCACGATCGCCAGTTATCGGTGAAGTCTCACTTGTTGCTGTGGTGAAAAGCAGCCCCCCACCCACCCTGACAAGTCTCCGAAAGCAGCACCAGCACCTGAAAAATGTGACGCAAGGGTGGCTGGGGCAAAGGCGATATCTCCATGAGAAGTTGGGCAATGTACCCCCCTGAGTTCAGCCTGGACAAGAGCCGCAATTGACGGCAATTGAAGGGCTGAGATTAGCTTCCCTAAAGCTGGCAATGTTTCATTTCTGCCTACAAATTATGAACGTTGGCATGCTGAACCTTGACCTCTCCAGGAACATATCTTTGTTTGATGCACAAAGAATTGGGTGCGCTGAACCCGCCTCAGTCAGAAACAGATTGATGAGATCAGGTGGTTTCGAAGCACAACCCCCTGTGTAGTCGGCCAATGTGTTTTATGGCCCCAACAACTGTGTGGTTGCAAAAGCCATGGTGACAGTAGCTACAATAAGCAGCTGGATGTGGTGTCCCACTGAATTTCTACGCAACAGAACTGGGGCTGTAACAACAACTGAGCAAATGTCAGTCATAGAGTAATAGTTCAATCGCTTGGAACAAACATAGGCAGGATATGGCCATATGGGGTGTTTTTGTTAGGGATAAATTAGTTTCTCTGCCGGGTTCATGAAGTCCGAATTCTTCGTGTCGTAAAACCCACTTATCAGAAACCAGCGATCCAAAAACGGTCAGCAAGTGGACCAACCCAAAAAATCATCAGCCAGGGGTCACAAGTTTGCCTCCAACCAGGTAATCCTCCCATCTCCACTTCCCTCTTAAAACACCCACCAAAAAAAGTAAGCAAAGGCACCACGCCCATCCAGAGATGCCAAATGCCCCAAGCCAAAAGCCTTGGTTTTGAGTGTTTTTATAGTGAGCCAATAAGGATTTCACCTTCAACATCAACTAACCAACAAGCAGGGTGATTTACACACAGTTTTGTGATATAAGGATTCTGAATTCAAAAAAACACTGCTTCCATCTGCTTCCCAATTGGAATGAATGACCCTGACCTTTGGGACCATTTAAAAAGGAAAGATCCAATGCAAATGCCTCACCAGGGGTGGCTTTTGTGGGGGTAGGACATGGATGAGCCATCAGAAAAAGGATGGACACCCTTGTAACTTGGTTGACTAGGGTTTATGGTTTATGGGAGATATAACGGTTATTGAAATAAGATTACACACCAACTTACAACTGGGGGCCCCACGTTGTAGATATCTTGATTTTCCATGAGATCGTCATGGTGTGGAAGCCAAGCGACTCACTTTTGAAGGTGGCAATCACCTAGCTGCTCGGGAGCATCGCAGGATGGAACACGAAACAAGTAACACCGCTAGCCAAATATGATCAGACCCATTCTTTGAAGTCTCATCTGCAGTAACACATCAAACAAAAACTGCCAGCACATGCTGAAACTTACAACTATAGCTTATATCGTCATAACTCAAAAAAAAAGTATCCTTGGGCTGCTGCCCTGCCAGCATCAAACCCATACAATCCATTTTAAGGCATTTTTTTACATTTATAAACGGTTCATTTCTGGGTTAGTTTTAAGTGGCGATCACCACTACCAGTTCCAGTTGATCATCCAACCCAAACCCGTTGCGGCCGACCGTGGCCAGCAAAAGTCCGGAGAGGAAGAACGACTTCCAGGCAACGATATAGCTCACAAACGCCAGCATGGCCTTGTTTTTGCAGCCAGGAACGTGCGCGTGCTCACATTTACAAAGTAATTACAACTTGGATATGCACATAATTGTGGTTAGTAAGGCTATACATATAAATCGAAATACTTACTTATATATATATATAGATGCTTGGAAAAGCATATAGACAAAAAACATATGGGTGCATATATATATACACATACTTACATACACTGTATGTATGATATAGATATAGAAATCAAATGCATAGGCAAAAGCAGCACACAGGACCATGTCTTCCGAGTGGCAAAGATCAGGTCGTCTAAGAGCCTGGGGGCAATGACTGGGGCCGGGGCCGGGCATCCTCTATCTATATAAGATAGAAATGTTTCAATATGCCTTTAATATATCATCAAAATAAACATTTAGCTAAACACAACATTATGAGTGAGTCCCAGCTTAACTATATATTCATATTTTGAAAACATACCATTTCACTAGATCTAGAAATTCGAACATGGTTATATCCAAAATATAAATAAATAAAACATAGCAACCCACAAAACGATAGAACCAATAATTATTACCCTTCACATATTGTTGGAGTTTACTACCCTTTGGTATACTAACAGTTTGCTCGAAAAAAATCAACTATAAATGGCCGTTGTCAATATGTAACAAATTACCAGAGGGTAAATCCGATTGAAACACAGTTGTTGTTAGTTTTGTTATCCCATTAAACCACCATTAAACCACCATTTATGGAGGGTAAATACCATTAAATCCCACCAACACCTCCATAAGTACCATGGAAGTTTACTGAAAAATCCGTCCCGAGAGGCTGGAGTTTGATGTCCATGGCATCATCCACCAGTTCCTTGAGATTTGTCACCGACGTACTAGCAGCGACAAAATTAGTGAAGTATATAACTATAAAACCCATAAACAAATATGAATGATATATATATATATATATGTACAATAATATATAGTGATTTAACTTAGGGAAAAACAAAAACGACATCAAATTTTTACAACTCTCCGATTTTTCTCGGTTTCTGCATCTTTTCAGGGGTTGCTACGGGTTGAATTTCAACATTTATAGCTCCTGTTGTCGTTTCAAAAAACCCATACTTGTATAGCTTCTGTTCATGTTTGGGCGGAATCCCGTAAAAAAAACTCTGTTGTCTAAAAAATGGCCTGAGCTTCACATAAGTTTTGAACTAAACAAGGTATGCATGAAAATATATCAAGTGTTTTCAACACATGGATCCTGTCCTAGGGGAAATCTTCGGATGTTCTAGTTGTGTTCACGTAGTGAACCATGCAGGCTGGCAGCGGTAGCTCCAGAATTTGACACCCAACAAATGAATGAATCAGTGCCAACAGCTCCGGAATTATAACTATCTTGGGGAACTGGCCTGTGTATCCCTGATTCCGCATCTTCGCCATGGAGCTTGTAGATCCAACTGTGGCAAATACTCCTCCTGCACGAAGGTCGCATAGGTGAAACACCTTGGAGTTTTCGCTTCGAGTCTTGAGCTGCGAACATCCCGGGCACTGGGCGAGGAACATTTGCAGGAAAGCCTTTACAAAAAAACCCTCCGGGGTCATCAAATGTGGCAATTGGAAATCCACAAAGCCAGTCATTGGGGATCATCCCCCGTATGAAAGCAAGACACTAAAGTGTCTTACGCTAATCAAATCATTATTGGTTTCACCCAATTGCATCCAATTACAGAACAATATTTAACATTATTTAACTATCATAACACTCATTCTATTCTCATCATTTTGATAGTTGAACCCCTGTGTTTGTTGGTCTCCGGAGAGTTTCACCCCTTGAACCCCCATGTTTGTTGCAAAAAATGCCCGTCATTGCACGGTTAAATCCCCATGTGTCACGATCAAATCATATTAAGTCACCATTTTGGAAGGTTAAGTCCTACTTTTTTATGGTTAAATTCCAATGTTTCCCATGTTTGGATGGTTAAATCCGAATGTTTCATGGTTAAATGCCTATTTTTACCATGTAGTTCTACACAGTTTCTTGCCCTGGCTCCAAAATTCAAGGACCAGTGGCGAGGGCTGCAGCGCGCGTGCAAAGGCGTCCATACCTGGAATGCTGACACAGCAGCGACAAGCCAATGTGGGTTTGATAGTAGTCATATCGTTACCATTAATATAGATAATAACCGTCATGCTTTAATGGTTAGTAGTAGTCATATAATTAATTAATAGCACTCATATAGTTAATGTTTACTACATGACTTTGTTTAGTGGTTTCTGGTAATGAATATTCATATCTAGCTATCAACTAAAGTTACTGTTAATAATACAATGTTGGTTACTATTACTAGTTGCCGTCGTGTAGGTATCAGTGTAGCTATTAAATACTGATGTTTAACAATCGTGTTTAGTGAACTTTGGCCAGCAACAATCAAACTTTTTTGACGTTGCCTCTCTCTCTCTCTCTCTCTCTATCGCCATTGGACACTAGAAATAGGGATTTGACCATCCCGAACTCACAGCTTGACCCTGAAGAATCGTCCCACTTTACGATGATCATGGATGACGGATGAATAGCAAAGCATTGATCACTGTTTTCCCAAAGAGAACAATGGGATGATGAAAAACTGCAGGCTCCTTTTTCTCTCTGCGAAAAAGAAAAGTGAAGTAAATAGTTGTGCGATTCCCTGATAAGCCGAACGCTTGGTGGAACTAGACACATAAAAAAAACTGGTGGTTACGTGTCGAAATTTGTATTGGCCCTATGTATGAATCCCCTTTGGACAGGGAAATCAATCCACTCCATTGAACCGCGCCTCGAGGCACCACTCGCCGGAGCTTCATCCTGCACCGCTTCGCATACTGGAATCGTCGATGTATTAGGTGACTAGATTTTACTATACATCAGGACATGTATGGTGTTGCTTGATGTTACTAGTACACTTGTACTGTATATGTGCGCTATACTATGCTGCTCGTGTATCTCTATAGCCTAAACACGTGAAAAATACCAATATCACATAACAAAAATGATATTCCAAAGCTGGGACCTAGGTAGCATCATACCAGTGCGAGTCCGCAATATGGGTAGTTTCCCCAATACTAATAATGGACATCCCACCACAAACTAAAGACATTGAAAGTGAGTTGTCAACCACTTATGTACTCACATGGATCTCCACAAGAATAAGTACAAAAAACCGTTATTTAAATAAATATATATATATACTACTTTATTTTTATTTATTTATTTAATAAATTTATATATATATATATATCCTAAGAAAAAAAAATATATATATTAGAAAAGGGACAATCGCACTCTTAAATCGGAGCCTTAGCAATCAGGGTCGTAGGATTATGGTTCATTTATTTTTAAACGCATTTATGGCTATTCCTGGGAAATTTCTTCCAGCATTGATTTTTTTTTTTCTCCCTCCTCAAACGGATCTCCCCGGCATTGTACTGCACCGTGTCGTCTTCGTGTGCCTGCAGGGAGCGCGGGCAATGTCAACCCAGGATGAACCAATCACCTTGCGTTTCCTCACGAAAAAGATGATCAATATGCACCTATAAGACTGCATGCATGCATGCATGAATGCATGAATGCATGAATGCAAGAATGAATGAATGCATGAATGCATGAATGCATGAATGCATGGCTGCATGAATTCATGAATGAAAGAATGAATGAATGAATGCATGAATGCCTGAATGCATGAATGCATGAATGCATGAATGCATGGCTGCATGAATGCATGAATGCATGAATGCATGAATGCATGAATGCATGAATGCATGAACGCATGAATGCATGAATGCATGAATGCATGAATGCATGAATGCATGAATGCATGAATGCATGAATGAATGACTGAATGACTGAATGACTGAATGACTGAATGACTGACTGACTGACTGACTGAATGAATGAATGCATGAATGAATGAATGAATGAATGTGCGTGTATGTATGTGTGTGTATGTGTGTGTATGTGTGTGTGATATGTATGTATGGATGGGTGGATGCATCTATGGACGCATGTATGTATGTATGTATGCATGCATGTATGAATGAATGCATGAATGAAGGAATTAATGACTGAATGGATGGATGGATGAATGAATGAATGAATGTGCGTGTGTGTATGTATGTGTGCGTATGTATGTATTTATGTATGGATGGATAGATGTATGTATGGATGTATGTGTGTATGAATGTATTTATGTATGTATGTATGTATGCATGCATGTATGAATGGAAAAAAATGAATGAATGAATGAATGAATGAATGAATGAATGAACGAGTGAGTGAGTGAATGAATGAATGAATGAATGTTTGTGTGTATGTATGCATTTATGTATGGGTGGATGGATGTATGTGTGTATGTATGTATGTGTGTATGTATGTAACGTATGTTCGTACGTACGTACGTACGTATGTATGTAAGTAGGTAGGATTGTATGTATGTAGGTATGTAGGTATGCAGTATGTAGGTATGTAGGTATGTAGGTATGTAGGTATGTAGGTATATAGGTATGTAGGTATGTAGGTATGTAGGTATGTAGGTATGTAGGTATGTAATGTATGTAATGTAATGTAATGTAATGAAAAGTAATGTAATGAAAAGTAATGTAATGTAATGTAATGTATTGTATGTAACGTATGGTATGTATGTATGTATGTATGAATGAATGTATGTGTGTATGTGTGTATGTATGTATGTATGTAATGTAAAGCAATGTAATGTAATGTAATGTAATTATTAATGTAATTATATATGTATGTATGTACTGTTATGTAATGTTATATAATGTCATGTAATGTTATGTAATGTTATGTAATGTTATGTAATGTAATGTAATGCCATTATTAATGTAATTTTGTATGTGTGTATGTATGTATGTATGTATGTATGCATGCATGTATGCATGTATGCATGTATGTATGTATGTAACGTATGTAACGTATGTAACGTATGTAACATATGTAACGTATGTAACGTATGTAACATATGTAACCTATGTAACGTATGTAACGTATTGTATGTATGTATGAATGTATGTATGTGTATATGTATGTATGTATGTATGTATGTATGTATGTATGTGATGTATGTAATGAAATGTATGTAATGTAATGTAATGTAGAGTAATGTAATGTATGTATGAATGATTTTTTTGAATTTATGTACGTGTGTATGTTCGTATGTAGGTATGTAACGTATGTATGTATGTAGGTATGTAGGTATGTAGGTATGCAGGTATGTAGGTATCTAGGTATCTAGGTATCTAGGTATGCACGTATGTAGGAAGGTAGGTCGGTAGGAGGTAGGTAGGTAGGTAGGTAGGTATGTATGTAGGTAACCTATGCATGTCTGTATGTATGTAAGTAGGTAGGTAGGTATGTAGGTATCTAGGTATCTAGGTATGTAGGTATCATGGTATCTAGGTATCTACGTATGTAGGTAGGTACGTAGGAATGTATGTATGTATGCATGTATGCATGCATGCATGTATGCATGGATGTCTATATGTATGTATGTATGTACGTATGTATGTATGTGTGTATGTATGCATGCATGCATGTAACGTATGTAACGTATGTATGTATGTATGTAGGTAGGTAGGTAGGTAGGTAGGTAGGTAGGTAGCTATGTAGCTATGTAGCTATGTATCTATGTAGCTAGGTAGCTATTTAGCTTTGTAGCTATGCAGCTATGTAGCTATGTAGGTAGGTATGTAGGTATGTAGGTATGTAGGTATGTAGATATGTAGGTATTTATTTATCTATGTATCTATGTATCTAACGTGTGTATCTCACGTATGTATGTCTGTATGTATGTAGGTATGTAGGTATGTAGGTAGGTAGGTATGAATTTATAAAGTATGCGTATATAAAACATATTTATACATGTGTGTACAAACTGTATCAATGACTTTAAGTCATCAAAAACTGCAATGTGGGATCTCAAATGTTGGTTGATAACGGAGTCCTGATTGATCATTTAAACCATGTAGGAATAGGGTGAAATACGTAATTACTTTCTGGTAATCTAATGCAACCATAGAACATCACCATATTTAATAGGCAAATAATCTATACATTGGCCAAGGGCAAAAAAAAATGTATTAATCCGAGTAAATCCAATTTAAATCTCATACTTGATGGTTAAATACTCCACCAATTCTAGTAAAATTCCCCAAAACGCGCCTTGTTGGCCAACACCGAGACCCCATGGTGCACCCGTCGAATGACACGGGAGGCCAGGGAGGCAGGGACCACACCCTTCACTTTCCTGGGGCTGGAGCTGGGGGGATGGGAGAAAACTAGGACCGGATTACACATAGTTTTATCAATCTATGTTAACCAGACTTAATCCCATATAAATCCCATATAATTCCGGGAAATTGGGAATAACCGTCCTTAGATAACTAACATTCCTGGTTAACATTTATAATATAATAAATGATTTTATGGGACTATATGGGATGCATATGGAATTTGATGGGAAGCATTGGAAATCCATCATTAATGGAGAGAGCAAAGTTGATTTGGAACTATGGGTTAGCTATGATATGGTTCATAGTAGATACATTGAAGCAGGTATAATCGCTATATAGTATATTTTGGGATCATCCCTAAATTTTTGGCAGTTCAGTGATTTCACGTGAATCAATCGAAATAGGGATTCAAGTGTGAAGAAGTGGCATTCAACTGATTTGGAATATTTGGAGGCAACATATGGACAAATATGTTTAATATAGGATTAACATGAACTAACATCCATCCCAGAAATTAGTTTGCAATTCCCCATCATTAAAAGGGAAATTTAAGCTGAAGGAAAAAATGGAAACATAGTTTGCAGGATAAACGAAATGACAGCAATATGAAAGATATTCACGAACACATGTAGGGAGATTCACCAGCAAAGTGGGGATTCGACCAATGTTTTTTGACAATGGGAGGTGGATGAATGATCAGCAAAACTCTCATCAACACTATTCTTTAAGACTTAAGAAGACTATGGGGACTATCATTACTGGGGAGGGCATGCGATATTAATCATTGAAAAAGGAACGTAATGGCTATTGAAGTAAGCAAAACAATCATGGGGAGTCAACAGGTTTGTCACAAGTTCGAAACATATCAAAAAGAGATCACCGACAGGCTCACCCCTTTCACGCTCTTGCCCTCGACCAAGACAGCAGGTCTGTTGTTGCTGTACTTGTAGGAGATCGGGGTACCTGTCTGGAAGCGCTGCCGCGCGAAGGAAACCATATTCTCAATGTGGTCCCCCACTACAGCTTCATTGCGGACCGGCCCAGGGTTCTGCAGCCATAAAGGCCGTCGGGCCCGAACCTCCGCCCATTCTTGGACGGCCCCAGTACAGGATTGAGGTAGCACTCTTCCTCTAACCTCATCATGTGGTGGGTGCTCGCAACATGCTTGTTGTCAGCCACTTGTTTCCGCAGAGCAGACACTTCGCCCATGTCGTGCCATACTCCCGTGTCTGTGTGAGAGCATAGTTGTGCACAGCTTGGTGGTCTGCCTCAGTGCTCTTGTACTTGTTGTTGACAGCAGTCGAAACATGCTTAAAACATTGGGGATTTTGAGAAAGTCTGAGACAGTAAGCAGCAGTGGGGATTCACCATGTTCAGCATTTCTTTGCCCATCTCAATAAATTGATAAGCAACCAGAGAGATGATTTAACCCACAAATCATTTTTTGTTGAATCTGATCCACACTGTGATTGCGCTTCATGCCCATTTTTTGAATACCAGGGTGACGTGGCTAGGACTGCGCAAGCCTTTGATTACTATATAGGTTTGTGGGCTCACTGTTTTGGCATGAATCAACACACAAAACAGCTATCACACTAAACATTTCCCAAGGCATGCTGGGAGCGAACTGCTCCTAAAATTAAAAACGGTTGAAGACAGTTTTTATCGCTTTTGGTTAACAACAGTGTATCAAATCCGACGTGTCGCTTTAAGGTCTTCAGGTCCGGAATAGTTACGACCATCCATGCTGTGCAGTGTTGATAAATCTGCACAATTTATAATATTTCGCAGGTCGTCGCCTATTTCGAATAATTTTACCGCTGAAATATTGACGTCGTCTGAATTAGTAAAATATTTTACGTCGGCCTAATACGACAACAGGACCTGCTTTGATTTCTTAATTTGCTGCATGGGTATGTTCTGTAAAATAAACACAACGTTTTGTTTGTCGAAGCTTTGCCGCTTAAAGCCAATTTTTCCAGCCGTAGCTGCCCATACAAAAGCTAGAAAAATAAGCATCTTGCTTCTGAACGCGCCGAAGACTTCAATTTCCTAGTTTGATAAACTAGGATTTTTGCGTTTTGTCCAGGCTTTGCTGCTTAAAACCGATTTTTCCAGCCGTAGCTGCCCATACAAAAGCTAGAAAAATAGGGAACTTGCTTTTGAAGGCGCTGAAGACCTCAGTTTCCTAGTTTGATAAA
>Ga0126342_10014066_pt1 | contig 14144 bp, 15 predicted proteins | sample Cyp1metagenome_FD_92528 | JGI IMG/M metagenome (GOLD analysis project Ga0126342, IMG submission 92528) | Coral microbial communities from Lord Howe Island, Old Settlement Bay, Australia - Cyphastrea 1 metagenome | ecosystem: Host-associated > Invertebrates > Cnidaria > Coral ...
CTTTCCTTCGTGGGATCGGACTGACCTTCTGATACTTCGGGTTGATCTTTCCCATTGGTGACTTCTTCCTCCCTAGATCCAGTCATCCCATGAAAGACATCCAGGTACCATGGCAGGCCATACGCAGAAGGGGAACCTACACTGGAAACTAGCCCTAATATGAGCGCCCAATTGCAAATGGGCATTGTGACGATTTCGTCAGTACCCAACAATCAAAATGGGCAAAGACTTGAGCCCAAAATGACAGTAGCAAAACACGCTAACCCTCCGTTCTAGTGAACATCCAAATATATATATATTTCTATGATAGTGATCTGATTTCAACGGGTCGGGAGGCATGATGACACTGACCTCCATGGTGCTCACCTTTTTGGCGGTGAACTTCTACAAGATGATCTTCACAAAGGAGGCGCACGATCGGAAGATGAAGCGACAGATGGAGCAGACGCTTGAAGCCACGCGGGAAGCCCAGGAAGGCAGCATTCAGGTGGGATGTGGGGAGACCGCAAAGATAGGAATTCATGACGTGGTAACAAATAGATGAAATGTATCTAAATGTTCGTATATTGTTCCTTCAAGGTAGATGATTGATGCATCATATACGGTCAGATATTGCAAGGTCATCTCTCAAATTCCACAATTTGAATCAACATCCTGAAAGAAAGTTCTCGCGTTGCGCGTGGTTGTGCATCGTTGCGTGTCGTTGCGCGTCGGTGCACTGGGAGGTGGGCTTCGGCAAGAAACACGCCTTCTTCGTCTTGGCCTTCACCACTGGGCTGCGTGAAGGTCTGGAGTCCATCGTCTTCCTGGTGGGCGTCATCTCCGATGTCAAAGACCTCAGCAGTTTGCCCATTCCCATCATCAGTGCCCTGGTCCTGTCGCGATTGGTGGGGTGCTGCTTCTTCCAGGGCACTAAGAAGGTGGGGGAAAAACCAACTGGGACTGGGATCACGGGAGAGGGAAAAAATGGACGTGGTAGGACTGGTAGGAGTTTCTGAAGGAATTACATATTTTCGCATATTTTTGTTGCAGTGTTTTATGCCCTAATCCGACCAGATTTTGGTTCATCTTCCCCATCTTGTCCTTTTCCCATCTCCAATCCCTGCCCGAGCACCTTTTGCTGCTTCAAATCCAGGCATCAACCAGCAAGAATCCATTCCCCATCTCCAACCAATGCAGAAAACAGCAAAACACAACCCCCCATGTACACCAAGAGCCGCCAACAGTGTGGGACCCCAGTCAGAAGTTGGTGTATTGACACATCCAACTATTTATATCATGACTTATTCATCATTATTCATCTATAGCAATCGTCAACTCATTCGTAAACCTCTTTTCCAAAGCGATGTCGCCGGCCGTTTGGTGTTTGCGGCCTCATGTCACCATTTTTGGTGACTATTTACAGCCCAATTTTTTCAGAGCCAGAAACGTTGAAGCCATGCAACCGTTGAAACATTAAAAACCATTAATCAGTTGACCTATCCCATTGTTCTTCCATGATTCTCCTATGATTTTCCTGTAGCTCTCCAGGTGCGTGTGGATTGGTTCATGCGCGGCTCGGCCATCCTTCTGATGTTCATTGCGGCAGGTTTCTTTAGCGCCTCGATGCATCAACTGCAGGAGCTGGATGTCTTCGGCATCTGGAGTCCACGTGCGGAACGGCCCTGGCAGAACCAGCAGGTCTGGGATGCCCGGGAGTGCTGCAATGACAAGACCAACAGGTTCTTTGTGCTGATGCGAGCACTCTTTGGATGGCAGGCCTCTTGGATTTTTCCCCAACACTTGGCCACACTGAGGGGTTCTTATGGTAAGTGTTAAGCCCCGGAGTTCAATCGAGGTGGTATCCGTCGCGTCCGGCATTTTCCCTGTAAATTTCCACACAACATGGCTCTTGTGACATGTCCATGTGCATTTCGACTGCGCAGGCTCGCACAAAACGGGTGTCGCGGGATTAGCGTTTGGCATTTTCCGGCATTTTCCCTTTAAATTCCGCACGAAATGGCTCTTGTGAAATGTCCATGTGCATTTTGACTGCGCAGGCTCGCACAAACTGGGTGTCGCGGTATTAGCGTTTGGCATTTTCCATATAAGTTTCGCATAAAATGGTTCTTGTGACATGTCCGTGTGCATTTCGATTGCGTAGTCCGGCATGTTTCCTGTAAATTTCGGCCTAGAATGGCTCTTGTGACATGTCCATGTGCATTTCGATTGCGCAGGCTCGCGCAAAACGGGTGTTGCGGTCGTGGGGCACGGCATTTTTCCTTTAAATCCTCGCATCAAATGGCTCTGATGACATGTCCATGTGCATTTCGACTGCGCAAGCTCGCACAAACCGACACATCTCATACACAAATCTTGCCAAGAGACCTCTTATAGGGAGCTTGTACAGAGATCTTGCCAAGAGACCTCTTATGGAGATCTTGTTCAGAGATCTTGCCAAGAGACCTCTTACAGAGATCTTTCTAACAGAGCTCTTATAGAGATCTTCTACAGAGATATTGCCAGGAGACCTTTAATGGAGATCTTGCAGAGAACCTCTCAAGGAGACCCTGCGCAAGATCTTCTACAGAGATCTTCACAAAGGGAACTTGCAGAATCTGACCTGCTATCTCTTCTTTTCAAGGGTCGCTCTTGTCCTGCTAGCTTGCAGCCACTGATGATTTTAGATCCTTTCCACGTTTCCGTTTCCTAACTACACACTGTTTGGGGCCTCTTGCCGGGATAATTTTTGGGCACTTCAGTACTTTATTGATGTTGATGGTGGGAAAGGAAAGGAAATGGAGCAAACACATATCAGACCAATCTGCAGCCCAAAATGACCGTCGCCATATGCCATCTTTTGACGAAAAGGCACATCACCAAATCCAAGGACCAGGCGACTCCCATCGAGATCTTTGCGTGGCTCCTCTACTGGGTCGTTGGAATGTTGCTGGTGCTGTGGCGGAATTGTGTGTGTTTGTTTTGTTATCTTTTTTTTTGGTTGGGGGAGTGAGAGACCTGGTTTTGTTTCGATTCGCGTGATGCTGCGATTCAAAATCTGTCCAAGATGATCCTTGGTTTGTCAGCGTCAGCAAAACAGGTGGGCTGCATGATCCGACGAGCCAAGCAGCAGCTGGCGAAGAAAATGGAGGAATGGAAGAAGCAGGATGAGGCTGCCGAGGCTGCCAATCCCGCCATCAAAGAAACTCCATCAGGAGAGGCTGCATTGTAGGGTGGTGAAGGTGCTGGAGGCACCACAGCTGGCTTGGACAGAGATTCCAGTAGCGAATCGCAAGTGAGCTACACTTGCAACAGTATAGGAGCGGTTGGTATGTCTGGATGGGACATGCTTAAAGAAGGAAGACTATACATTTTTCGCCATGTTTATTGCGTTTGTTGTCAACTGGAATCTCGCACATCTGTGCTCGAGTCGCGTTTAAGATGCGTCCGGGTACACACTCTTGATTTGACCTTTCGACTGCATGCCCAAATATGGCTGCATTTTTCCTCCTAAGGTTTCTGTTATGGATAGCTTGTTTGGTCCGGGCTGGGTAAGCGTATCTCATGCGGCAGCTATCCTTTGAATGTCCCTGTGGGAGCTAGTTGGCTCATTCCAAACAAGCTGATCCACGTAGAAGTTCAAATTGTAAAGATCAAGGTTTCCTTCTTGTCTCAAATTCTCACGATTGGAGAAGAGGGAACCTTGACCCTTGCTGCAGATTCATGGCAGCTGTTTTTTTTTGCTTGGTTCGGTTTGGCACTGTGTGATTCTGGCAAGAGATTGTTTTGGCAATCAAGTTGTAAGCTTGCCAGTCTCGCGCTGGAATGCCAGCTCGTGACTTGTCCTGACTCGTGCAAAATTTTGAGAAGTTGGAAAAAAGTTGGAGATCATTCAGGGTTGCTCCAACCAAAGATGAATCACAGCCACGAGGGGGGTAAATGGGTCATTATTTCATATTATTTCTTTATTTGGAGGTTTCCTAAAATGGTGGTAAAATCATCGAAAACAATAGTTCATTCTAGTATTAAACCCACGGTTTTGGGGATCCCCCATTTGCAGAAACACCATTTGGCAAATGTGCCGTTGATGGCTGCGGAAGAGATCTATCGCGTCACCAAATGGGCTAGCTCATCCTTCGTGCTTCAGCGGCCGAACATGACAAGGACCTCAGATATTTGGTGCATCAATTTCAGCAGGTATGTATATTTTGCAAGGCTATATATATATATGCAAATACAAATACATATAGATATCCATATACATATCCATATACATATACATATGTATATATATATATGTATGTATGTCTATATATCGAAAGATGTATCTATATATATATTTATACAAATACATAGATAGTTAAACACACATATATATATATATATATATATATGCACATACACATTTAAATACGTGTATATATATATATACATACACACACCCTTTTATTTAAAGATAAGATGAATACACACACACACATATATATATACACATACATATGTATATATATATATATATATGTAGGAAAGTGGTGAGTGGTAGCAAGGTCAGTGGCCATTCACACACACATATATATATATATATATATCTATGTATATACGCATCTACATATGTCTGTATTTACATACAAACAAACATATTTATTTACGTATATGTATGTATATATGTATATGCACATATACATGTATATACATATAAACATAAATATATACTTATTTCTATGTAAAGAAAATAGATCAATATATCTCTATATACACTGTGTGAGTTTCTCACCGGACATCGTAAGTGCTTATGGAGTTGGCACAGCACAAATCAAGAAGTGTGACATGAACATTGCACTTCCAATCATTTCACATCTCACTGCCCTTGCCGCACCTGCTGGCTAAAGGGTGGGTATCAACTGGCCAACCTGGCTACCCCGTATCGAGGTAAAACGTGTGGTGCCTGCTGACTTCAGGAGCAGGCGTGCAGTGTGGTGAGTGGAAGGTTGCCCCAACACTCTTGTTGTTGGTAGCAGATACCGGAGCCCTGTGGGGCAGCGAAGTGGCATGGCGCCAAAGACCCAAGGAGGATGGTGGCCAAGCTGGCGATGGAAACCCGGCTGTGAATACTGCAATGCTGGACAACTACCTCAAGAAGGCGCTGCCCATTACGTTTTCCAAAGGCCGTGGAAAAGATCAACCTCTTGCCCCTCATGAGACTTCCAAAGCCCGAGTGTCGATCGGTGCACTTCAATGGCCTGCTGGCCAAGCATGCTTGCAACTGAGTGCCTCAACATCCATCATTGCAGCCAACATCAACAAGGGCACAGTTGATTTGCTGAGGGAGCTCAACAAAACCCAGAGGTCTGAAAAGAGTTCAGCCGACCTCAAACTCACCATGCGCCCAGTTTGCCCAACATGGGACGACATGTGCCGGCCTTTTTCCTCAAATGCTGCTGTTCAAGTTCGAGCCGACTCAAGCTCACAAGGTGGTTTTGTCATCATCCTGACCAACACCTAGGTCCTGGAAGGCACATCCGTGCCTTACTCAATAGTGGCCCCCGGCGATCCTACAAACTTCCACGCGTGAGAGATCGAGCCTGAGCGCTGAAGCTCAGTCATGTGCCCTTGACGAGTTGATGATGGTCAAAATGCTTGCTTTGATGCATGGCCCTGATGCCGGCCCACGACATTCCAAGACTGCAGCTGACATTTGTGCCTCTGCAATCGTGGTCGGTGCCAAGGGACTGTCACACGCGGTCAACAAAGATGCGAAGCACGACAGACAAGCGAGCCCGGGTCGAGATCAAGTGCATCAAGGAGAGCTCATGCGTCAACATACGAAACTTAGATGGATGAGCTCTGAAAGGATGCTGGCGGATTGTATGACCAAAATCCGTACCCCCCAAAGTTTGGTTGACATGCTGTGGAGTGGCTACTTGAGCCTGGTGAAAGATGAACAATTCACCGCAGCCAAGAAGAAGGACAAGAAACACCGCGAGAAGTCATAAGCTGAAACTTTCCAGAGGTCCAACAGCAGCAACAACAACTTGAAACCTGACGATGCCGATGGCTTCACGTTGGGCTTTGTCCTGGTTGTAGCGTTCTTTGCGGTTTTGGCCCATTTCTGCGTGATCCTACGCAAGGTTGCTGTCAAGTGGTGCTGTCCACGGACTCCTGCCGAAACTGATGAGCTCCCCTGCCGAGGTCAATCCCTCTTTGCGATGTCACAACGAATCCAGAAGCTGGAGAAAGAGCTGAAGGATGAGCGTGAACAACACTCTCAAAAGGTCACCGCCTGATCTACAAGGTCCACTCTCTTGACGGAGCCTGTGAGGACCACAAGAAAACGTTTGAGAAAGAGCTGGAAAAGCAAGAAGAGCAAAAGATAGATCTTGGCATGGACATGAAGGAGCTGGCTTATAAACTCCATGCAATGGAAGGGTACTACCAAAGCAGAAGGAGTCATACGAGCGCAAGCTGGAGCCGCTGCTGTGGTGGTATGGCGTGGCATGCCCACCGCAATTGCCCAAGACCGAAACCGAGCCCAACTAGAAAGAGAGCACCGCAGGAGAAGAGCCCGGCCATGCTGATTTTCGAAGCATGGAGACAAATTGCATACTCCCAAATAATGTCAAGGTCTCGCCCAAAGTGAGCCACAGGTGAAAGACATGATGTGCCGTTTCTGCGCTCAAAAAGCCGTAGATGAAACGGGTGGCCTGCCAGTTTAGCTCCTTGCAACGCGTTTCAAGCGATGTGCTGGTGCCAAACACTCTTCCCCCTGTGTGAATTTCTCTTTGGAAATCCTGAGGACTTCAAACCAAGAAGCGTAACGTGAGTATGGCACTTCCAATCATTTCACATCTCACTGCCCTTGCCGCATCCGCTGGCAAAAGGGTGGGTATCAACTGACTGACCTGGCTACGCCATATCGAGGTAAAACGTGTGGTGCCTGCTGACTTCGGGAGCAGCCGGCGTGGAGTGTGGTGAGTGGAAGGTTCCCCCAACACTTTTGTTGCACTGCATATATACTTACATATATATATATACTTACATAGATATATATACTTACATACATATATATATACCTACATATATATATATACTTAATTATACATATATATACACTTACATATATATATACTTACATATATATATATACATACTTACATATATATTATATATATGTATATATATATATATATGTATAAACACACATATATAGATATATATACATACATACATATATGCATCGTATATACATGCACATTTTTTTTGGGTAAACTTACCGTACTTATATAATCCTATATATATATATACATTTTGATCTTTTACTTTCACTTATATATATATACACACAATGTTATGTATATATACATATACATTTTTTTTTAAACCAAATATAGACTTGTAAATACATTTAGATATTTACTTATGTATATACATATATATATATATGTATACTTGTATATATACATATATATACCAAAATATTTGTATGCATTGCATTTATACTTACATATATGTTCATATATTTATATCTACTTATATATATATTTATACTTGTTTGTATATACTTACATACATATACATATACATAATTACACTTTATATATACATGTAAGTTTTTATGTATATATATATATGTGTGTGATGTTTTTTTTAGTTTTTCTCTGCGTACCTGCAAGTGCGTTTGGCTTGTCAGAACATCTAACGGTTCAATGGTTTGGCATTTCAACCAAGTAAATTGGGAATAAACTGCGTATGTACCTGTCTCTATCTACATATATATATATATATATGTATTTATGATATGGGAAATAATATATACACTCCCAAACAGTACTAACGATCTTGTGTTTTTTCCAAACAGGGCGAGTTACCCCAAACTTCCACAACCATTTTTTTGAGAACAGCATCATGATAAACCATCATGTTTACCACGGGATGAAATGGGGTACCGGTTTTTAAGACAAAACTGGATTGTTGGATTTGGTCCAGCGATTGAAACTGCGGCTGATTGAAACCCAGCGACATTGGCAATGCGGCAGGCCATGAACTCTCACCTGGGGGGTGTTTTCGTGCAACTGTTGTTTCAATGTTGTTTTGGTTTTTAAATTTGGCACGAAATTATTGGTCCACACATTCAAATCCGAATGTACTACCAACCTTTTCCGAACGCTATTCAACAGGAACTGAGCAGCGAAGAAGAAAACTGTTTGATCTTTGCATCAAAAGGAGGACCTTCAAAAGTAGTCGAATCATCCGCAAACATGTTCCGGGGGATTCCAGGGGATTTTAGGGGGACGAGGTTGTGAATAAGAGGATTCATCGGGATTCCATGATATTTATCGATATTAAAATATAGTTTAGGGGATGCCAATATTAGGGATACTTTTTAAATATTGGTGGTGATTAATTTTAATATTAGAATTATAATGGCCAATATTCGTTGATTAGTAAATGCCAATGAAAATTTATATTTTAATCAACGAACCAAATGTTTCGACCAAAACTTTTGACCAAAACTGGTGGTTTTTGTCACTGGAGCTGGCCAGGCATTATGGTGCAGGTTGGGTCTTGTTTTCACAGTTTCGGACGGAACGGTGGTGGGTGGTTCATTTTTGTTTTTCATCCATTTCGAAGCATAGCATGGTATTTCTCGTTTGTAATGGATATTAATGGTGATTAATGGTTATTAATGGATATTAATGGTGATTAATGGTTACGTTTGCCATGTTTTTGTGCCATGTTTTTCTTCAGCTGAGTTTCCAGGCTTTGTCATGGCTCCTGCAGGGATGACCCATGAATTTCCGTCTTGACAGGCGTCCTTTCCTCCTTCCTTCATCGCGACCATCTTGCCTCTTGGCCGAAATCTCATGGCAAAGTTGGTAAATGTATTGGTAAATGTAGGGAAAAAAGGAGTTCAAAACATCGATCATGGAATATCAACAGACCAGGCTGTGTTCACGTTTTGATCGCTACCGCCGTGACTGCAATCCCAACCAAGCCGAAACGTCAGCATTGAAAGGAAGGATTCGGTAGGATCTGGGCACAATAGGAGCCTTGGTCATGTTTCAAAAAGAAAGAACGGTGATTTCAACTGCGACTTCTTGACACCGCTGGAATCCTGGAATTTCAAGAATGAACAAGACAGAGAAGGACATTCTCCATATCTTGAGTTTTTCTTTGTTTTCCTTTCCCCATGCCACTGTCCATCGAAGCGTCTGAAGCAGGTTCATCACCATAGGGGGGCTTGGCATCTTCCAATTGGTTTGGGGGCTCAGAAGTGGCTCCGACTAATACCAGGTCACATAACCATAAGTGCAGTGGAATACGATAGCACTTCCAACTGGAGATGAATATTTTAGTGGAGATTAGCTGTATGATGCAGTACTGGTCCAAGGCATCAGTTGGGGTCAAGGCATCAGTTGGGGTCAAGGCCAGCATGGGAACTATCTGAAACCAAGCCACTCTGATGGGAAAAATATGTCAATGGCGTTGCTCCCAAAATTGGAGTCAACAGACACTTCCACAGAAGAAAAGCTACAGATTTTGCCCAAGGGACGTGATGATATTCCACTGCGGCTTGGGACCCTTTACGCTTGGACATGAGGGGCCTGTGCCACTTCATTGGCAACCGATGCTTTCATAGCGACAACATATCCGGTTCCATCAATAAAAGTTGGACTCGTAGACACTGTGAAATTATGATATTCAAAAAAGTTGCTATAGATATTGTGACACACACACATATATATATCTTGGATATCTTATCTGCTCTAAATTCGTCAGACCGTACCCATCCCAGGCAGACAAGGTCCGATTTGCCCTTGGTCGCAACCTCAGCATCGGGGAGTAGGATCAGCATCAAAGATGCTGTCGATCTAACCGAGCTAACCGCTCTAACCAATGAAAACGGGGAAAAGCAAAAAAAAACCAACTTTAACCAATGAACTGAGATATCAACATTATCATGGTCATGGTCATTTTTTTTTTGAGATTTGGATTTGACCAATCAACTTTGGTGATAAAGCACACTCCCCTCCCCACAGTGACCATATCTTTGCATAACCGGTAAGATATTTTTGCATGGTTAAAACATCCATTTTTTAAACCATCGAAAAATAGATTTAAACATCAATATTTACTTATATTCCTTATACAAATATCCCCATATTTTAGTGGTCAATATTGCATTGGCACCCAACCATTATTGAAACGACGCTGTTACTGGTGACTCAAGGTCCTTCCTTCTGGTCTTTGGACGCTGTTTGTCCGGTGCGAAGGGGAGGGCTTGGGCTCAGCAGTCGGGAGGGAGCCAACAGATGGGCGATTTGGAGCAAGAAACGACAATCACCTGGTGTGTCTATAGTTATGTAATAGCATGTTTGATATACATGTGTACATATGTATACATAAGATGTTTGATTCTCGACATATAGGTATATAGAACATGTTTCTATGTGTATATGTATGTACATGTACATATACATATATGATATATATATATATATATGTATACATTTATACATATTTTACCCTCTGGTAAATTAACATAGACCCTGGCAGATAGGGGTTGGAAGATTAGTGTCCATTAAAACTGGGCTATTTTCAAGGTCTATGTTAATTTACCAGAGGGTAACACATACATAGAATATTTTCTACATATGAATGTACATAATACATTTTTATATACATATCATATGCATATGATGTGTGTATATAACTGATATACTAGATTTAGCATGTGTAATTGTCTACATATACACTATGTTTTCCACAATCTATCTGTGTATTTATATATAATTTATCATATTGTGTACATTTGATTTGGCACAACATATTCATATATATATATATACATGTATTAAGTTGTTTATTCTTGATACACAGAACATGTATTTTTTCTCGGACATTTCAACTAGATGGCACCAAAAGGCATTCGCGCCATGTCACCGCGTCGATATTTCTAGCCCAGAAACCAAATGAACCAACCACTGGAACCAAGTATGAAAATCAAGTAGCCACTGAATACTGCAAGTGTTCTTTGTAAGCTGTAAGATTACCTCAACTACTCACTCATCCACTCCACCAATCACTTAATCATCCACTCAACCCACCAGCCAAAGATCAACCATCCAACCGTTCAATTCATCCTTCCAACCACCAATCAAACAACTGCTCCCTGTAGGATGTCCAATTTGGGTGGTCCAATAAATTCTGAACTCTACTTGTATGATCACCCAAGTTAGTAAGTTTATATTCACCAGAAGTAGCAACTTCTACCACCATCCATATATAGGGTGATTTGCTTAGATCCCATTTATTAGTCCAATGCAGAGGCAAAAGCCATAGTTATTAGACTAATAGATGGCCCATAATATTGTTAACATGACGAGATCTATAAAGACGGGATTTTCTCGTCGGGTTACCCATCTGCTATACCATCTGCAGTCATGGCCCCAACCATTGGGTTCCCATCACCCGTTTTTTTGCAGGCAGATGGTAGCGTGAAGGGTGGTTTTGCCTGCGATGGAGGCATGACCTTGGTCGATGAGTCTTGGGCTTTGATTATGGGGATGAAACAGGGATTTCGCTTTGGTTTTATAGGGCTTGAATGATCACAGACATGGGGATATGATAGATATGATCATGGTTACCTGGTTTATGTTTCTTCTTTTTTGGTCGGGTGATACTACCCCATATGAATTGGGGACCATCGTCCATGAACTGGGAATTCCGTTCTTTAATCAAGCAGTACAATGGAATGACAGAGGGTTTTGAAAAGTGCTCACATGATTTCGGAGATGCTGATGTGGAAGCCCAGTATCAGATACACATTCACATCGTGAGATAGTACATATTCCCGAAGATGCCAATTCTTCAGGGAGTTTGTAGGATCTTTGTGTCTCTATGAGATGGCAATGGTGACACACACACGCTGCCAATGACCCTATGATCGCCATTCGCCCAACAGGCACAGTTGCACGCAGGCTGGAATGGGTCAAAGTTAAAGTGTACGAAAAGACCCACCAAATTGGTCATTTAGGATTAACCTATCCATGTTATCAGGGTTGAACAAAATGACCCATATGTATTGTACCATATTGTACCCATATGTGTAGTCATAGGTGTATAGTGTTCTGTACTTGCGTGATCACCCCGAAGATCTACTTGAGTTCCTATTGATGTTCATTAATGATCATGCGCCCTTGCAAAAAAAGAAACACAATCTCACGTTTTCATTTGGGTGTTGGGTGTTTCTTTCAAGATGGTTGGAAGACACATGTTTTGGTTTCCTCTTCCCATTCCTTTTGTATTAAACTGCAATGACATAATGTTTCTTTTTTGTCAAATTCATATGTTGTGCTTAAACCTTGTTCTTATTTCTATTTTTAACCTGTGCTCAAAAACTTCCCACAAAAGATGGCAATTTGGAATCAGTTCTTCAAACATGGCAATTTGGACCATCCCCCAAAAAACTGGATTCATTCCAGGTCAGCTTACAACATCTCGGGCGCTGAACAAGTCGTGAACCCAGATTTCTGTGAGGTCAAAGATTGGTATGACGGTATGACTCAACAAAACAGGCCGAAACAATATTTTTTTTTTGGTGATTAGACCATCCAATTCAGGGTCCAACACTGGACCGCCACAGGATTGGATGGACGAGGTCGCTTCGTTTTGTCGTTTTGTACTTGGTGATTTCGGGTGGTGGATAGTTTCGAGCCATCCACAATTTAAGATCTCCCCTTTGACATCAGCAAGCAGGGAAAGAAGCAGGTCACGTTTCCAGACATTTGGGAAATCCTACACCTTTTGTCAAAGAAATCCTGAAGTGAAAAAGACCTGCGGATCTTTTCATGTCGATCTGGAGGGACATCTAGGACGAGGTTTGAAACCTCAGATTTTTAAACGGTCGTGGTAGACACGGAATCCTCAAAAAATCAGAGGGACTAACATATCCACGGCAGGCCAGTGCTGATTTCCTCCTCGTTGGCAGATAAAAACGCGATCTCATGGCTGGTTTAGAGGGGAAAGTGACCCTTCTCATAAGCCAGATTTTGAAGTCTGATACTTAGCAGACTGAGCAAATTTGGAACGCTTTTTTCTTTACCAGCAGTCACGAAAACAATGACGCCCACTGAGTCCATTGATATCCCAGCTCCAGTTGAGGTGCGCCGCTTGAGCAGTGTCCGGTGTGCCCAGTGTGCCCAGTCTGATGGTGATGGTGATCCTGATTGACATTTTTTTGAATCGGATTGTTACGCGTGTGTTCTGTTTTATGCATTTGGCTTCTTATGTAAAACATGGATGAACTTGAGTTTAGAGATGAATGAAGCAAAAAAAAGAGATGAACATGGATGAACACGGATGTAAAATGGATGTACCATGGATTTCTATGAATGAAAACCCACGGAACGTGGGTGTTTCACCTGGACAACCAACCGATGGCACATGTTTAAATGCGAAAGGTCCAACAGCCAAGTTTTTTTCAATCGATCCCAGGATCGCAACATTTAATGGATTTTTACATCCCATAAACATGGATAAACATGGATAAATATGGATAAACATACTATAGATTAATTTTATTGCAGCATATGGGCTTCCGGCATGGGCTGGCTCTATGCTGTGGTTTTTAATGGATGGTTCAAGGGGCGGTACCCGGGTCCGAGGTGACAAGCTGTGACTTTGACCACGTGCCCTGGCGACGAAAGACACAGTTTCATATTTTCTTAACATTTTACTGTCCTTAATTTTGGTTGATACCAGTTGATACCAGATAAATTGGCCAATATCACCCAAACAAAAACAGAAAAATGAGACCCGAAACCATGGTCTTTAAGGGTCGTAGTTCTTACTATGGGGACGCAATTAAGTGACATTCATATGAGTCAGTTCAAAGCTGCGGTAACCACATTTTTTTTGGTCTTTAGCAATTTGAAGGAAAAGCATCTGATAAAGGAATATTATATATATATGGTACCCCCCCCTGAGATCTACCTCAGAGCATTTTGATATATTGTCTCTACATGTATATATATATAATATTCATGTGCATATATGTATAAGAGTCAGTTATTTTTTAAAGATGTCTTGTGGGTAGTAGCTGTGCACACTATCAAAACAAGTTGGAAACAAAAAAACAATATTTGACGACTCTTTGGGAGAGAATC
>Ga0126342_10014067_pt1 | contig 14143 bp, 13 predicted proteins | sample Cyp1metagenome_FD_92528 | JGI IMG/M metagenome (GOLD analysis project Ga0126342, IMG submission 92528) | Coral microbial communities from Lord Howe Island, Old Settlement Bay, Australia - Cyphastrea 1 metagenome | ecosystem: Host-associated > Invertebrates > Cnidaria > Coral ...
TATAAATAATTATAAATAATTATAAATAATTATAAATAATTATAAATAATTATAAATAATTATAAATAATTATAAATAATTATAAATAATTATAAATAATTATAAATAACTATAAATAATTATAAATAATTATAAATATATCCCATTAAAGGAATTGAATCCCGTGAAAAATCCTATTACATCTTATTTTCAACTGAACAATTGAAGAAATCATTCTGAACAGTTTCAAACGGCAAGGTTGTGAACTATCATCAATATATTTATAACTACGACATATAATATACATCCTACTGTGATTGATCAAAAGGATATCTCGTTTTGTGCCAGTGTTGCTTGCGATCAGGCTCCCACATTTCTTCTCAAAAACAACGGCAACTATCGACAAACATAGCAACATGTTAGGGTCAAATAATCATGTCTTCCTCACTGTGCAAGTGGTTATTCGGGCTTTTAGCCTCTGGATATATATAATTATATATAGCTTTGTTGGTAGTTCATGTGGGTAAAACAAACAATGCCATGTAAAAACCATCCCCCAGTCACCATTTTTGCAGGTGGCTCACGTAAAAACCATTCCGAATGGCATCTTTCGGTGCTAGGATTTGAAGCTTCTGGACCTGAGCAACACCGGCATTGGAGGGAATGTGGCCACCTTGCGAAAGGCAAGAAAATTGAAGGACCAAAAACGGGAATGATTCGCTTGATCTATGGGGATTTCCATAGTGAACCCTCACGGGAATGATGCTTGATCTATGGCAATTTCCGGCATTTCATGATGTGAACGATCCAATACTGTAGCTGGTTGATTTCAAAATCCATCTGGGAATTATCCCAAGTGGATGATGAGTTCGGGGATCATTTTTTCACCAATGCATTGGGGTTTCGAAATATACCTGGCCTGGTAAACGTTTAAAAAAAGCTATTGAAGCCATGGCCCAGTCGACATAGTGACATAGTCCCAGCTCGAAAATGGTGGATCTTTCCAGGTCGTTATGTAAACGTTTAGCCAGGATGGGTATAATCCATGATGGGAAATCCTATTACCCAGGACATGGGCTGGATGGGCTGGATCACCGACAAGCCCACTTAGCTACGGTCCATCGTTCCGCCACAACTTGAGATACGTCGTATAGACTAAGCGGCTATGCATAGATATGAATATGAATATGAATGAATATGATATGCCTATGAATATGAATATGATATGAATATGAAAATTAATATGAATATAATATAATATAATATGAATACGAAAGTGAATGTGAATACAAACACACATATGAATACAAACACCAATGCACATAATACATACATGCATGCATGCATGCATTTATTGTATACATATACATATGTGTTTCGGCTATATAGTATCTGAGATGCCGTGCTATGGGAATCAGTTGTTTTTTCTTGCAAAAAGGACCAGTAAATGAATCAAAACTTGCTGGAACCACTATCAGTGCCGATGAACTTTTTTTGGGGATGGTCATAATTGTTGATTGTAGCTTGGTCCATAGCCAAATGGTTTAGCTTCTGAATGCAACATAAATTGGATAACCATTTGGTCTTGTCTGAAAACCTGAAATCACTATTTCATCATTACTTTGCCGGTTAAGATTGCAAATAGAGGATCTACAATCCATTTTCAGGTTCACCAGCTATGTGAAACGATCTTGACCGGCCGTATTTTTGAAAAGCTATGTTGGTAGACTTTGGACCTGTATATGGATATTTGATCAATGTTGAAGTAATGAAGTATATGTGTATATATATATATATATAATTATATATATATACATGTTGTAGTTGGCCTGGGGTCCAAACTGCCTGGCAGCTTCCTCCAACGACCAGCGGATCACGCCCCTTTTCGAGCTCACACAGCTGCTGATGCAAAAGTCACAAGGCTCAAAGGAGTGGCCAAAGGATTGCAAGGCACAGTCAGCCTTCTTCCAACAAAGATGGAGCCCCTGGCTCGTCAGGGCGACCACACCCACGAATCAATGCAGCAAGACATGTTGTGGTGTTGGAACTGGCACGAGCTGAAAGGCTATGTTCACATCCTCCAAGAGCTATTGCAATGATGTGGAATCACAACATGTACACACACATATATATATATATACATATATATAGAGAGATAGATAGATATGTAGATGTCATAAGGATTCATAAGGTATGTATATATATATATATATACACATATATATATATACACACATACAAACGTTTAGCTCTTTGTGCATGTCCCTCTCGGATGCTGAAGATGTGTGAAAACCGCGCAAAAGGGTAGAATTTACCTGAAACGGATATCCATCCCTTGTGAAGATAAGTTGATGTTATTGCCCCAGTCAACATATTGTTCAGAGGGGGTGGCGGATGTTGATTCCTCATGAACATAAGTTGATGCTAGTACCCCATTCAACATTTTGTTCACAGGGGTGGCCGATGCTGATTCCGAATGAAGATAAGTTGATGTTATTTCTCATTCAACATATTGTTCAGAGGGGGTGGCGGATGTCGATTTCTTCTGAAGATAAGTTGGCTTTAGTTCCCCATTCAACATCTTGTTTAGAGGGGTTGGCCGATTTTGATTGCTCGTCATGATAAATACATATTGTCCAGGTTGTTTGCATGACAAAACACAACAGAACCGATGTTCTTCTTGGTGGGGGAACGTCCGGGTTGGACGGAACTTGTTTAGTACATGCCCTCTCAACTTTCATCTTATCAGCAAGTTCAATGCTTCATTTCAAAACCTCCACTTGTAACTCTGAACCTTTCGGAATATTTTCCACAGCAATTATAGGCCAGATTAAGACTTGAGGATGATCACTACAGTTATGGCCATGGCTACTAGTTAAAACTGGTTATTTCAATGGGATTATACATTCTGTAAACGGGGTTATAAGTTATAAGTAGCTATAACTGGCAAAGGGCCACAGCTATATCCAAGCCTCATAGGTGGAAAAAAAAATTCACTTGGACTTGACTTGGGAAAGTTTTAGCTGAGACTGGGAGATCTTATCTATAAATGGATGATTTAGGGGTACCCCCATTTGAGGAAACCTCCATATGCGAGCTGCATGTCTTTTGCTTGCAGAAGGCAGTTGCGGTGTGCAGACGTGCATGCCTGATGCTTTTAACTGGACTTTACATTTGGGAAAGTAAAATAGATGTGCCGTGGATCCAGGAACATATGAAACAGAGTCCATAGGATATCCTTTGATCAACGTGACAGCCGTTCAAGGATTTTCAGCTCTCAATTCTTGGCCATTTGAACAAATCCCTAGATAGATGACAGTTCGATTCATTTTTGGGATGCTGTTCCAGCAGGAAACATCTGTGCGAATGGGCCATGTCTGAATCTTGTCGCCTTGCAGGATGTTTGGCTCCAGGCGTCCAGAGTCTTTGGTGATTTGGCGGTTTCTTGCTCGCGATGGGGCTGGGGACTACAGTCGGACAGTTCTAATCTAACGTCTTAGCAACTGTTTCTGTGGGAATTGTTGGAATTGCCAAGGTCTTCTGTTCCAAAAATAGGTCCCCCAAAACCATCTTCCTGGGTTGCTTTTTGCAGGCAACCCATTGGTCTTGCTTCACCGAAACTTAGGGGAATCGGATAGGTATTAGATTTTTCAAGGACGCATCGCAAAACCAGATTGCGACTCGCAACTTTAAATATTTATACGTTTGCTTGAAGCTTCGGTCAGTCCAAAACCACCATGGCGGTGCGCTGGAAAATCCCTGGGTTTTCCCTCGCAGCCGATCACACAAGCAAATTGGTTTTGGTCTCAGCCCATAGATACTATTAATGTGTGTGTGTGTGCGTTTGTATGTTTTAATGTACCTATTCCACATCTAATTTATACCGTCCACCTGTTCATGCCTTTCGTTCTGCCAAATCATGATGACGATGATGATGATGGTGGTGGTGGTGATGGTTGTGATGATGATGATGATGATGATGATGATGTTGGAGCCACTGTTCCCAATTAAATCCCATTCTTGGTCAGTCCTGTAAACTAAGATTTTTTTGTGGAGAAACCAAGACTTTTTTTGATCATTTTCCCAGGAAAAACATGGAAAAACATGTTAGTTTACCCCAGAGTAAGTCCATAGAAAAAAAATGCTCTGAATCAACTTCTTATATTATATACCCCAAATATTGGGGTATAATTGCCTAAAGAGTTACTGTTAGAAGCAATGCCTAACTATTATACTATGTCGTTTTTCTGCGCGCTCCCTTGAACCCCTCATCCCCCTCTTCCGCTTTCCTCCCCCCTCCCCTTTCCTCCCTCCTTTCACCCTTCCCCCGCAGCGCGCAGAAAAACGCCATACCTTGTTGTTCAGACAAGCCAAGGTGCTGCAAAATCTCACAAACTTGCAACAAGTGAGCTTCAGGGCCGCTTGGCCGTTTTCGAGATACCCTCTGGTAACCAGACGTGGCAATGGGAACTCCTCTATAAATGAAAGTTTGAATGGGAGAATCATCTATAAATGGTGGATTTCAATTGCAATGTTTGATTACCAGAGGGTAATTTTTGTTTGGAAGTTTCTGTGAGGATGATGAGGATGGGCGGACGGGCGGATGGATGGCTGGATGAGTTTTCAGCTGGCTGTTCTGTCATTTGCTTCTGTAACTGAGGGATATGGACTGGATATCGGGATCCAACGATGAAATTCTCAATTTATATAACTAGCAACAATTGGGGGATGTCACCCCAATTCAGGGTTTCATCGGGGGTCAAAACCTCTAACAACCAATATCAATGGACACGGAAAGAGAAAATCACCTATTATTGAAAAACACGCCTTTGCAGATGGGTCAAATCCTATTGGATCATATCCTCTGGTAAACTAACATAACTATGTAGATTCACTGCTTTTAAGTTCGGCAAATCAACCATACATGGTCATGTTCAATAGCAAACTGTCAAATTATTGAACCATAATTTGGTGGGAGAAGAAGTACATCCATAACTAGAGTAGCTTTGGTTTGAACCCAGGCCCAGGTTGTGAGCTATCACAGGGTTGAAGCAACACACATTGTTTGTTTTATCCAGAGTGGTACCCTTTGGTAACTCAACAGTTTGCTATTGAACATGGCCATAGACATAGTTGATTTAACATGGTTTAACAAAATTGTGATTTTCCATAACTAGGTTAGTTTACCAGAGTGGCAAACTCCAAAAAAAAGATACTGGCAACACAGTCTTATCGGAAATCTGGTTTTGTCCGGCAGTGTTCATGTGGTTGTGCCGGCTGCCCACCTGGCCTTTTTTTGGCCCGCCAGGGAAGCGAAATCCATGGCGATCTGTCTGCAGCCTTTAGCAATTTACCAGAGTTCAAATTTTTGGACCTGTCGGAGACCAAGGCTGGACTTGAATGTTGTTTTTTCCCCAAACAGTGTGGCCACACTGAGGGGTTCTTACGGTAACACTTGAGGCCCGGTGTTCAATCGAGGTGGTATCCGTCGCGTCCGGCATTTTCCCTGTAATTTTCCACAACATTGTGAAATGTCCATGTGCATTTCGACTGCGAAGGCTCGCACGAAACGGGGGCCCCGGAATTAGCATCCGGCATTTTCCCTGTAAATTTCCACACAACATGGCTCTTGTGAAATGTCCATGTGCATTTCGACTGCGCAGGCTCGCACGAAACGGGGGCCCCGGAATTAGCATCCGGCATTTTCCCTGTAAATTTCCAGACAACATGGCTCTTGTGAAATGTCCATGTGCATTTCGACTGCGCAGGCTCGCGCATCATCATCATCATCATCATCATCATCACCATCATCATCATCATCGCCATCATCATCATCATCATCATCATCATCATCATCAGCATCATCATGATCATGATCATCATCATCATCACCACCATCATCATCATCATCATCACCGTCACCGTCACCTTCACCTTCATCATCGTCACCAAAATCATCATCGCCATTATCATCGCCAGTGTCATCGCCATCATCGCCATCACCTTCATCATCACCAACATCATCATCACCATCATCATCACCACCATCCTCATCAGCATCATCATCATCATCATCGTCATCATCATCATCATCAACATCACCATCCATCAACATCACCATCAACATTAACATCATCATCGACATTATAATTTAGATTCTCCTTTTACTCCCCCACACTGTTTGGGGTCTCTTGCTGGGATATTTTTTTTAGCACCCCAAACCGTGATTCTGATAGATCTTTATGAGGACGAATGATTTGAAGGTCTGTGGGTCTTTAGGTGTAGTTTTTAGCACCCCAAAAGTGATACAGTAGATTCTGGTAGATCTTTCGGATAAATGCAATCCAGATGGGATTCACCAACTGAACTACTTTTTTTTTTGTTTCCGCTGGAAAAGAACCTGCTTTTTTGGGTGCATGGCTTGATTTCAGTCAATGTTTGTGTTTAAGGCTTGCCATGCAAATGGCCCATTTTAGTGCTAGATTGAACCTGGAGGTTTGCCATTCTTCAAGTTTGAGAGCGGTGTTTGATGCGGAAATCGACATTTGACACCTGAACAGAAGTCAAAACACTCATCCCAAATCTACTGCTTTGTTCAATCGCCCATAGCAGCCATAGCACAACTGATCAACACGGGTCAACTGGTTGTTGCTCATGTCCTTGCAGGGTGGTGCCCCATAGTTGGCTAAGTTGGTTTTATAAGTCCAATAACTATGGTTTATAGGTGATATATCTATAGTTGATGGGATTATCCCATTTATAACTGGAGGGGGCATTACCTGCTTGGTGCTGTTATTTCCATCCTACCTCGGAGACCGACCCCCAATGACTAATGTTTTTTCAATGGTGTTGAACACCACCAAGCAGATCGCGCAATTGTATGAATGTGGCAAATTCAATGACATAAGCATCCCCACTTGTGGTGTATGAAATTGGGAAATTATGTTTATTTGACCGATTCTTTTGCTGGGACGGTTGATGGTGTTGGGCTTGGTCGGTCAGTGCATCCCAGCAATCGTAAGTGATTAGAAAAATCCACAAACATGAAACTGGACCGAAAAATATTTTCCTCCTCATCATCACCATCATCATCATCACCACCATCATCATCATCAGCATCATCATCGTCATCGTCATCATCTTCATCACCGTCATAATAATCATCATCACCATGATCATCGCCATCATCATCACCACCATTGCCATTATCATCACCAACGGCATCATCATCATCATCGTCGTCGTCATCATTATCATCATCATCATCAACATCACCATCATCATCATCATCGTCGCCATCATGATCATCATCATCATCATCATCAGCATCATCATCATCATTTTCATCATCTTCTTCTTTTTTCTTTTTCATCATCAGCTTCTTCTTCACCACCATCATCATCATCATAATCACCATCACCATTATTTTCATCATCATCATCATCACCATCATCATCATCATCAGAATCACCACCATCATTATCACCATCATCACCATCATCATCATCACCATCATCATCATCATCACCTTCACCATCGCCAACATCATCATCACCATCAACGTCATCATCATCATCATCATCATCATCATCATCATCATCATCATCACGATCATCAGCACCATCATCATCATCATCATCGTCATTGTAAAACTCAGTTGAACTGTCTCTCACTCTGTCCTGACAATCTCCCTGTAGCCCAGCAGCTGTACCCTGCGCTGCAGTTTTCACTGTGTACGCTCAAGGGCCCTGTATAGAGCCAAGTCATGTACCAAGCCAGGTATGTACCAACTCCAGGTATACACAGCTGTACACAGGTGGACATGTACATGCATGGTGGCGTCTGTATTTAACACCCCTTCTCGACACACGCATGTACTGGACACAAGCACCACCAAATGTTGAAATGCAACTGGATCAACTTTTACAATCTCAGCCACCTAGTGTGTTCAACCAAATCGGGTCGTACTGTACCTTGAGACCCCAAAGTCCATGCGCATATGTACTGGGATGTACTGTCTAGATGTAGCTGTACAAAATCTGCATCAGCTACTCGCATGTATCAACATCATGTATCAACAGCCCTTCACTACTTATAATTCCTCTCAGCTCTCAGTTCCTGTGCTTCAGGGATTGCCAGCTGTAGTCTCATCAGCGGTAGTGTCCATGGCAGTCAATGTAGTTGAGGTGGCTGTAGTGGCTGGAGCTGTAGCCATGGCTGACACTTTATCCCTCATCTGTTGAGATCCCAAGTTCTCTGCCTCATTGCATTGCTCTTTCACATGTGCAGCGAATTGAGCTGCGTAATGTAGCAGCGCCCTCTGTAAATCATCTGGCATGTGTCGTACCAGAGTGGTACAGGCTCATCGCAAGGCCAGCATGTTGAGGGTCAGTGCCGGGCCTGTTGATCACTGTACGAACATTCAGAGGCACATGTTGGGCCCAGGTGTACCTACCCATTGGTAAAGCTGTAGCTTTGAAGAATTTGCATCCAGTTGGCGCGAATCCTGAGCACTCGCTGCGATCCATGCTCCGCAGTGTCGAACATGCACGCAGGTTCTAGCTGTATCTCTCCTCAGCTACCATGTTGAAACTGTAGCAGCTGTATCTCTTCTCAGCTCTCGGCGGGCGTATGCCCGCTTGGTACAAGTGCTACTGTAGCACTTCTCTTGTCACATACGTTGTAAGTATGTCAGCTGGATTGTGCTTGGCGTTGATTTTGTGTATCGCAAGGATACCATCGTGGATGAGATGTTTGATGAACATGTACTTCAGTTCAATGTGTTTTTGCTCTTTTGGAGATTCCGATGCGCGCAGCCATACTTTTACCCGACGTGCTTTCCTTTTCCTTTGCACATCAGGCCGATGTCCATTGGTTGTGGGTCTGTTGAACCTGCACTTGTGTTGAGTGCTTGTTGTTGGGCTTGCATCGTGGAAAATGCTGTAATTGCTCTGTGATACTCAAGAATGAGCTCACGTACATCAGCATAACGCTGAATTGTACCTGCTCGGAGTTGTAGGTATTGTTGCAGCGCTCCTTTTGTTTCGTTGAGTAGTAATGCAATTTTGATGTTGTCCGGTATTGGTGCTTGGTTGTCCCTTTCGTACCGGGCGATTTCAAACTTCCATGTTGTAAATGGCTCTTCAAACTTCTGTTTGTTGAATTGTGGCTTGAGTAGTTTTGTAAGGTATCCTACGCTGCGTGTACCGACTGGTATGGAGAACCTGTTGTGTAGTTGCCTCCAGGTCTCCAAGCCTTGTGCTTGTGTACTGTGCTGTCTGCACAGTGCTGCTGCTTGTCCTGAACAAACGCTGACCAGTATGTAGTGTAGGTCTCTACTGAGTTGTGCCCAAAGTTGTGCTTCTTGTGGTGTAGTTGCTCCATATCTAAGGAGGCCAGTCTGTAACCTCCATGTTGGATGTTTCTGCTTTTTGTAGTAGTCGTGGGAATTCGGAGTTTTGTAGCCCAAGGTAGGCTACCATCGTGAAGTATGGTGGTTGTAGTTTGTACCTGTGCATTGATTGTAGTTCTCCTCCAGCTGCGGCCTTGTTATTGTTGTACTCTTCTCAACTACTGTTGCTTTGTTGCTTTGTGTATTGGAGCTCACCCTGTCCTGTATCGTCCAGGGATCACTGCTCCGCTACCATGTAAAACTCAGTTGAACTGTCTCTCACTCTGTACTGACAATCTCCGTGTAGCCCAGCAGCTGTACCATGAGCTGCACTTTTTGCTGTGTACGCTCAAGGGCCCTGTGTAGAGCCAAGTCATGTACCAAGCCAGGTATGTACCAACTCCAGTACATGCATGGTGGCGTCTGTATTTAACAGTCATCATCATCACCATCATCATCTTCATCAGCATCAGCATCACCATCAACATCATCATCATCATCATCATCATTGGGTTAAGTTCTTGATTGGTATTACTTACATCCAGTAGTTGCCATATGTTGGATGACAGCAGCATGTTCTGGAACCGGATTAGTGGAAGGGCTCCCCAAGTACTCGATTGGCGTGGTACTCCAATGTACCCCACAGAACCCTAGATACACGCACCATGAGTCCTACTTGTCTTAGTTCTAAGCAAACTTACATCCTTACACTGATGATAAATCACATTTTTGCTGGTGAGGTCCCCATTTTTGCTATATAGATCATTTTGCCAATCGTGTTTTTTTCCCTGGACCTCCGCAAAAAGATGCCGACACGTGTTTCCAACATGCTACTTCGATGGTGTTTTCCTCAGAATTTCCCTCCAGTTTTTTGCCACCTTTGGAAAGTGTTTTTTGGGACTAAAGTCCCATTAAGCTCCCATGATTTTCCACCAGAAATCCGGTTGATGGCATCCCAGTGGCTCTAGTGTCTTTCCATGTGGCGCCAGGTGGGGGGCAATTTGGCCGGATTGCCTCAGTTTCCGGAACTCCGCAGACTGTACCTGAAGAACACCCAGGCGCCCTCGCAGAAAAATTCACAAAGACATGGCGATTTTCCCACTCCCATCCATTCCCTCAGAATTTTTGATTTCTAATATACATAAATAATGATAAATAGTGACTAGCAGTCAAACCTTTAGCATGGTGGGCCAAGCAGATAAGAACTGAGCAGTGTGTCATAAAACTTATTGATTTATTGTCAGTATTGGTGTTCTGCTGACTTTTTCGAAAAGGGATCAACTAACCAATCCATGATTGGACCAGTTGTCGCAACAGAAACAGCAAAAACTACATTTTACCTTGTCTCTGTCTCTTATCATATGAATGTCGGTACCTTTTTTACTGACCTCGGCCACCATTTTTGACGACGAAGGTCAACAGTCAGCTGATTCAGGTAGGGTAACGCTACCTCCAAAGCATCCAACAAAAACGACGAATTCATTTTTAGTATGAAAATCTATGGGTTGAGGGTACCACCTGTTTTGAGATACATCCATATAGATGAGCCTCCTTTTGCAAAACACATTTAGCCCGCCATGTTTGCTGGAATTACTGTATCTTTGAGTATTGCGCCATGCAGATCAAAATAAAAATATCTATACATACTAACGTGGTAAACCCCATAATGAACAATCCCCAAAATCAAACAAACTATTATGGCATTGGGTGAATCCCACATAGAAGGACTCATAGAATCTGCCAAATCACAAATGATATCAACGCCTGAAACAATGGAACAGTCATTGCGTGCATAAACATTGTTTTTTAGTATTTTGACATTCTAGTTTGCTATACATGGATCTATTTACCCACCAACTTATATTTTTTTTTTGCATGGCACCCTCTGGTCAAGTGGAAGCCATGGCCATGGCGGTGATTTTCCATATGTTAAGTGCATCTAAGTGTAGCCACATTAAGACTGATTAATATCATCCATTGTAATGGGACTTTCCATTAGAAAGCATCCAGCTATTGGGGTACCCCCATTCATGGAAGCGCCCATTTTGTTTTCGATTCTCCGGTCCTGCTATAGGGACGCAGTGACACAGAATGGCTCAGAATTTGTTCAAAGACCCAAAGTCTTAAAAGCAATCTTTGGTTGTAAGCCATATTTTCTTCACATGGAGCCCATATGCATTGTATATATATATATGTACATTATGATATAATATAATATAATATAAAATAATATAATATAATATGATATGATATGATATAATATCGTATAATACAATACAATTTAATATAATATAATATAACATAATATAATATAATATCATTTAATATAATATAGTATAGTATAATATAGTATAATATAATATAAATAAGATTATATAAAATAATATAACATAATATAATACAAGAAATATAATATTATATAATTCAATATGATACAATACAATATAATATTATATAATATAATACAAAATGATACAATACAATATAATATAATATAATATAATATAATATATAACTTAATATACTATAATATATAATACAATATAATATAATATATTATATTATAATATAATATAATATAATATAATATAGTATAAAATAATATTTTGATATATATATATGTCCTGAAAATCCTGTTCCCCAATTTGTTTGGAGTTCCAAGTGAAATTCGAGTGAAATTCAGGACACACTCAGCGATGGGAAATTCCGCTTTTCGGATGCGCACAATTTTCAGTGGCAGCACTGGAGAATTTTTCCCATTGATTAATAGAGGGGTGTGATGGTTTACCCTCTGGTTATGTCAAAATAGCTTTTGAAAATAACCATTTATAGTGGATTTACCCATTAAAAATGGTGATTTTCCATAGTTATGTTAGTTTACCAGAGGGTACCCCTTTAACAACAGGTAGATGATGATAGATGGCATACCAAACTGCATGTGTTGACATTTCTGGTGAGAGTTCGACATTAAAGCCGATGCTTGCACCTTCGCACCTGAAGGTTGCGGACTTTCTGTTTCTCATTGAGTACAAGCTTGGTTTTTAAGGCATCGCCATATCCCCATTCTCTCTCTACATTTATCGACCGTGCACATAAACTAATGTTGATGGGAACATCATCTATAAATAGAGGTTTCAATGGAAGCATCCCCCTATAATCAATGGAACATCTTCTGAATGGAGGTTTCGTTGGCCTTTTTTCATCGAACGAAATGGGGCAGATTGGACCCACTCAATGGGGGATACCGCATTTTTGGCCATTTTAAGAAGGAACATGATGATACACTGGAGAAAAAACGGGGGTACCCTATTCTCAGACAACCCCACATATATACATATATCCCGCGAAAATTCCATCTTTCTTGATTATACAATATTATACATGACCGTTTTAAGTGATAAATCGCAGAGATTTTAAAGACAACCTGTGCCGCATGCCAGGTCTTTGGGAATTTGAAGACTCTGTCAAACATAGCCAACATTACGGCTTTGGATCTCTCCAACACCAGTGTATCAGGTGCGTCGTCACGGCTGTCACTGGGCTAGCCACGAAAAAAAAAAAAATCAATGGATTTGTGGAAAATTCTACAGAAAACCCATGCTATATGTCTTATCCTGTGTTTTTCTTTGGTGTTTCCTGTAGAATTTCCCTCAAGCCAATCCATTGAACAAATGGCTGCAGAACGTCAAAGGTTTCTCTCAAACCCAACCATGATTTTTCGGAGAAAAGACGTTCCATGATTTATACTGAGAGGGGCTGATCCTTTGCGAAACAACCAAGATCTCGAATCTCGAATCTCAACCCTGGCATTTTATCACGCAGGGCTCATTTTTTCATAGCAGGGATCATTAAAAAAACCATCCCAGCGGACTGGTATCAGCCCCAAGCACAAGATGTAAAAATCAAGGCTTCGCCAATTGAAAACCTGGAAATGTATTGGATCGTATTGAATCGACAAATCTACTGGGGTCCCATGATTTTGCGTTTTTGCTTTGTTTCTTAATGGAGATGGGATGATTTTTCCCATCAATTTGACATCAGGAGAACATAATTTTTCTGAAATTAAAATCAGGAGGACATAATTATTGGAATATTAACATAGTTAACCATAATGAAATATTATTATATAAATTATTAACATAATAATTATTAAAATATTAGAATCTAATAATTAGACTATTAACATATTTAACCACAATGGTAAAAAAAACATTAACCAACAGAGCCGAGCTCGGGGGGGCTCAAAATTGGAGGTGGAAGAGTACCTGGATGGTTTTTGGAACAGATCCCATTCCGGCAATTTTTTTCAAGATATTGAACAACCTTTAAGAACAACATCATCATAGATCGGGTAGAGTATGTGATATTTTTCGCAGATTTAGCATTGACGTCTACTAAATATTTACGTGGCACGAAACAGGCGACATTTCGGCAATCTTGAAGTGGCCGATGGTTCTTGAGGCGCGGCGCGGACCGAAGGGGAGAAGAGTCCCAAAAGGCGTTGGTTGGTTTCAAAGCTGTGTAACTAGGGTTTTGGTGGATGATATCTATATAATATTCTACAGTCTAATAATGTTTAATATGTTGTTTTTGGTAAGGGTCCCTCGAGGGCGTCGTGCGTTTTTGACACTTTTTCATATTTTTGGCACTGTCGCAACATGCTGGTCGTGTCACGTGCTGTCTTGTTCTCATGTGCGTCGTTGCATTTTCCGCGCTTTTTGCTGTGTTGCTTGACGCTGTTGGTTGCGTTTATAGTTGCATGTTGGCATGGCA
>Ga0126342_10014068_pt1 | contig 14143 bp, 17 predicted proteins | sample Cyp1metagenome_FD_92528 | JGI IMG/M metagenome (GOLD analysis project Ga0126342, IMG submission 92528) | Coral microbial communities from Lord Howe Island, Old Settlement Bay, Australia - Cyphastrea 1 metagenome | ecosystem: Host-associated > Invertebrates > Cnidaria > Coral ...
AAAAAATGGGACGGGAGACAGACAGGAGGCCTTCACTTATGAAAAGGCAATGTTTCGCGCAGTTTGGAACAAGATCAGCAGCATGCAGAGCGATGTTTCCACAACAGAGTTTGGAGACCAAAAGATTTGAAAACATCAGAGAGCGAGACAGTAGATGGACAAAATATCCAAACCCTGCAACACGCACTATGTTGAACCCCCGCAGCCCCAAATCTCAATGTTTCAGCGCGCGTGCTGCCAAAAGTGATGCTAGGGGTTTGATTTCTTTCGTCCATTGCGGCTAGGGCATTTCAGATGACATTAACAGTGAACTTTGGGGGCTAGGGGGTTGTACCGGATAGAAGGGGTTTGAATATTTCGTCCATCTACGGTGTCAGGAGAAACCATGTCAATGTGATATCATGCGATATCATCCACGTGCTGTGCTCAACTCTGCTCCAAGGCGTTCACGTGGGCCATGCCCTTGCTCCGGCTGCCCCCGCCCAGTCGTCTCGGGATGCCAGCAGGGTGCGAGGCCTGCTGCGAGCGAAAGATGTTGATTCAAATTTTCTTTAATTACTTATCTTTAATATATTATGAAAGCCGGCCGACAGGCAGGGCTGAGTCGTTGTTTAGTGAGTATTAGGGGGTCTGGGGGGGTAGCTGTGGCAATTGCCCCTCTGGAGTGGGTAACTTTTTCCGACCACAGAAGGACTTTTCCCAGGCCATGTGCCAGGTGGCAATTCAGTGACGGTAGGGCTTCGATTCGACGGGCAAACCGTGGGGCTGGGCAGGAAGGGTTCTGATGTGAGATGAACCTGATCTGGTCTGGTGGGCTTCGCAGTGAAGATGCTTCAACCTTTTTGTCCGAATTGCATGAAGCTTCTGATGGATGAAGCGCTGCGGGTGATATGGCCTGAGAGGAAGAGCCGTGTTGAACCTGAACGGCTGATCCGGTCCGGTGGGCTTCGCATTGAAGATGCTTCAACCTTTTTGTCGGATTAGGGTGAAACTTCTGATGGATGAAGCGCTGCGGGTGATAGGGCCTGAGGGGAAGAGCCACGCTTAACCTCAACGGCTGATCTGGTCTGGTGGGCTTCGCGTTGAAGATGCTTGATCATGTTTGGTTTTTGGTCCGGCACTGAAAATGTGTAAATTTTAAACCACATGCGATGCAGTCATGTTTAGGGGGCGTAGCGATGCAGATGCGAGGGGGTGAGAGACCACCTCGAGTTGCTTGCCGCATGCGCGGTACATTGGCCCACACATGTTTTTTGCAACAGGTTGGCGGTAGAATTTAACTGTTATCAGTATTGGGAACATCAAAGAAATGCACATGCGGATCTTACTTCCCTTCCCGGGAAAACAGTTGGAGGACGCTTTGACACCGGTGTTTGCATGCACGTTCAACCCTCGCTGGCTGTCGTTCTCTCCTTCTCAAGTTTCAATGATTTTAAAGTCTACATTTTTAAAAAATGCTACATGCCTCTCCGCATGGTCCTGGAGATGTCTACGGCATCATCCATTAGTGCGTTGCTTTCGAATGTTGACATGCAGTTGCATCATCCTTAGAAACTTCGGCTGAGTGTGAACGAAGATTCTTTGGACCTTCGGGGCATCCTAGTGGTGTTTCCACTACAGGCTCTGCAGTCCCTGTGTCCGAAGACGCGGAGGCACGCATCTACTTGGGTGAACTTGGGTGCCGATCGCTTGAACACTTGTCCCTATTCATGTCCATAGATACCTCATGTTCGTATGCAGCAGAAGCACTATTTTCCCAAAGAAAAATGCTAGGGACCCAGGGATCGACACTGATCATTATATCGTATCGGTATCTTTTCTATGCAGCCTTGCATAATTTGAGTACAATATATAAACACACATATATATAAGTTATGTTATAAGTTATATCATATTCTTTTTCTATTTTTAAAATTAGTATTACATTATGTTGTATTATATTAAAATTTATTCTATTTTATTGTTTTTTTGAATGATATTATACAATATTATTATATATTATGTTACTTTATATTATGTTAGATTAGATTAGTTTTTAAATATTATATTATGTTTTTTTTTTAAGTGTATTATATTATATGATGTGGTATGATTTCATATTAGTTTATTTTATATTAAATTAAATGATGCTATATTTTGATTATGTTGAGTTATGTTATATTATATTATTTCTTGTCAATTGAATTAAACTATTCTATTAGTATGATATGCAATGAAATGATATGACATCATATTCTTTTATTTTATCATACTAACTTATATGAAATTATTTTATGTTTGAATCATATTAAATTATATTATGCTAAATGATGTTTTATGATATGATATCAATTTATTTATTTTATATTAAATTAAATTACATATATATATATTTTGGTTTATATTGTATGCTATGATATGATATTATGTTATTTTAGTTTATGCCAAATTGAATTAGACTTTATTATATTCTATGATATGATAACATAATCTTTTATTTTATTATACCAAATTATATTAGATTATTCTGTTTTTAAATTATATTAAGATGTATTATTTTATAATATATGGTATTATATGATATGATATTTACTTATTTTATATTATATTAAATTAAATTATTATATATATATATATTGTTTTTTTATTGTATGCTATGATATGATATTGTGTTATTTTAATTTATGTTAAATTGAATTAAATTTATTATATTGTATCATTTTTCGTGATTTTTTCCTTCACTCATTTCATTTCGTGTGGAAAGGTGGAGTCGGTGAAGATCAGCTGCGCGGAGCCTTACTTTGTGGAGGATGACATCTTCCGACCCCTGGAGGAATTGAAAGCCAAACGGCCCTTGCGACTGGTGGTGTGTCTCAGCTGAGGTTTTCATATTTTTCGTTTTTTTTCTCCACATTTTTAATTAATAATTGTTTTCAAGCTTGTAGCTGGAAACGGCCATCGTTGATAATTTTGGATGTTTTGAACATTTTGGGAGTTGGGAGGGCTGGAGATACTATCTGAACACATAGAAAATGTGCAGATACACTTTAATCTTGTGACGTACTTGCAAATTCGTGACACTCACGTCATTGGCGCAGCTGTAGGTCTTTGCTGCCAGAAGCAACTTCATTGCTGCACCTGGGCACATCGTATGCAGAGATTTGGGCCAGAATTTCACTCCAGGGTGACCTTAGATGACGTGGAGAATGCAGCATTGAAGGCTTCGTTCAGTTGGAAAGTGGATGAAAGTGGCATTGAAATCTGAAGACTCAGGTGTTGGATCGCCTTGGATATTGGATGTGCCATGGCTCAAATCAGCTACCGTGATTTGTGGTCACCATTTTGCACTTGCAGCACTCCACCTCACACAAATTTTCTTCTGGCGGATGGGCAATTCATGGGGTCATTTTGCACATCACCATGGATCTTTTGAGTGACAAATTCCACAAGATGAGGTTTGCTTGGACTTCTTTGCCTGTGGAAACCCTTTCTTGGTGCAGGCTGGGTGACCGTGGTGACAGGGTGTGACCTGCTGCAACTTTGCCACCGCTCGCAGTTTGTCCCAGGTGCGTCCGGAGATAGCACGACCCTTCGCAGATGTGGTGAACTCTGCCAACTTCCGGAAAGGCTGGTGGTCACATGTGGTGACTGGTGGCATGTGCCAATGCCTTGGGGTGTGACAAATTGTGGATATGGATGTCGTATGATGTCGTCCTATGTCGTTGTTGCTGTCGGCGCACAGAGAGGCTCCGTGTCGGATGTGCCGAAGTTTTTGGAAGAAAAAGAGGCCTTTGACGCAGCCTATGACGAGCTCCTGTTGCAGGCAGAGTGCATCGATGGGAAACTGGAGGAAACTTGCTCAAGTGGATTCAAGTGGCACCGAATGGCACAGTATGGCACATTTGCCAACAGAAAACGGGTGTAACGGTGCAACCCAGCTGACAAGTATTGATTGCCTATTGCCAGCGGTCTGCATATGTGTTCCTGTGCCATTCATTCCGGCAGTTTGAGGATTTTGAGGTCTGTCTTTCAATCTTCGCCTTGGCTCAAGCTTCGAGAATAGACAATTATTCTTGACATGTATGAAACCGGCCCAGATTCGAAGGCTTGGGTGAAAGTGCCTCCATTTCTGCTTTACCCCAAACATATTTTTTCCCCAGCATTTTAGGTGCTGTTGAACACAGATTAATAAAAGCCACAACACGCTGCAGAGAATGACTTCAAACTTCTCAAGTTCTCCAGTTCTTGTGCACCTTCTTGATCCTTATTGAAGCCTTATTGAAGCCTTATTGCACCTTCACGACTCTTTACGATGTTGGGCAAAGTAGGCGCCGGCGAAGGGCCAAAGGCAGACCCAGAGCTGGACGACACGATGCGGTATCAGCTCAAGGCCAGAGTCTCGTCGACTCGCCGATCAGGAACTATCAGGAACTATCAGGAACTATATATCAGATATATCAGGAACATTCCGGATCTGGCTGATGATGGCTGATGCCACCTGACTGACCTTACCGTTTACCCGGTCCAGGTTTATTGTTGTCAGTTAACATCCACATGATGTTACATAAAAAACAACAGTGCCGATACAGTGCCTTAGCACGCCATAGTCCGTCCCTAAACACCTGCGTGGATGCTTGAGAGTATGGGGTGAAGTTTATCAAGTTTATCGGGTTTGTCAATGATCAGGCGGTTTTGCAGTTCCTACAAGAGAAAGAGCTGATTGAAACTCTGGTAGCCCTGGAGTGCGAGACCGGATTGAAATATGTGGATTCTTTGGTGGCATAGAATGGCACAGACAGGAGTTCGAGGATGCGGGTTTGGTGACGTGGCTCATGCCTTGTTGATATCGACGATCATAGACGTGTTTCTCATATCATTTGTAGCTCTGGAACGAAGATGTCATGCTATTTTTTCTGCATGAATTTATTGATCGTGTATATACGTGTTTTCCTCGGTATTTGATGATTTTGGAGCAAATCTGTCGTATCAGGACGGCGACTTGCCAGTGGCAGGCGTCCTCCAGTCGAGCTTGGACATGTACGGGAGGCTCGGGAGCGATATGAAGGAGGAGGCTTCTGATGCCAAGGCTGGAAGCATCTGGAAGCATCTGGAAGCATCTGGAAATGGACAGCAGAAAAACGTCGTGGTTCTAGTTCTGAATCATTCGCGATTGGCGACTATGTCATGCTTTGATCCTGTCATAGGTAACAGTTCAATGATTCAAGGGCAGCTCAAGGATTATTTCTTGCACTTCAATGTCCATTTTGATGCTCCCTAGACAGATCATGAAACTTCCGGAAGAAAGTCTGCGAGTGCCTTCCTCACGGTCAGAAGTTCTGACTTCTGGCACATTCTGTCAGCCTCCCGTCAGGTGACTGAAGAGGCCTTACAAGCCTTATCTGACGGTGTGTGTTGCACCGGGTCCTGCGAAACCATTCCAGGTGCTACAAATCCATCACATGTCAAAAGATGTCACAAGATGTCACAAGGGTGTCAAGGGTGTCATTCTCCAATTTCTCCACCGGATGGGTCTTAGGAGTGGCACCGTTCTCTGCCAACGTTACGGCAGTGAAATGGGCCGCAAGCGTTGGAGAGCACTTGGCCTTGGTGGCTACGGCTGACCGCAAATTGCGAGCCACAGCTGAAAAGGTTCGATCCAGACCAGAGCTGACCAGCGCTGACCAGAGCTGACCAGAGCTGACCAGCTTGGAATACTCCGGAAAGGGGAAACTCCCAACATCTCCCAACTGTAGGGGTTACAGATGGTTACAGATGGTCACAGGCTACTCTCTGTTTTCTGACAGCGATGCCAAGGATTGCTGTATCCCGAGGGCGTTCTGGAATACACAGATCTTGCATCTCCGCCCTTGGCTTTGGATGCGTTTGAGCAAGATGTGCTGGTGTCCCTCGGCTGCCTTTTTGTCCACCCACGCTTGTCGCTACAGCGCACAGAAGTGCAAACAAGGACGAAGAAACGATATATAAACGATGGTATTTGCAGCACTTCGTCAACACCATCGTTTCAAGATGTTTCAAAAATATATCGGGTGCAGGTTTTTAACCTACCTATGCCCTACACCCCACTCATAGAAAACAGCTTTCAGAAATTAGCTCGAACAACTGAAGGGTCTCATGCTCCATCATCTTCCATTGTTAATATGGACCCTGGGCATTGAGTGCAGGACCACCATGGGTGGCGAAGCTCATGTCTTGCGCATTTCCACTTCGGAATGCAGTGGCTTTGAGCTTCGGCAACTGCAGAGTTTCAAAGATCACCAGAAGCAGGTGGGGCCGGTGGGGCCGGTGGGGTTTGCACGAGGTTGCAGCATGTTGCAGCCAGAGCGGCCCATTGAACATGAAATCTTTACCCGATCTCAGAAGTTCTTCAGACTTAGATGGCTGGATGTGCTGTGGTGTTGATACCTGTCTCATCCTGCCCCAAAGAATGGCAAGAACCGGGGCCAAAAAAGCAAAGACACCAGAACAATCAATCGCAACAACCCAAAGCACAGTCAGAACGAAACAGCGAGATAGAAAACAAGGAATATCATGAAATATCCACGGAATATCATGGAATATCCATGAATCGTGAAGTGACTGGTGAAGTGAATCGTGAAGTGTTCCCAGCGCCCAACAAGCGATTTCCAAGGTCGCCTGTGGCCGTTTCGCTCCGGGTGGCGCAAACTTTGTGACCATCTCCAGAGATCACAGCGCCAACGTCTATGTCCGATGCTCCGCTTATTTCGCCTGTGCTTAGAGAAACCACTCCACAGAATTGCTATGACAAGTATTAAAGAACATCATGAATATCAAAGAAAAATGCATATGAACCAGAACAATCCAGAACATGTTACTAGATCATGCCGACGGTCCCAGGAGATGCGAAAAACTCGGATTTCACCTTGTTGGGGACTTGGAAATTGGCGGGAGAGGCACGGAGATGCGGATCATTCAGACTTGGGACTTGCTGCAGCCTATGTACTTCCACCAGGGTGTGAGTCGTGGGCATAAGTCGGAGAAACTTATTCAATTATAAATCTGTAAGCTCATAGAATAATATAGAATTCTTATTCTTAGCAATTAAAACGGATATTTGCCAATATCATCGAATCACGCAACCTCGAAGCTGCAACTGCTGAATCCGATCAATTTGGATCAGGTCACTGCCTGTTGTTGGTTGGACGCGTCCACTCTGATCCTGGCGGCTCGCGATGATCACGAGTTGCACTACTTGGACGTTGCGGCTGACGGGCTCAAGGACGAAAACGTTACCTGCATCATTTGTTCTTGATCAAATAGCAACAGAGATAACGGAGCAACATTTAGCATCATTTAGCACACTGAAACCCAGGATATCTTTAGAAGTGTACGAGAAGAGAGACATTCAATGACATTCGGTGACATTAGGCATGCAGCCAATTTGGCATCTGCCACGAATTGGCTCAAGCTGTGCCTGATTAAATCAGGCACTCAGAAAGGTAGAAAGATTCAGGTAGAGTACTCACCATTAGCACCATCCAAGTTCTTCAAGTCAAATTCGACACTCGAACCAACGGATGCATCATGCAGCATGTGACATTAGGGAATCAAATGCAGAAGCTATCCAAGTCTGAAGATTCTCAAGACCACAGTTTGGTAAGACTCTTGCCAAGTGCCAGGCGTGAAAGGCTGTGAAAGGTGATTTCTGCACCATTTTTTGGTGTTTTGGAGTTTTTTGGAGTTTTGGCCATGCCAGAGTTTCGCTCGGTGGTGCCGGAACCGGAGTCGCTTGCGTCGGCTTCACAGGCCTCGCGCAGTGAAGCCTTTGGCTCCAGCAGCGAGGAAGAAGCAGCGGAGGAAGAGCCATCAAAACCGCCGGTGCAAGCCAGCAAGAGTCACTCTTCCCGAGCAGTAGACATTCCCATTTTTTTGAAATTCTGAATTTATCCGAGCTTTTCAATACTTTTCATAACACGTCTTCAGTATCTTTGGTTTGATTCTGTCCCCGGTCTGATTCTGTCCGGAATTCATGGCCGAAGCTTTTCCCATCACTTCACCACATCTAAGGTGAATTCTCTTCCAGTAGTGAAGAGCTAGAGGAGAAAGTTGAAGATGCAAATGCGCGCAACGATAACAACGATCCCAGGCCATCACAAGTAGCTGCCGAGAAGAGTGGTTTTTCATCCTCTTCCTCCTCATCAGAGGAAGAGGAGAAGACCAAGATCAACAAACAGGAGCTGCGTCCTGAACTGATGGGTTTGAGTCCTCAGAAAGCTTCAGCTGCAGACTCTGCTGCCATGGTGGCAAATGCTGTGCGCCGTGGCTCGGTGAGTGTGGCTGCCAAGAATAAGGCAGCACCGTCCCTGAGACAATTTAACGATGCGAAGAAGAAAGAGAAGGGTCATGACAAAGGACACAGGAGAAACTCCAGAGTCATAGTCATGGAAGATGAGCCTGGTGGTGCGGCGGAAAAGATTGAGAGGCAATGGCAAGGGCCGGCAAGGGGAAGGGGAAAGATTTCAAGATTTCCCTTTGGCGCAGCCCACAATTTTTTGCTCTCTGTTGTTCGTTGCCATACGTAGTTTCGCTTTTGATGAAATCTAACTTCATCTTACTTTGCATGTGCTATTGCTGTAGTAGGTTGCAGCAGCAGATGCTTTTTCCCGAATAGCAGCACTCGAAATGTTGCATATGCGGCATATCCAATTACTTAACGGTTTTGCTCTGGGCAATTTTGCCTGTCACATTTGTGTAGTGATATGATTAGTGTAAATATAGGTTAATGCAGTGAAGTTTGACTTATTTGACTTCGGTGTGGCCGGTTGTGGCATTGCAGGCAGCGGCGGATGAGCAACTTGCGCTTGCCAGACCAGCCCAAGGGATCCATCTCCGGGACTCCGTCTCCATCGCCCTCTGGAGTCGTTGGAAGTCCTTCAGGCCCATCAGGCGCACCAAGTGTCGTACCCTCTGGGTCCTTGAGACCCAGCGTGTCCTCTGCACCGGGTGATGCAGTTGAGATAGACTCAACCGACCCGGCCTCACCGGCCTCACCAGTCATGAAGTCGGGTGGTTTGTTGGAACCGCCGCCCATTGGAACACCAGGACCACCTGGAGAGCATTCGCAAAGTGTCTTAATGACACCCCTTACAACTGGCCCACAGCCCAGCCGCAGTGAAGTTCCGCAAACGACCCCGAGTCGGCGGACCAGCAATGTGCCGGTTCCCAAACTCAGTGTAGAGTCAGACAGCGTTGGGCCGCGAACCCGGTGGCAATACATCAAGGAAGAAGCTGTTCCAACGTGTCGGCAGATCAATCGAAGTAAGGCTTTCCTGCTCATCATGTTTGTTGCACTACTTTTCGCACTTTTCTTTCCAGATCTTTGGATTTTGGTGGACCGGCCAACAAACGTGGACCTGGATGTGCTACTTACACTAGTCTTCCTGATGTTTGTCTTCGAATTTGCAGTGCAGTGCATAGCAGGGCGACACACCTATGTTGGTTCCTTTTTCTTCTACATGGATATCCTTGGTGGGCTTTCCCTCCTGCTGGATCTGAACTATATAGGGATCCAGGCCTTGATCCAAAGTGCTGGAGATGTTGGCAACCAGGCCGGAGATCATCCGAGATCTATAGCCACTAGAGTCACTAGAGTCAAACTCTAGTACTATAGTACTATAGTTACTATAGCCTCAAAGACTCTCAAAGCTTCAAAACTGAAAGGCTTAGTTTCCAACCTTGCCTACCTGGTGGGTGATTTCCACGTTGCTTCGTTTCCATGGTTATTTCAGGTGTAGTCGGTGTAGTTCACTTCTCTTGGGATCATGCGGCCGTGTTTGGAGGTGATCATCGCGCGTGCTGCGCGCATTGCGAAGCTTGGTGCCCGCGTGGGGCGCTTCACGAAGATGGTGAAGATGTTGCGCTTTCTGCCTGGGATGGGTGGTGAGAAGGCTCAAGGCAGTGCGAAGGCGCAGCAAATTGTACTAAAATGACCCACTGCAGTGAGATGTGGTGCGGTGGGTATCACAAAAGGACACACGCATTCAACATTTTAACATATTTTAACCATTCTTACAATGTGCTAGAGTCTGCTAGAGTCTGCTAGAGTCTGCTAGAGTCTGCTAGAGTCTGCTAGAGCATGTTGCCCAGCATGTGGCAGGTCATCAACAGTCGACTCACTCATTCACTCTCGACACGGGTCTCCTGCTTGATCATCCTGCTGGTGCTTATCATCCCTATGCCCCTCAGCTAATCAAGGGCGCAGGCAGATGGTAGAATCCTGGTAGAAGTTCGCATGCCAGGTTAGTGACATGGGTTATTCTCATTGGTATCCACATGGTATCTGCTGCCAATGGCTGCCAACAACATGTTCACCAATTTTTACAACTTTTATGAGTGGCCTATTTTGACAGATGGCAGATTGGGTCAATACCAGCCCTCAGGGATTTCCATGGTTTCTTCAAGTTCCTTCGCTTTTTCTGCAGGTTCTCCATGTGGAGCTTCCCACAAACGGATCAATCCCTGCTGAGCTGGGCGCAGCGTTTGGATGATGTTTCCTACGCGAGGCCTGATGTCTTGACCAGAGAGCTGGAGAAGTTTGATGCATTTTACACCACCATGAATTATTTTCCTTACAAAGTGGATGTCAAGGATGGCGTGACTTGATTGAGAATGGCGCCCTGGGATATGGGGTGCACCCATAAAAATAGTGGATGATGGTAGAAGTAGGTTCTGGGAGGTATTGAGTGGTGTCTCGCTTAGCTTCTTCTGTTTCTCTCAGCCGGACTCTGCCTTTGACATCCGTTGACCTTGTTTTTTCCACCTTTTTCCTTTGATTCGTCTAAGTTTCTAAATCCCTTCCCCCCTGTGTTCACTTGCATTTTCATAAGGCAGTGATTTTGCAAATTCCGCATGTCTTCTTACCTAAACAAGGCGACATCTTCTCATTTGGGAACTGTTGCGGATCTCATAGTTCGTATATTTTACGCTCTGCCCAATCCCTTAAAAGAGCAGAACATCGTGATATATTTGCGAGTGATGAGTGATAAAAAGGAGTGATGCAAAAGTTATGAGCATTTTTTGCCATCACAATCACCACAGGAAGAGCCTCCACCTTCCAGCCTCAGTAGCGCGTCTGAGGTTACTGTCCTCCCAACCGCCACTCTGACCATTTTGCCGTGGAATGGTCGAAGTGCCCCTTCTCGGAGCGATGGAGTTCAGATACATGAGAGCGATTCTAGGTTGTGTATGGTTGTGTTTTGTGAAATGTTGCCTCTGTTTTTGCGTTCTTCTATTTCTCCAGCGAGGGAATCTTGCCTGTGGGCAGATCTGTACTAAACGGAGTGGAAGCATGTTAAGTTGCATCAAATTGAAGTACATCATATGAAATCCAGATTGCAGACTTTGCAGACTTTGCTGCATACTTGATTGGGAAGCAGTGTGAGCAACCCATTGCAACCAGGATTATTTGAGCATCAGCTTCAACTTCACCGGTCCAAATCAGACGGACTCGGGCATGAATTTGCTCCTGCTTTTATTTGTGATGATTTTGATGGTGAGCTTTTCCATGGTGCTGCAAAAGACCACCTCCAAGATGATCTTGCATCCCATTGAGAAGTTGTTGACCCAGGTGAAGGACACGGCCTCGAGTATTTTTGAAAGTGTCCCGGATTTGGGCGGACCAGGGGAAGAGGAGGAGGACTCCAGTGATGATGAGAACAATGAAGATGGCACTTGGAAGGCTGCAAACTTCAAGGCGCAAGGGAGGGAGGATGGGGAGGGTATGACGAGGGAGGTTGAGGCTAAGGCTGCTAAGGCGTTAAGGGATGATAAGAGCCTAAGTTTTATCAAAAGAACAACAGTTTTTGCTCCAGAAAACACTTAGAAGAGTCTAGTCGCCTGTCCGTACTCGGTGTATCCTTCTCCACACATCCGCCAGTTTTTCCAGGAGGAAATTCATTTGTTGGACAAAGTGGTGCAAAAGGTCACCGACCTCCAAAAACGAGAGGATAAGACGGACAGTTCAGCTGGACAGTGGGTCGGTGCTCGAACCGAAGGCGATGAGACTCAAGGCAAGAAGAAGGGTGGTCGTATGGCTGGAAGCATTTTCCAGGCCCAGAGTGGTGAAAAGGAGCCAGAAACCGATACCATGACCATGGTACAAACCCAATACAAGCTATTGGAAGATGCTGGTTTGTCCGTGGAGGCCCTGAGTACTTGGAAGTTGAGCCCCTTGGAATTTGATCCAATCATGAACCGAGCCGCTGCAGCTTTCATCATTGGCCCAGCCAACCATGGTATTCGGTGTGAAGGATTCTTGCAAGCCTTTGTAGAAGAGGTGGAGACGAGTTACAGCCGATCCAATGCTTACCACAACTGGTTCCATGCTGTCGACGTGGCGCATGCCACTTGGAGACTAGCAAATCTCTGCAATGTCATCGACTTCTTGGATTACCATGAGACCTTTGCTGTGCTGGTTGCTTCCCTGGCACACGATTTAGGCCACCCAGGGGTCAATGCTCGATTTTTGATTGAGACCAAGCACACCCTGGCCATGACGTACAACGACAGGCAGGGCAGCCCGACGGTCTTTCAAAGCCTCCCATCATTTTGCTTACGATGACTATGAGTCTACTTCATTTCTTGGAAGGGGACCTGGTTGGAATTGTCTGTAATCTAATAATGCAACACATGTACGGGGTGTAATCACCAATCACTAGATGAAAACCTGGGATTATGCATCGTCCTGGCCCTGGTCGTGGCACATCCTGACACATCCTGGCAGGTCTCCTTTGCAGCAGATGAGCAGCTCCAAGCTGTTTGAGATCACGAAGAAGCCGAACTGTGGAATTTTCTCGGTGCTGTCACGGAATCATTACATGGCTGCCCGGAAGGCTTGCATTCAAGCCATCCTTGCGACGGACACAGCGTTGCACTTCCAAAATGTCAAGAAGGCAGGAGGGTCACTACCGCGACGACAGTAGACTAAGAACATGGTGAACATGGTGAACATGATGATGATGATGATGATGATGATGACGACGAGGAGGAGGAGGAGCAGGAGGAGGAGGAGGAGGAACGATGAACAAAGAGGGGTGATGGCCTTGCGTTGGAACATATTGTGTTGGTTACATGCATGAAGGGAACAAATCACCTCTCAAATGTCTCACATCTCCAAGCTGTTGCCTCCAAAATAGCTGCACGTTTTCCAACTACCAAATTCGGAAATTCAGGGTCTTTTCTATTTGAAACATGATGTGACTGATGTGGTAAACTTAAAAGAAAATCTGCACTTGGGGTTGGTTCGTACTATTTTGTACCATCCATGTGTGCTGTGTTTAGAGATGATCTCGATCCCTTTTCGAGCTTATGTTGTAGATGTTACTAGTTTCTATCTATTAGTTATGAGATGTTATTGGTAGTTATACAATGTAATTGAGTAGCAGTCAGTAACAGTCAGTACTAGTTTATCGCGGTCTTTGGCATCTTTGGCATCTTTGGCATCCGTCGCGTAGGTGCAGATGCTCTACGAGATGAACAGCGAGGTCCTGGACCATGCGGCGGAAATCTTCCGCGATTCACGTGATGAGGATGAAGAGCCCAACTTTCCAATTCCCGAAGTCGTGGATGTTTTCAAAGAGCCGAGCACCAAACAAACATTGATGGATTTGATGGTGACTTGATTCATCTTGATTCACTTGATTTTGGAAAAACTTGATAAATATATCATATATCTTGATTGGAGTGAGTCTGGGAGGTGGAACACTTTGATGATGTATGCGAGGGTGTAAAAACATGTGTTTTTCCAGTTGTTTCTTTACAATTAATACGTACAAATAGTATGTATATATGGATATTATATACATAAGCACAAAAATAATAGATAGATGGATGGATAGATAGATAAGTAGATAGGTAGATGGATAGATAGATAGATAGGTAGATAGGTAGGTAGATAGATAGAATCGATAGATCGATAGATCGATAGATCGATAGATCGATAGATCGATAGATAGATAGATAGATAGGTAGGTAGGTAGGTAGGTAGGTAGATGGATAGGATAGGATAGATAGATGGATAGATAGATAGATAGATAGATAGGATAGATAGGATAGATAGGATAGATAGGATAGATAGGATAGATAGGATAGATAGGATAGATAGGATAGATAGGATAGATAGGATAGA
>Ga0126342_10014069_pt1 | contig 14142 bp, 10 predicted proteins | sample Cyp1metagenome_FD_92528 | JGI IMG/M metagenome (GOLD analysis project Ga0126342, IMG submission 92528) | Coral microbial communities from Lord Howe Island, Old Settlement Bay, Australia - Cyphastrea 1 metagenome | ecosystem: Host-associated > Invertebrates > Cnidaria > Coral ...
ACCTACCACCTACCACCTACCACCTACTACCTACTACCTACTACCTACTACCTACTACCTACTACCTACTACCTACTACCTACTACCTACTACCTACTACCTACTACCTACTACCTACTACGACTACCACTACCACTACCACTACCCCCACCACCACCACCACTACTACTACTACTGCTACTACTGCTACTACTACTACTACTACTACTGCAACTACTGCAACTACTGCAACTACTGCAACTACTACAGCTACAACTACAACATTGCAATTACAACAGCATCAGCCACAGCTGCGGCTTCAACTACACTACAGTGCACTACAATTCCGCTACACTACGCTACACTACACTCCACTGCGCCACACGTCACCACACTTCACCACCACTACACTACAACTACAGCTGCAGCTACAACTACAGCTACAGCGGCTACTACAGCTACAGCTACAACTACAACATTACAACTACACTAAGTCAACTACAGCTACAACTACACTACAAAACAGCACACTACAAAACAACTACCACCACAACTGCAACTGCAACTACAAATAGTACTTTGCACTACACTCTACACCACACTACATCCAGCATTTGCGGTTGAGGTGACCACTGCAACCACTCCAAAAAGCACAACTTCAACCAGCTTTTCGTCCATCAATGGATTCGCTTTGCCATCCGTGCATCACAGCAGCTCACCTCTCCTATAGTGTCCTATCTTTGAAACTCCCGCCACCGCCTTGTGCGGCACTACTGGTATATGATTAATATCTGTATCATTTTGTGTCAAACTGTTGGTTATAGACCATTTTATCTATCCCATAATTATACATCCCATCAAAGACCATTGTATCCCACAGGATCCCTTTATGGTGGTTGCTTCTCTACCCAAATTTCCGATGGTTACAGGCCTTTAAGACCCGACCTTTTGTGGATGGCGCCAAGACACTGATTGGTGGACAGGCTGGGACCTGACAGTTTCAGGAAAACTGCCGATGTTGATTTTTTTGAGCCATATTCAAGGGATGATGCTTACATATTGTGATATATTCTGATGATGCAGCCAATTGATCCAATCCAATACTTTTGTTCAGACTTGGGGTGATGATCATGATCTCAATTTTAGCTGACAGGTATCTATGATATATATATATATATATATATATTTATATTATATATATATATGGGATCTTTTGGGATGGACTAAAACCAGCAATCAGTGACAATTTGGCTGCAGTTCCATTGAGGATACTGGAGTGATCTCATTGTCATTGAGTCATGTCAAGCGTTAAGCAGAGAATGGCCTTGGTCACGGGTTCGGTTGAGCCATACTCCGATGGTTGATCCGATGGTTGTTCATGGTTTTCCCTAAACATTTGCCATTTTCGGTGGTAAATACACCATTTTCGCACACACCCAAATCCGTTAAATTCATGAACTGTTGAAATCCCCGTTGTTGACATGCTGCTGATTTTTTTTGCATCTCCATTTTTCGAGGCTTCCCCCTTTCCCAAGATCTGCAACATGTTCTCTACGAGGGCTGCATGTCCTGCATGTCGCGAGGTCAAACCTTGGGCTGGGATCTTCTCAGAAATTTTCTCTCCCATCTACTGCCAAGAGACAGGCGATAGGATTTGCATAGGCGCCCTGGGGCACTAGGGCACTAGGGATATCTATGGGATATACACACCGCCAACCATTTCATAGTGATATGTGAAATGTTACGATAAACATATATATATATATTATACATATCATTATTATTATTGTTGTTCTTAATATATATATATATATATATTTATAGATTTATTTAAAACTGTGGGATCTTGCTGACCAACTCATATGATCTTGGGTGTGTGCGTTTTGAACAAATAGTCTCAAATCCTTTCATTTTTAATCATTTGCCCAAATCAAGTGGCATAAAATGGGATACTCAGTCTTGGCCAAATTCACTTCGAGATGAAGTACGGGGACCATCATGTTCATCGAACCAAGCTTGTATCTCAGCGATTTGTCTATTGCCCATGTATGCGCTAAAACACACTTAAAACAGAATCGCAAAGATTGTTATGAGTGGTTATTCAAGTCTTCCTCAACATCTCCTTGGCTTCCTTCTGCAGTACCGCCTGGGGGTCACTTCAGCCAGCCGGGGTTGTTTGCTTGTCTGCTTCAATTGAATTCCAAATACAGTTTGTTCATTTCATGTTTCCTATGAAGGAACATCCTGATTCTTGATATGGAAAATTCACCCATATTAGTGTTGATTCATATTTCATTATTTATAGATTTTATCATTCCAATTGTCCCATCTTATCTGTATTACAACGTGGTGCCCCATAGTTCGCCAAGTTGCTTGCATCCAATACACCTGTTGGGCTTATAGTAGGTATATCGAACTAGTTATAGTTATATAATGGGGTGAAACTAAACCAACAAGCATAAACTGGGTGTCACCACCAATGGGACAATATTTATCAATATTGATCGATTTTGATTTCATTTTTTAATGCATCATTTGCCGATATTTGTCAATATACCCTCCGGTTATCAGACCTGGCAATTGAACATCCACCATTGATAGATCAATTTCTTAGCCCAAAACTTGCATTTAGTTCGGGGAATTTGCAGCCAGCCACGTTTGATGACTCCGGAGGGTAGTTCCATTAATAAATCATCATTAATCACTATTATTAGTCACCATCAATCAATTACCATTTCACTAGTGATTAAACAGTATCAATCACCATTATTATCACTAAAATTCGATAAGGTACCATTATTATCATTATTAATTAATCACCATTACTATCACGGACATCTCCCAAATTATGGTTATTCTTGCGATTGTTTATTTTTGGGTATACCATAATTCACCAAAATCACCATCAATCCCCATAGTCTTTATTGGGTTTATTTAAACCATCTCCAACATAATCCCATTGCAGTACTACCCGTTACTAATCCCATTGTTGGGTTTACCACATTATTGGAGGAATGATGTTATCTTAAGATCCATTAATAGATTGTTTACCATCACTATTGGAGGATTATTATCTTTCATTTACTATTCACCCAAACTTACAGGGAACCCCAGAGCCAGGATGCCAAACGTCACCCAAGGAATGCATTAAGATACTGAAGAAAGTGAGACTGTGGGCCCCCAAACGCCCCAAAACCTCCGAAACAGGGAACCCCAGAGCCAGGATGCCAAACGTCACCCAAGGAATGCATTAAAATATTGAAGAAAGTGAGACTGTGGGCCCCCAAAGGCTCCAAAACCTCCGAAACAGGGAACCCCAGAGCCAGGATGCCAAACGTCACCCAAGGAATGCATTAAGATACTGAAGAAAGTGAGGCTGTGGGCCCCCAAAGGCCGCAAAACCTCCGAAACAGGGAACCCCCAAGGAATGCATTAAGATACCGAAGAAAGACTGATTGTGGGCCCCCAACGGCTCCAAAACCTCCGAAACAGGGAACCCCAGAGCCAGGATGCCAAACGTCACCCAAGGAATGCATTAAGATACTGAAGAAAGACTGACTGTGGGCCCCCAACGGCTCCAAAACCTCCGAAACAGGGAACCCCAGAGCCAGGATGCCAAACGTCACCCAAGGAATGCATTAAGATATTGAAGAAAGTGAGACTGTGGGCCCCCAAAGGCTCCAAAACCTCCGAAACAGGGAACAGGATTATTATCTTCCATTATTTTCGTTTACCAAAATTAATGGAGATTATTAATAACAATCACTTGGGAGGTACTTGATGACCATCGGCCAGGCAGACAGGCCACGATGTCTCCAAAGGAGGCGATGGAAGCGGTGCAGGCTGCCTCGAAGGTGCGCGATTGAGGGATTTCAACTGGATTTCCAGTCGGATTTAATGGAATTTAATGGGTTTTAATGGGATTTTATTGGGATTTGCCCTCTAGTAATTTAACATAGCTATGGAAAGCTATGGCAAATGGCCCATTTATAGATGACTTACCTATTCAAAGTGGTGATTTTCCACAGCTGTGCTCAATAAAAGGGGATGGTCATCAATCCATTAATGGGGATTTTTACATGATACCCATTTTCAGGATGCCCGTGGGAAGGACGACCAAAGACCATATACCATGTTTTGACCCTAGCGAATATTGAGCAGGATCATTTGTACTTTCATGGAGTTTTCTTTTTTGGGATTACCCAATAATCAAGCCACTAAATGTTGAAAGTTACCCGATTCGAGACGCACAGACACACTTATATGCATATTGCATATATAATAGATATCAATTTGTGGGTTTACCCAAGCTGAGTTGAGTTATCCATTGTACTTCATTTTTGGTTGCGAATGGGGAAAATGGTGAATATGTGACGATCAATCATGTTTCATTTCTGTTGCAGAATGTGGAGCCAGGCACTTTTCGATGATGATGTACGCACTGTAATTTGCACAACATGTTGATGTATGATGCCATTGAAAATCAGTGAAACCTTTCTCTCTTACTACGATAGGTCATATTGCGATTGATGGCTGGAACCCGCTAGGTGATTCAGAATAGATCGCAATTACACAGGGTATGAATTATCTAGATTATGTATGCCTTGCACACCCACAAAAAATGCTGGGAAAACCACGGTTCTCCGCACATGTTTCCTTAAATCAATCCATGTTTTATCAGTCATGGACATTATCAAGTTTTGTCTCCATATACCAGAAATCAGCATCACCAGTAAATCACCAAAAATAAATCGACATACGATATTCCCATTGAACTCCGCATTACAGAAATCTTCTATCACAAACACGCCCATGAAAATCCATTAGATCATTGCGGTAGATACGCATGAAATACCCATCAATATCCATGAAATGGCCCTTAAATATCATCAAATCAAAATCCAGTCAGGACCCATGGAAAGCCCCAAATGACTGTGTTTTAAGAAGGGGGATCCCCAAAAACCATAGCTTTCAATGCTGAGATGTATAGTCATTCATGACTTGGATGATTTGAGGGTACCATGACAAAACGGAACCCCCCAAATGTTCATGTCAAAATTCCAGTCTTGTCCCACTATCCCATCATCTCAGTATTATCTCATCTTTAATCTTAAAAAATCATGTTGGTTGGTTAATAACAATTCCAATTAATAACAATGTCGGCTATCCCTGTTGTTGGATTATTCATACTTCAATAATGACCATTGTTATCCTATTATCCCAGTATTCTCCCATGATTATCCCATTAACCATCCCATCTTCTCCAAGGCCTGGGACTTGGGCCGTGGCGAATGGCCCCAAAGGACGCTACAGCAGCGAATCGCCGCGGTCCGCGGCCGGCGATGTGTTCTTTTTGTTCTGCTTTGGTCTTCTCCAGACATTGGGTTTATACGGGATTATATGGGACTATATGGAATTATTGGATGTTGTTAGATTATAAATGTTGGTTAATATCAATAGTAACAATAACAATAGATAATCCAATTTACGATCCCGTATAGCCCAGTAGTTGGGATAATAATGCCATATATCCCCTGGTCAGATGGATGAATAGATGGGATTATATGGGATTGTTAGTTTGTTTTTGGGATAATAAAAAAACTTTGGTTTCTGGTACGTAGATATATCGAACCAGTTCATGGGGTGAAACTAAACCGACAAGCATCACTTCAGGGGGCTGCATTATGTATGAGAGTATACTACCCGATACATTCTTACATGGTTTCATTGAATTATCATAAAAGTTGAGGTTCCCATTTCATGGATATGTTAGCATCATTATCATCCGATGATACATGGTAGGATGATAGTTCATTATTTTTAAGATTTCGCTGGTCAATCAGTTTTGATTTCCCTAATGGATTACGATAGTCCCCAATATGTACAGGATAGTTAAGTACCAGTAGTACACCACAAGACGGTGGCGGAAGTTTCAAGAATAGGAAACCTATAGGAGAGGTTGGTTGTTGTGAATCACGGATGGCAGAGCGAATCCACTGATGGACCGACAGGTGGTTGGAGTTGTGCTCTGTGGAATGGATGCAATGGTTGCAGTGGTCACCTTACCACAACTGCTGGATGTAGTGTGGTGTAGTGCAGTTGTAGCTGCAGTTGTAGCTGTAGTTGTAGTGTAGTGTAGTGGAGCTGTAGCTGAAACGTGGTGTAATTAGTTTATTGGCAAGCGCAGTTGCAGTTGTAGTCGTGGTGTGGTGTAATTAGTGTAGCTTAGTGCAGTGTAATGTCGTGTAGTGTTGTGTAGCGTAGTGTGGTATAGTGTAGTGTAGTCTAGTGTAAGGTAGTGTAGTTGTAGTTGTAGCGTAGCGCAGTGTAATTAGTGTAGTGTCGTGTCATGTCGTGTAGTGTAGTATGTGTAGTCACAGCGTAGTGTACTGTAATGTAGTGGTAGTTGTAGTTGCAGCTGCAACTGTAGTTGTAGTGTAATGCAATGTAATCAGTGTAGCGTAGTGTTGTGTAATGTAGTGTGTTTGTAGTTGTAGTTGTATTTGTATTTGTAGCGTGCTGCAGTGTAATTAGTGTAGTGTAGTGTAGTTGTAATTGTAGTTGTAGTTGTGGAAGTAGTTGATGCTGTAGTTGTTAGTGTAATCCGTGTAGTGTAGTGTAATTAGATGTAATTAGAGTAGTGTAGTGCAATTAGTGTAGTGTAATGTAGCGTAGTACATTAATATTTGTATTTGTAGCTGTAGCAGTAGTGTAGTGTAGTGGTAGTTGTAGTTGTAGTTGTACTTGTCTGTCTTTCTATCTATCATTATCTATCTATCTATCTATCTTTCTATCTATCTATCTGTTTGTCTGTCTGTCTATCTAGCTATTGCGCGAGACTTTCTCAGCTTTTTGAACATGACAAAGTCAAACACGGAACAATTCTGCGAGACTTCCTCAATTTTTGAACTTGACAACATCAAAAACGAAACAAGTCTGCCAGATTTCCTCAATTTTTGAAGTTGACAACATTAAACACGAAACAATTCAGCGAGACTTCCTTCAAAAATTGAAAGTTGAGTGCAGAGCTGACGGCCTCGTAGCAATGCGTTTTGCGATTTTTCCACTCCACCTGTCTAAAGTACTGCGCCTGCCACGAAAAAGTGATGCCAGGTCGACGAAGTGCTGCACCTGTCACGCAAAATCATCTCAGCAAACCTGAAGATCTGATGTTCCAATATGCAACCCTTCTCAGGACATCAGCGTCCGGACCTCTTAACAGCTCTGATGAACATGTCTCTTGTACTGCGCCTGCCACGGAAAATGCATCTTTGCAGATCCTCTTCAAATGTCCCATGCCCGCCATCGTTTTTGGAAATGCTACAAAGCCCGCACGTTTTGCTCACTTTTGACTAGGTGCACAATCCCTTGCGCCTGCCACGCAAAACGACGCTTCAACGTCCAAAAGTGGCGCGAGCATGTGTGGTGTTTTGCATATTTTGACTTCGAAATGTGCTTTGCGCCGCAACGGCGTACACTTTTTCGACATCTCATCTTCAAAAAGTGATCCGGACCCGTCAGTTTTTACACTATTGACTTCGAAATGTGCTTCGCGCCACAACTGCGTACTCTTTCGACATCTCAACTTCCAAACGTGGTCCGAACATGCGGTGTTTTGTATATTTTGACTTGGAAATGTGCTTCGCGCCACAACGGCGTGCAATTTTTCATCTCTCATCTGGCCAGCTGGCTCCGCACCCGCTGCTTTAGAAAGCGTACTTTTCGAGCCTCCGGAGCCACAAATCATGGGAAAAACACAGTGTTTCGCGACTTTCCTACCTTTTCGCGCACCTGGACATTCTTTCTTCTCGCTCTTTCTCTTCCTCTCCTCTTCTCTTCTCTTCTCTTCTCTGACTCTTCCCATCTCTGCTTTTCATCTGTCCATATTGTCGGAAGTTTGACTTCCAAACTTCCTTCGATAATCACGAAACTAATTAATCATCAACCAGCAGGGGCTTTGAACAATGCTCACTTGAGAAACAACACGACTTGGCCATGAATTGGGCTCGGTTCCTGAACAGTTGGTGGGGAAAAACGCACATCACATGTTTTTTCCAAGGTTTCCAATTTGTTTCTGGCCATTTGAGGGGTATCCATCCATCTTCAGACAAATCCAAACAAATTCAGGTATCCATTCCTTTGGGACCAGACATCTCAACAAAAAACAAATCAAAAAAATAACGGGTTAATCCTCGTGCTCTCAAAAGGACCGGTTTCAATATTTCAATTGTGGCCATGTAATGTAACAGGTATGCAGAAATGTTTGAATAAGTTTCCAGTTTCAATATTGTTCATGTAATTAGGTGGCAGTTTTTGGGTGTGCAATCATGATTATGTATTTTGCTGGTTTCAAATCGTGTTTTTTCTTCGATGTTTATCAACATTATATTTGGTTTGTTTTCCAGTATTATTGTTCATGTTGTTGACACGAAGAGATGTCGATTCCAGATGAATATATGATGTCGTTAAGATGAACTGATTCCAAACGTCATGATTATAATATTATATATACATGTTATGTCTTCAAAAGAAAACATTATTTGATTACTCTCAGCAAATATGCATTACGTTCTGATTTGCCGATCTTTTTTCTGAACAGCAGACACATGTGAATAATCCATGATAAGGCTTGGATGGAAACATGTTGAGTTCATGAAATTGTGAACAAACTGTGCTCAGAAGAGGCGATCTTTCCAGCGTGTAGGTGGAGAAGTTGGTGTCCAAGTTGAAGGAAAAACGCATGGAAATCGCGAAGGTCGGGGCAGGACCAGATGTGTTAACTTCAATGTGGCAGAGAAACAGCTGAAAAAGTCAGGAGTTTCGGTCCAATGTCCTGCCGCCAAGATCGAAACCATCCCACCTGTGTCATAGATGTCGAATCTGTGGCGTTAATGATCATGGCAGCCTGAACCAGCACCAAATGGTTAAATGTGGTAAGATCATTTGAAACTAAATCTGGAACTTGCTGATGACTTTCATGTTCAATTCATTTTCTGGATGATTTTCAATTCCCATTGAATTTTCTTGGACATCTGATTTTCGATTCCATTACAAACGTGTTCCCTGTTAGCACGCCCGCAAAAACAGGTTCTACAGTGGGAAATCTGCAAGAACGTCCTTTGGCTGCATCGTCGCCAGCAGATGACAAAAGTACTTAAGGTGCGAAGGTGAACCAAAAGACTATTTCCTCACCCCTAGCGGCTAAGATTGCTGCTGATTCCTCCTGCAACAGGATTGAACCCCAAAAATAATTGGGACCTTTTAAAGCAGTTCATTGAGGATAATGATGAATGATCCCAAAAAACGCTGGTTTGTGCAGTAAATGGAACGCCCAACCAATCCCACCTTTGAACGCCCAGTTCATTCATGGAGCAATCCTGTGCTTAGGATGCCGACTCTGTCAAGGCCTTGGAGATTTCCCCAGGAAAAATGGTGATTTAACAATCACATATCGAAGATGTGGTGATTCAATCATCAACAATATAATAGGGAATTGATGATTTATATAAGTATATTAATATAATATAATATAATATAATATAATATAACATAACATGATATAATATAATATAATACAATAAAACAATACAATATAATATATTATATAAGTATCAACAATATGACCGTTTGACCAAGGAGTTTGGATTCAGTTTGGATGATTTTAAAGGGATACACTCATATCATAGGGGGTATACAACCACTGATGTGATTAATTCGATGTAACGGAATACGGGGTAGACTTGGTCATTTCAACGGGGGACGATGATGATAAGTTGATAAGTCACGGGACTTGTTTTTTTTGGGTACACCGTACTCTATGTTCAGACAAGCTCAAAGATTGATATAATGCTATGGATGTATATGGATGTTATATGGATGTAAAGCAATAGTGATAATCCGCCCAAAAAAATTGGATGGTTTGTACTTTATACATCTTTATACATCTTTATACATTATACTTTATACCAGCCATGTATGGTAAATTCGAGGATGGTTTACTAGTGCTTTACTGGTTCCCTTGGGTTAATGGAGTGAGGTGAGCTGGAATATATTGGAATATCAAAGCACTTCAGTGTAATTTGTATGTAAAGAATATGTAAGGCATATGTAAAAAATGTGAACACATAAACAAAAAAAAATGGGTAGGTAATTTCTGTGAAGGTCAGACTAACTTCCAAGCAGTTTTCATGCTTCTTTAAGTGTCAATCAATTTTTTCATATTTTTTCCTGGGTGGCCAATCCTTCCAGAGAACCGAAGGAGTTTGACCGCACCATGGATTTCGTTTCGGCCTTGATCGACACCGCCCGCAAGCTCAACTCAGGGGGAGCCATTTGCCAGGCACTGCCAACACTGCCACTGGGAAGCCATGAGAAACACCCAGGAGTGGTGTTGACCACCCATTTACTGATAAGTCATTGGGAATAAACCATGAAATCCCATTGAATCACCATTTTGTTTGTTGGGGTCATGGGAAATGATTTGCTTCCTAATCTTCTGAATTGCGGTCAGACTTTGATAGCTGCAGCACTTGCTCCAGGAGGGCATTCATGCCATCTTGAAGAGGTCACCCATGGGTGTGCCAGCCCTAGCGGCTAGGGCGCGGCCGTGGCGGATCTTTTAATTTTGTTGTTGTTGTTGTTGTTGTTGTTGTTGTTGTTGCTGTTGTTGTTGTTGTTGTTGTTGTTGATTGTTGTTGGTTGTTGGTTGTTGGTTGTTGGTTGTTGGTTGTTGGTTGTTGTTGGTTGTTGGTTGTGGTTGTGGTTGTGGTTGTTGTTGTTGTTGTTGTTGTTGCTGTTGGTGTTGCTGTTGTTGTTGCTGTTGTTGTGGCTGTTGTTGTTGTTGTGGCTGTTGTTGTTGCTGTTGTTGCTGTTGTTGCTGCTGTTGTTGCTGCTGCTGCTGTAGCTGTATGCGTTTGAGACAGATTGTGAATGAGTGGCATGGAACAATGCTTCAACAGAGGAACACAACAAAAAAACATCCAAATCAACAAAACGCCTGATTCCTTTTTGATTAAAGCAACTGGGTTGAATAGGATGAAAGCATAGACCACACGCTGGTGCTCCGTGGTAGATTTGCCATCAAAGCCAGCTGCCTTCCCAGGTGATGATGAATCTGGGACCTTCCAACTACCCCTTCAATGAAACCTATGCCACTCTGATTCCTGCCTTTCACTCAGTTCCCCACGAAGGGGCGGAGGTGATGTCTCGAGGGGCTGGGGCCCCTGGGGTTGGATCACCCAACGAAGCGAGGCCATTTTGATGGGCAATTCCATTGTGATGAAGGTGCCCAACACAGGTGGTTTGGCGCACTTCTTGACCATGGAGGCCAGCACAGAAAACTGAGGCTTGATTTTCTGCCATGTTGAGATTATGGTTTGATGACTTCCACCAAAAAAACGTGGTTTTCTGCATAATGAAACATGAGTTAGGAAACTCATGGAAAGCTTTGGAAACTAAAGACCGAAGACAACAGTCAACAGACATTCACGACTTGGATGGCTTCGGATAGCTTCGGAACTCCCAGGCAACGAAAACAAATCGATGCAGAGAGTGGGCCAGGCTTATGCCGAATGCTTCCCTCCAGGGGTGGTGAACTTCATCTCCGGCCGTGGTCGCGACACCATGCCGCCGCTGGGTTTTTTTGACACGGCCGCTGTCCCTGTCCAGTCGTACCTATAGAAAAATGGGGTCATATAGATTAAGATAATTTATTGATATTTATTGCATCCTTATTTTCTGAATTTGTTGGCACTTTTACCAATTGTTTGGGTAGTTGGAGGGTCTAAGTCGAAGTCATTTGTCCTTGCCATTTCTTGCCAAGCGAAAACACAGGATTCAATTGACTGTGGCAATGACATGTCACGCAGACAGTACCCAGTTACTCAATCCTTTCTGGGAATCCGGTTAAGTAACTGGGAATCCAGCTTGGAATCCAGCTAAGGCCATGCATGGAATCCGGTTTGGTGGACATGTTTGCCTTCATCGGCTCCTCCAAAGCAGCTGATGCCTTGGTCAAGGCGTGCGCTTGGCATGGCCAAGAATCTCATCCAGGGAGGATGGAAAAAGAAGATATCAAAAATCGTCAAATCACACTGGTTCCATGCCAGTGCTACTTTTGAAGCCATTTTTCTGCGAAGTTGAAAGATGATGGCATTCAACATATTCAAAATCCTTTGGCTGGTTGATTGCATTTTTCATTTGAGTGTCGGAGAGGGTTTCCTACATTATTATGCATGTAGGATTTTCTATCAAACATGACTCAGATGTTGATGGTGAAGAGTCACATTGTGGCTTTGTGATGTTTTGTGCAAATCCACTCGTTCATCATGTCGTTCCTTTTTAACGTGACCATATACCATTGTGCCATGTTTCGGGACAAACTAAAAGGTGATGAATCCAGCTCGATGCTTTTGAACCACCTGAACGTTTGTCGCACCCAAACTTGACGACGGGAACGCAGAAAGACCTGGGCATCGCAGCAAAAAATCTGGAAGTTTTCCTGCCGCAGCGGCAGGCCCATCCTCAACCACATCGCTTGAAGAACTTGTTGTCTTTGGATGCCAAGAATCTGGCCATCGCAACTTGTATCAACTTGTGAATGGGGATGCCATGGCCATATGCCGTGGGTTTTGCTGGTCGAGGGTCGAACAGCTTTTGGAGTATTGTTGATCTACCATGATTTACCGAAACCAGACGGAGTCGGTCACCCACTATAGCAGAGTCAGACCACAGTGAGTCAATCATCCCTCCAGTCGGAGTCAGTTACCCTCCACAGCCCCACTGGGGGTGAGGGGCGACTGCCCAGCGGCGTGCCTCGTAGGCCATCAAAGTGACATGGTTTCTTCAGGATTGGTTCAGGGTTGTTTCAAGGTGTATTGGGGTCTATTTAGGTTTGGTTTTAGGGTTGGTTTAAGGTTTCTGCAGGGTTTCCTCATGGTTTTGTTTTGGGGTCTATTTAGGGATTTACAGAAGGGGGCATGAGGGGGGTGGAGGAGCGCACATTGTAGAAACGCGTGCTTTTCTACACCTCCTCATATGACTATGCCCCAACACCAAAAAATCACTGAAAAAACAATAAAAACAAAAATGCAACATGTCAGACTCCATGCACAGCTCTTGGAGGAGAGGTCCATGGAGTGCTATTTTTGTTTGATTTGTTTTCTTTTGTTTTTCCATGGTTTTGGCCAGTCTACCACAAATGCAAAAACCATCGAAAAAAAAAACAAAAACAAAACGACAGACACCATGCACAGCTTTGAGACTGGAGGAGAGGTCCATGGAATCTGCCATTTTTTGTTTTCTCGAGGTTTTGGTCAGTCTCCCAAAAGTGCAAAAGGTTTCTACAGTGGGACATGGGTGAAGAGCAACTTAGCTCAAAATGGTTTCCTGACAAACCATTTCAATATCAATTTCTTCTGTTATCAGCTCAACTCCTCTTATGGTATCAAATAGATTTTGCCGAATGCAATCGCTTGGCTTCATCAGCAGCCATTTGATATCACATCCTCAGCTCGTATTCTATTGCAGAATTCCTCTTGTGCCACGCCCTTGTGCTGCGGCAAAGCCTCCGCCGTATCCAATGCCAGAGCCTCATTGTACTATACCGATCGTCTACTTGATATTCTTTATCTTTCTGCACGCTTCGCTGCATGAGGTCAGACGACATAGACCGGGAAATGGGTGAAGAGCAACTTGGCAAAAGAAAAGGTTCCTGACAAACCATTTCACCATTAATCTTGTCTGTCATCTGCTCAACTCCTCTTCTGGCGTCGTCCCTTGAGGTCAGGCCACGAGCCCTCGATGATGGAGATTGACCTGATGTCCTCGGAGCCTCTTGGAGTGGTGATCTGTGAGCCAATTGTACTGCATGCCATGTCTCTGTGCTAATTCAAAACGATCCTGCTTCATGAGGTCTGAGAGCTGGACGGATGAGAGTCTGAACGTAGCGCCTGAAACGCCGCCGTTCTTACATGGCACGTGGAGGGCGGGTGGAATGCCAACCACACCACCAGAGCTCTTTGCTACTCCTGGCACACCACCTGGCGGGATACCACATTCTTACAGCAAATTGTCAATCACCAAAAAATCAAAGCACACTTTGACCACTCTGGATAACACTACCCCTGATCGATCATGGGTACTTCGTGGCAAATCATACTAGTA
>Ga0126342_10014070_pt1 | contig 14142 bp, 14 predicted proteins | sample Cyp1metagenome_FD_92528 | JGI IMG/M metagenome (GOLD analysis project Ga0126342, IMG submission 92528) | Coral microbial communities from Lord Howe Island, Old Settlement Bay, Australia - Cyphastrea 1 metagenome | ecosystem: Host-associated > Invertebrates > Cnidaria > Coral ...
ATTAGATTAGATTAGATTAGATAGATTAGATTAGATTAGATTAGATTAGATTTAGATTTAGATTAGATTAGATTAGATTACACAACATGCATAACATGCATGACATGCATAACATGCATGACATGCATGACATACAAAACATACATAGCATATATTACAAACATAAACATACAAATAACAATACATATAATACGTAGCAACACATACAATACCTACAATAGAAACAATACATAACAACACGTACAATCGTACAATCGTACAATACAAACTTGACATGACAATACATAACAGTACATAACAATACATGACAATACATGACAATACATGACAATACATGACAATTCATGACAATACATTACAATACGTACAATACATGACAATGCGTGCAATACATGACAATACGTACAATGCTATACAATACAATGCAAGGCCATACATTACATTACATCACATTACATTACAATTAATTACATTTCATTACATTACATTACATGACATTACATACATGCGCGCTGTTAAGTGTTGTGCACTTCTAGGCAGTATAACTATATATCTTTGACTATATGACTATGTATATATATAGAGAGAGTTATTCACACGTATACGTATGATATTGCTATCGCCACCTCTGCAACAAGATTCCTCGTGGGTGGTCCAACGGTTCATGGATAGATCTGTTCCACGTACAGCTGCAAACAGCCGTCGTCGTCGGTGATCTACAAAGCATACCAGATCTAAACCTTGGTCACACCACCACAACACTTCCGAAAGCACGGACCTGGCAATGTGTGGCACTGTGCTTTAGTATCCAAGCTCTCCACTGGCGAATTCCACTTCCAATTGCCGGAGCACATGCTCATGACCCGGATATTCCCGAGCGGCTTTAGAAAGAATGGCCTGCCCACGTGAAACATCTTCTTCAGCCCTGATTGTAAAAAATTGGTCTAGAGTCCAAGAAGGGGCGCCGTTTATCTAAACCACTCTTAAATGAAAATATCTATATCCGTTATATCCGGCTATCTATTTTTCTTCCTTTCTCTAAAGAAGTATTTCCCTCTGTCTAGATCTCTCCCCACCGCCATCGCCATCACGATTTATAATGAACATAAAAGGTATAAGTGATGTAAGCATATATATATATATTGCGTATATATAAATAATTATATATATAATGGTTTGATAATATATATATATAATCCCATATTGTGCCTCGACTCGGCGCTTGCAGGTCCCTTCATCAATCTGAGACTTTCGTGGCCCTCGGCACCTAAGCAGTTTCAAACATCTGGTGGCCATGTCGCTGATGCCAATGGGGTGAAGGGGACACTGATCAAACTAATTGAGGAAGCGCCTGCCTTTCCTGGACAAATGATACACCGCCATACACCGCCCCTCTATTTGCAAAGAAGCAGCGACAAGAATACTTCTGGACCACAACCTTATAGGCACTTCCGGGGTTGAAGGTGTGCGTCCAAATTTCAGCCCCCTGAGCATGGTACTGCGGTCCCCATGCGGTATCGCGTGCATGGGAAGACCTGCCAAAATGGCCTGGCGAAGGGGTCTTGGTGAAGGGCCCCCATTTCATACTTCAAAGTGAATAGCCCTGCTCAATTCTTTGGCTGCGAGAACGCTTTACTGCAAAAGCTCCATCACGCTTAAAAAAAAGACAAGTAGGCAGGTTGAAAGTCGTGTCTGGATTCGAGGCATTGATGGCCCGAAGCCTGCAACTCCACAAAGCTTTCATCTGCAGTGCTGCAGTCATCTATCATCGCGTCTACACAACGGGAACTCAAGGAAGAGCGAGGTTGTTCATGTTGCACTGCAGTTGCTGAATTGCTCAAAATTTGAGGATTCGCACCTTTCGCCGATTTGATGCAGCTTTATTCTCTATTTTGACCGTGGCTGTAGCTGCAGGACTGGTCAGACTGGCTGTGTGGTGCATCAAGGTTTGTGCATGGTTGTGGTGCGAAAGTCCAAAGCCACGAGCCGCACCCTCTAACGAGCAATGACTATATGTTCGGAAATGTGCTTTGCAGACCCTTCATCCTAATTACCAGTTAGGGAGGACTTCTGAGCTCATGGGAAGCAAGTGCTCTTGATGCAATATGCCAGCAATTATTACATTCAGCACAGTTGTCAGAACTGTCCATATTATCCAGATTCAACCATGACTATGACTATATGCATTATTAAATTCATCCATACTGCATATAAAATCATATAAACAAACCAATAGCCCCACCGTTCCAAACCCCAAAAGTGTGCAAAACTGGCAAAATCAAAGAGGAAAAATGGCTGTAAACATCTGTAAACCCAAAAGCTGTGGGGCTGTCCCGCAAGTTTCAGTCCATCACAAATAAACTTTGACGGCTGCAGCTTGCTGGGCTTTTGCCATGGAATTTTCTCGCGGCTCATCTCATCTGCCTTCTGTGAGACCTCAGTTGAACCGGAAATGGCTGAAATGGAAGGGGATAACTCCCCTCGTCTATTGGATAATCCATAGCCCTAGCCAAATATCGGGTGTGAATTAGTCCTGAAATGTCAAGTCAACGCCAAAAGCCTGGGATGCACTTGCAACCCCTGTTACAGAATTTTTGCCAACAACGCCAACCAGTGTCACAAAGTCCCCGGCTATTGCTCATTGAACTCATTTAACTGTGAGACTACGTCTGGTCCTTCTCATCAGGCTCACCTGAGGAATCGAGGCACATCATTTCATATCATGCGGTTCCATCCGGTTCCATCCGGTTCTGTCAGTCAATGCCTGTACATGCCCATCACTTTGGTTGATATCAGAAGACATCAACTCCACTCCATCTTCCAGATTCTTCCAGATTCTTCCAGTAGAAGTCTTGGCTACCCGTCCAAACCAAAGCAACACACGACTCGTTCCACTGGGCCGTCCTACCTTCGGACTCCTGAGGCCTGAAGCAGCTAGTGAATCCATCAGGCTGAAAAAGAACTAGAGCTCAACATCATTGGGAACATTTGGACAGTGAGAATATATCAGTCAATGCATGTCAAAGCATATATGCAAACATTATGCAAACATTTTATGCAAACTATGTGTACTGTATAACGTTGTATAACTGCCTTACAGTTCCACAATGCCCCCACAACAACCCAAAACATCACAAGCTCCATAGTAGTGATCCCCGCGCCTGCTTCCCAGGCTCTTGTCTAAGGAAACCTTGTGTCAGCTGCCAGAGGGAGATGCAAAAAGCTATCAGAAGAACCGGTACAGGATGGGAACACATGGCGCAAGGAATCGGTCTGAAGGCACAAGCATGATCCAATCAACCATGATCTTGATGCAACCGAGAGTTATACGATATATATGTATATATATTATATGTATCCTATATATATCTATATATTCTCTTTTGATATGCCGTCCAGGGGTTTGAACAATCAAAGTTCACCAGAAATAGTCCATGGATGTCCATGGGTGGATGATGCAAACACATGCAACCAATATCCCACTTCTCCTGCTGGAAGGCTCGCTGTTTTCCTCCAATGCCAAACCGCTAGGCATCACTGTGCGCAGAGGTCTCTCGATGGACTGGGTGGATCACGCCTACTCAACAAGAGAGAAAAACACTCACATACACATATTCATATCCAGTATACGTCTATATTCATCGTCTAATTATTTTCATATGCACATATGCACAATTAAAAGCAATTCAAACGATATATAAAAAACGATATAAATTATTAATATATTATCTATCATTTTAATATGTTAATATCATATAACAAGCACAGCAGCAGCAACAACGACAACGAGGCAAACATTCAAGGGAATTCCGTCCATTGCTTTGATGTGCCCAGAATCGTTCACACTGGTTGGCACATGTTGGCACTAAGATCATCGCAGCTGCTGCTCATCCGATCCTGCCATCTCTGCAGCCAGTTGTTGGCTCACCAGGTCACAGAGTCTAGAACCAAACGCATCAGCGCCATCGAGGGCACTGAGAAGCTGTTCCTAAGAATCAGCGAAAACATGTGAAAACCACGGGCAAGTATACGTACGTATAATTAAGATATATTAAGATATCTTAAATTATATTAAGATCACATTCACAACAAAACGACATCACGGAACAAATTGAAAGTAGAAGGCAGTCTTGAGAATTGTCCTGAGATGTTTTTCCGAATCACCCGTCGATATCCTTCGGAAATATGCCGTCGATTGCAGTTGAGGTTCGAAGGATTCAAATGTTTGATCCTTCAGGCCTTCCTGAGAGTCCGTCATCACTCGAAAGCAGCTGCTATTGAGCGTTACCTCCACGGTACGACGGCTTGGCTGTCTCGACACTAATCGGAATTCTGTGACATCCTCTTTTGGAAGGACACGTAAGATCTCCATCTCATGGAACATATCCTTGGCGTCAGTCATATGGCAGGGGTTCTAATATGTTCCAATGAGATTTTCTGGATTGAGATGGTAGGATGGCACCGCGAGAAAGCCAGCGACACAGTGAGAAAGCCAGGGAATCTGGAACCCTGGAACCCTCGCAACAAAGCCAAGTGATGCCAAGTGTCTTTGTAGTGCTCCTTGTAGTGCTGAACATCTGCCAGTAGGGTCGGCTCTGAATCTCCCATTGCGCAATGTGGATTTGGATCAATGTGGCCGGGGATGATTCGCAGGAGAAATTGGAGAAATTGTGCATTTTGTGAAGGTATTGTGAAGGTTGTAGAACTTGTTGTAGAACTTGATGCCTTGCTTCTTTTCAATGCTGAAATGGTTTGAAGTGATTTGAAGGCCTCCACCAAAGAACCCAATTTATCTTGACTTTGTTGATCTGGATAGTAGAGAATGATGGCTACGATAGCTCTGTGTCTCAAGAGTGAAGAGATGGAAACTATTCCACAAGCGGCTATAACCAATGCAGCATCTCTCAGTATATAATTGTTTTCGCTCCTGGTACCACAGGATGCATTTGCTTCAAGAATTTAGAGCTGCACATCTTTCTCTGCATTGAGCATCAACAGTGTCGATGCACATGCTTGCAGGACTGTTTCTTCCCAGATCGCACACCAGATCTTGTCTTAATGGGGACCATCACTATCTACAGAGAACAGCAAAGTTGCTGTTGAAAATCGTGAGCGCTCACTTTCGTACAACGGAGCCGTATAGGTGAAACATCACCACTCGGGAGTATCCGCTTCGGCTTCAGTCATTGTCGTCGGTTGAATCCGCAACTTGGCAAAACACTGGGACACCCAAAGATGCCCAAAGCATATGCACCTAAAATGTCCTTAAATCACCTATATAAGTATCCCAAGTTCGATTGAACACTCTGCGAGGCATTGGAACATTTTGGATCAAATCCAAACATCGCCAAACTCCTTTGTTGTTTAGAAATGTTTAGAACATGCTCTGTGGTTGCTCTTGTCCAAGCTTTTGTCCCCCTGAGAGGACCCACACCACAATTCATCTTGACTCTCGTTATGGCAAGTGGCCCACACGGCGGACCATGCCCTGCCGCACAAACTGGCTCCTCAGGGCTTAGGCTTTGAGACACAGATAGACACAGCTTACACCATTGCGGACCCTAACTGATGGCCCTCAATGGCACGGGCATGACAAGAAACTCTGTGCATGTCTCTTTGCAGCTCTGGTGCAGCAACTCGCTCGGTATACGCATCATCCGCACCTTGGTCGTTTATCCCAAAGTAGTCCAGTTTGGCAGGGGGTTCACTTGCGACTGTCACATCGGCTCACCTGCGACACTACAATGTGAGTGGAATGTGGAGTGAGGTAGGGATGGTCGCGTTCACTGGGATTGCACACGGGCTGGATGCTCATCCTCCACTCGCTTTCACTTGACTCACTTGACCTTTCAGATGGACATAATGCCAAGGTTCACATGGGGCAGGTGGGATGCTGTGAGGTGGGGATGATCGACGGTCACAGGTGAGCCAATCCGACCATCACAAGCGAACTTCTGCCCCTAATTTCGACACACTGCAAGTGATCAAAAGCACACAAAGTGCAGAAACATTGGATTTTTCCAAGTAGCTTGACCATCAGGGCCCATCATGCGCATGCCAACGAAGGGGGAATCAGGCATCGCATCTTGGTCGCACTTGTTGAATGTGAAAAATAAGTTTCTGTTCTCGCCCACTGTTTCATGCAAGCTCAACCTTTGGGCTGGCGAGCAACCATCATCAGCCTCTTGTTCACTTTGTCGTTCAAGAGCTTGGAAGTCCTGTGGCACGCTGCCAGCTATTGACAAATGCAGCAAAGGCAAGCTTCCCATCTCAAACAGTCTGCGTGTATGGATCGCAAAAAAATGTGCAAGAATGATCGAAACTCCTTCTCCATGTCGCTCTCTATCTTTCTCTCTTTCTCTCTCTCTCTCTCACAGGCCGGGTACAAAAGATGGATGTTATAGCCACTGTGAACATGTGATTGTGGATGTATGTGTGCATATCCACATGATTGCCTTTACAGTCTATACACGCATCTTCAATTGTTGTTCTTTCTACACCGGAGTGTGTGCGTGCAAGTGTCAACTTCTGATTTTGATATTGCTCAGCCACCTCACAGAATAATAATTATTATGAAATATTATGAAATATCATAAAATTCATGCAATATTATGAATCATGAACATGAACATGAACATGAACGTGATCAGCAGCAGCAGCAGCAGCAACAACAACAACAACAACAGCAACAGCAACAGCAACAGCAACAGCAACGACAACGACAACGACAACGACAAGCAACAAGCAACAAGCACCAATCAACAAGCAACAAAAAACAACGAACAACCAACACCAGCACCAGCACCAACCAAGACCAACCAAGACCAACCAAGACCAACCAACACCAACACCAACACCGTGTCTGCGGAAACCACATGATGCAAGGGGGAAGGAAAAGTACATATAAATTATTCGCAAGAGTCGTGCAACCGGGGGATGGGAAGGCCTGGCAGGGGGTTAATTCCTGGATATTACAAAATAGTTCCTGAAGAATAGTTCCCGGAAGAACAAGGATAGGTCCTGAAGAATAGTTGCTGAAGAATGAGAATGAGATCTCCCCAACCGAAGTTAGGAGCGACTACCAGGGACTACCAGGGCGACTACAACTGAAAGTAGAACCATGGCAATCACAAGCACAACGACCCCAACAGTAAAGAAGCAGCGTCCCAATCACAACATTAACTTAACAACATTTAACAACGTTTAACAACCCTAGTCCGAACCACGGCCGTTTCTGGTGCCTCGAGGTCAGACGCATCTGCGCCAATGGCAAAGGTCCAGAGATCGCTAAAATGAGGGCCTTCCCATCGTGCTTGAAGCAGACTGTTGTTCAGATTTGAACGGATCCAATCCCTTAGTGACCTCTTGCGACATGTCATGTTGTTGGCAGCAGAATTATGCACATGTTCCGTGGTTGTCTGAAATGTGCATTTCAAATGTTCCCTCCCAAAGCGGCAAGATGATGCAGGATGCCTGTTTTCCACCCACCATAGATGACAAAGAGGGGCGCGAAAGGTGCCAAACTGGCCGCGCCATGCATCTTGCGCCCTGTGGGCAGGGAGCATTGTGCCCTGCCTTAGATTCGTAAATGGCGACCAAGTTTAATGAAAAACACTTACAACAACTTACAGAACCTGCAGCTTCGATATGCTTCGATTCTGCTTCGATCAGCCACTTTACATCAGCCAAGTCTCCCTCCTCGGGCGACCTGCAGTCAGCCGTTTCCGACAGGCCATATTTGATCAAATTTCTGTCAGGATGGGTGAGAGCGATGTGGCGTTGATCTTAGCAAGTCTTTCACACGGAAGCAATGTATATGATAACATCATGATGTGTGTGTGGGTGTAGGAATTGGACTGCAGAGCTTGCATTTGCTCATGGCATGCTGTATTTCAGGGCCGTAGCTTCCACGTGCTTCCAGTGGAGTGCCCCATGAAACCAACATGAAAATGAGCATAGGCAAGAATGGTCAGAAATAAATCCAAACAGCTCCTTCCCAACATTCCCAACCCCACCTCGCGCTACTGCATGGCACTTCTCGAAGTTCCACTTCACCCAAAGCATCTCCCATGACTGCACGATGAATACAAGCTTCCGCATCCATCACACAAACCTGTTGCGATGTGAAAAGCTGCACCGTGAAATCGCACAGCTGCCATCCAGGAACGGAAATGAACTGGTTGCATTTGAAATTTCTTGAACGAAACTGAAGGTATTTGAACACCCAGGAGCAAACATGAGCCAACGATCAACAAAATATCAACAAACAGTGGCCAAACATCTGTGAATTCTGTGATTATCTGTGCCTTGTCGCTTGGTCGTCGTCCACCACCCATGACCAGCAACTGGTTCCCTATGCCACGGCAAGCTGTGTGATGCCGCCCAGGGATAATATCTCCGGAGAGGCGGTAGTGACCAATCCATTTCCAGGATTCGATGGCTAGCACTGCGACGTCTCCAATGTCATGCACACCGAAATTGTCCAAGATGTTGCCAGTTCCACCTACAGCACAGGCCAACGTTACATCGACATACATCGACACTTGGTCGAGCAGATTTGAGCAGTCCCTACAAGTTGAATAACTGTTCCCGCCTCCAAGGACCACCAAGTATCCTTTGCCATCTACTTCCTGATGCTGTGCCACAGCTGGCCGAGCGATCAAGTTTAAAGCTCCAGAATATCACAGGATATTCCAACAAGAGAAAACCTACTTCTATTTCAACCACTGGGTGGCGACCAAAAACAAATACCTGAACAACCAACCCTTGCAATGACTGCAAAGTCTGTGCTCATCTGTGCTCTGTGGAAATCTCGGAATGATTTCCTGCAGTGGCCAAGGCCAAGTCTCGAACAAAGTGGTGCTGTGCCCGTGGCGTGGTGGCATTTCCCAGTCCTCTTGTTTGCTGTGGAATCAGGGGCTTCTGAGCAAGGCTGGGTGAGTAAATTGAGTGGAAGGTGCTTGGTTTCAGAGTCTGGAAGGGGATGAGGAGGTAAGCGTACTGAATCTCTTGAACTTAAGCAAACCACGGCAAAACCGTTTATATAATGGAACTCTCCATGACTCTGACCCTAGACACAGCCTTCGTCAGTCCTCTCCCAACGCTTCAGATTTTTGCAGATTCAAAGGCTGCCACTGCCAGTCGTTCAAGGAGAGCATTTCCTGTCAGAAATCAGCAGACCCCGGCACAAAGGATCACAAAGGATCACAAAGGCTTAAAACCTCCGAAAAAAAACAAAAAAAACCTCCGAAAGTCGAGTCGGCATGGACATGACGGACATGGCACTTATTGGCACTTACAAACAGTAGAACAGGAGAACGGGCCGAGCAGCCGAGCAGAGTCCTGGCCAAGACCGGCTCTACATAAACAATGTGGTTTCCTCATGTTTCATCCATTCCTTGTCTTCTCGTTTCGTAAGTGAAAATGTATATGCCTAAAATAGTCTATATAAAATATATAAAGTCATTAGGCATATGTTTACAAAAATAACGCTGTTTGAAGTCCGCTTTAAAGAAAAAAACATGGGCACCCTAAATGGCACCGAGGCTCTGCACTGGCCAGGCTCGATGTGCAATGGGAGGTGTGACCACCAAAAATCATCACGCAGCCCTCATCCATGCCTGCAAACCTGCAGGAGGTTGAAAGCAAAATGGTCCGGAATTATTTTGGGAATTATTTTTTCCGTGTTGTTTTTTTTGCATCTGCTGTTCTGCCCGTTTTCGCAGCATTTTGGAGCTGGAAGCTGCCATTTCAACGGTATTGCAACACTTTGGAGTTCGAACCTCTCATTTTCCATGATATTTGCAACATTTTGGTGCTCAAACTTTTCATGTTGGATTGTATTTTGCGTAGGTTCGTTTTGGGGTTTATACATTTGGGATATTTTAGGATTATTTAGGATATTTTAGGATTGGTTTAGGGTTGGTTTGGTTTTTTTTCATTGGTTGTTGTTATATATATATATATAAGGGTTGGTTTTTGGGTTGGTTTGGGTAATATTTAGGGTTGGTTTAGGATCTATGTAGGGTTGGTTTAAAGGTTCAGGGTTTCTTTAGGCGTGGTTTAAGATTTATATAGTTATGTTCTATTTAAGGTTGGTTTAGGCTTTAGTTAGAGTTGGTTCAGTTTCTTGAGGTTTGGTTGAAGATCTATTTGGGGTGGGTTTAACAATCTATTTAGGGCTGGTTTAGGGTTTATTTAGCGTAAGTTTCAGAGGTTTGTTTGGGGGTTACCTAGGGTTGCTTTTGTTTTTTTGGGGTGTTAGTTTGGGTTTATTTAGGGTAAGTTTCAGATTTTAGGATGTATTTAGGGTTTACTTAGAGTTGCTTTAGCTTTTTTCAAAAAGTTGGTTTAGGGAGTACTTATATCATGCATCTTGGGGTTTACCTAGGCTTGAGAAGCAAACAAGCAGAAAACAGCAGAGAAGCAGAACAGTGAAGAAGCAGTCAAGCAAAGAAAGGAAGAAAGGCAGAAAAGCAAAGAAGCAGGGAAAACAAAAAACATGTCCAAAACGGGGAAAAGATAATTCCTGCAAAAAATCGTCCTCCGAGAAAAAATATGGAAAATATTGAAAATTGCCAGGAACAACCCGGATTGAAAGAATGACCCTCCCTTCATCGACATTTTGCCAATGGCAGTTTCTGAGAAACTGTATAAGTGTCATGAAGTGTCATAGTATGCGATGTTGCAGGATTGGGTCTCTCGTCTTCACGCGCTTGGGCAGCGTATTGGATGGTTTCGGTAGGACATGGTAGAAAATGGTAAAACATAAGGGCAAGCGGGTGTGGATTGGCTTATTCAGATGCAACTATGTGTGCAATTACCAATGCAAATGATGGATGGGGGGAAACAAGATGGAAATCCGGCACTGATGATAACTCCACGATACTCTGAGCTGACACGCTCGGAGAACCAATCATACCTTTGTGTGACTCCCATGTTGAAGTGTGAGCCCAAAAATCTCCACATCAAACCGATCAAACCCAGCCCAAATCTTTCTCCAAGCCGGTCCGGCCACCTTTGCAAGAAACCGTTTGCATTTTTGCTGTAGGTGAAAAAACAACTATCAACAAACCACCGCAGAAATCCGCAGAATATGCCTTGAAAAAATACTCCAACTGCACAACAGCTATCAAAACCTGTCAAAACCCAGACGGCAAGCAATGGCAAGTTGGCTCTTCATGTCTTTCTTCCACCTCATCAGCTGTTTGAAACGTTTAGAGACTGGCCTTGAAGGGATGTAGGTCGCTGAGTGTGCGCAACGTGCTGTTGGCTGCCATGGATCTAGGATTGACTCCTGATCCAAGGAACCTGGCACACATGCCGATGACATGCAGCTGATCTGGGCTTGTCTGAAACATGTTAGCCCCCCCAAAAAATAGTTGATTAATATTGATTAATAATGTTACTCAATTTGAAGTGATTATGTTTTTCCATCAAAATTCATGCACAACAGAGTCTCCCAATGTTCAAACATTTAATTGAATCATTCTGAGCTATTACTATCTCCTTGCATTTTTGGATCGTGGTATATCGTGGCCGCACCTTGCTCAGGCCGGCCCCACAAGATCTTGGAAGAATTACTGCCTGCGCAAGTTCGGCAGCTACTCATGCTGCAAGTTTTGGGGAATCTGGGACTGGCGGTGCTCATGCTTCCTCATGCTTCCTCATGCTTCCTCATTCAATGCCAAGGAATATTGGCCAGCATTGCTGGTATTTTTCTCGCTTCAGAATCTAAATGCAGATTGCAAGATGAAAACAAACGAAAAACAGTGTGGTGGGAGTCTATGCAAAGGAATGGAAAGGATGTCGCAGTCACCTTCAGTCACCAACCCTCGACCGAGGAAACATAAAAACACAGAGGAGCTGAATACATCTAAAATCATCTATATCTATAGATCTGAATATATATTTATACAGTTTTATAGATCAGATATAGTCCGTAGAATTCCGCAGAGTCTTGTCTGGTATATCATGCCAAGTATATACAAGTATCATGTCCACCTTACGCTGCGCGACGCTGCGCTTTGGCGCCTTTGCCTTCTTGCAACACACCGATTGCCCAACTGTTGTGCTCATGTCGATAGCCACCACCACCACCACCAAAGGCCATGACCTGAAAATATCGGACACACCTTTCTTAGTCACTCTTAGGCAATCACGCAATATCAATCAATATCACGCAATATCATACGCAAAACTATGCAGTCCATTACAGTCCATTGCAGTCCTGCAGGATCCTGGAGGCCGTGGTGAACCGAAAGCAGCCAATGCGCCGAGTAACCGAAAACAGCTATAGAACGCCTTCAAAAGTCCTTCCAACACTTAGACATACTTAGACATACTTAGACACTTGCTTTGCTTCGAGTCTTCAGCATCTGAGTGCCCCCGCCAGTGCAGCACCAACTTCAATATCCGTAGCCCTGTGTTGGCCTCGCTGCAGCTTCTCAGCCTTGGCTGCATTTGACATTGGAGCTTGAGATTAGGGACAGGATGATTGGTTGGTACTCATCTTTGAACCCTCTTTGAACCCTCTGTATTGAGACTGGCTGTTCCGGATGTTTGATTGGGGCTCAACACTCCATTTTGGCAACTGTTTCGATCAAGCTGCTGTGGTAGCAATGTGGGCCTCAGTTGGCCCGTCTTTTCCGAACCATAGAGGTGTAAGAGTCTGCACGCCGCCAGCCCTGGCTGGGGCACCAAAAGCCTGCACAGCATCAGGAGAAGCTATGATATTCACGGCTGTTTGCAAAGCATTTAAAGACAATTATATATCTAATATACATGCATATGTATATATATATACACATACATATGCATATGTGTATATATATATACATAAATATACATATTGTATCATGTATCCATAATATAACATAATTATATTATGACATTATATATATAATTTACGATTTTTCTTTGAGAACATCTGTCCACTGGCCTGGTGCTTCAAACAGGAATCCCATAGCACATGGACGTTTGACACTATGCTCGCCGTCCTGTGGACACCTCTTCGATCCGTTCGTCGAAACAGCGGGCAATGGAAGCCCTATTATGGCGCTTGACTACTGAATGCCACATCATGATGTCCATTAAATAAAGAAATATATGAAAAACACCATTAAACACAAATAGATAAATACATTACATACAGTAAATATAAAATATTTAATATATATATATATATGATTATATGTGTGTGTGTGATTATATATATATATATATATGATTATATATATATGATTATATTTCTAATATGGTTATATATATATATGACTATAAATACATATGTGATTATATATACACGGTTTTATATGATTTATTTATATGATTATATATGCATCCAAATGTATACATATTATGTAATATATATAATATACTAACACAAGATCTCGTGCCCTTCCCAGGTCAACCTCAGCCGGTTGGAATCGCCACTGGTCAACCTCTCGTGACAACTTCTTGGCAGCATCTCGAACGGCGTCAACGGTGACCCAGTGGAGGTCGGTTTGAGGTCCTGGCTCCGTTAACGGAAAATCAACGCATTGCAGATCCAAAAAGGAGGAAATGAAAGGGAAATTGCAAATGTCAAGTGCCAAAAAGTGTCAATTTCAAATTTTCAAAATATCTCAAATGTTGTAGACGCAAATTTCGTTTTCAAACTCCTCCATCACTCCAGCCACCATAGCCTTAAGTCAAACTTGAAACGAAGATGGAAAAAAACTGTTACCTGAATTATGCCTAATGGCTCTCTGGTTCAACTCGAATGCTGTATTTTCGCATTGCAGCTCAAGTAGTGGTGGTCTTATCAGGGTTTGGCTCGTTGTACTGGCCCCGAGTGTTTCCAAAAGATGTTCTCACCATACCCATGAGAACATCTCAGAACTCGATGGCTTCTTATTCCACAATATCCCAAATTTACCCATCATATACATATGATGTATACATCGTACACATATGTGCATACATATGATACGTATATATATATATATATATGCACCAGGCCCTGCCACCCCCCCCCTCCCCCCCCCCACATGGGATGGGTCCCATATACTGGCCCCATATGAGATCTTCCCCCTCCCCCCCCTGTGGTGTGGTGGGGGTGTGGTATGGTATGTTGGGTATGTATGGTGTGTATGGTCGGTC
>Ga0126342_10014071_pt1 | contig 14142 bp, 16 predicted proteins | sample Cyp1metagenome_FD_92528 | JGI IMG/M metagenome (GOLD analysis project Ga0126342, IMG submission 92528) | Coral microbial communities from Lord Howe Island, Old Settlement Bay, Australia - Cyphastrea 1 metagenome | ecosystem: Host-associated > Invertebrates > Cnidaria > Coral ...
GCACCCGCCGCTTTAGCGAGCCTACTTTTCGACCCTCCGGAGCCACAAATCATTGGAAAAACACAGTGAATCGCGACTTTCCTATCTTTTCGCGCATCTACCTCTTCTTTCTTCTGACTCTTTTTCTTCTAATCTTCTTTCTTCTAATCTTTCTCTTCTCTCTGCCTCTTCCCTGCTCTGCTTTTCATCTGTCCATATTGTCGGAAGTTTGACTTCTAAACTTCCTTCGATGATACGGATATGTAAAAATCAGTAATCCCATCCCTCTTAATATTCAAGACCCCCGCAGAAAACGCAGCAAAAAGCAGAAGATGAAATCACATATGACATAGAATCGGGGTGTTTAATATTAAGGGGAGAGAATAGTGGGCCCAATCATCCCCTAAAAATCAATGGTTAGATGATGCTGAGTATGTGAATGTTGCGAGATGATCGGCTGTTGAGATTGATGTTCATCTTATTGTTGGTGCTGTTGGTTGTCAATGAGGATGATTATGGTGATCATCAAGTGGTGTTCAAGCTTCAAGACCCCAATACGGCATGACGTGTTTTTGTGTTTGAACCAGTTTTGCATAACAATACGTTGGCAGTGGCTGTTCCAGCACCATTCATAATCCTTGATTTCAGGCCAGTGGTGGATTAAGGGACTGGATCGTACAGAGATGGGTGAATCGACAAAATTTACAAGGAGAATGATTGAATTACCGTGTGAAATCATGTGAAATCAATGCAATACCTTGGGTTCATAGGATTGTTGACTCGGTCAGATGGCTACACCATCCCAATCCCCCTTGGTGAGCCCCCTATGTCATCCCAGTGATCCAAGGTGAATAGCTATTACCATAGTTATTACCATAGCTATACTAACTATGGTTTCTGATGCTATGGTTTATGATATTCCCATAGTTATACCATCTAATTACCATAGTTATACTGTGGTATATATATCCATCACCCCATCATCCCAAGCTCCTGCATCGTCTGGAGCTCTGATTTGAGGTACATGAGCAAATTGCAAAGTGCCATGCCCAAGCCCAATATCTCCGAGCACCTACTGGGCCATCGTCAGGATCCCCTGCGTAGCGAGAAGGAGGAGGAGACCCGCCACGATAGCAACGGCGCGGGTACGGATCCCAAAAAAAGATGCCTAGAAAATCCTAAGATTTGGGAAAATGATTGTTAGTTAGCCTCCGGTAATCAAATATGGCTGGCGAAATCCTCTATAAGTGGAGGCTTTCATCAGAAAATCATCGAACTAAATGTGTGATGCTCCAGCAAGCCACGTGACTGATGAACGGAGGATAAGCATTGGATTTTTTGGAAGTACCCTATGTTTCGATATCACCCAATAGGCATTGTGGGGATACCACCAACATTAGGAAAGAAATGGGGCCTAGCTCTACCGTCTATTCTGTGGAGATGATGGTCATCAATCCCTATGCCGAGGATGTTTTTTGATGGCACATATCATCCAAAAAACCTAAGAAATCACATCCGAAACGACTTTCCGAAACGGAAGAAAGGATGAAGTACAGCAATAAACAAGCCACCAGGTCACCAGAAAAAAATGATCACGACCTCACGTCGCGACCTCACTAGAATGATGGGAAGTTTAAGGGCTGACTATCCCAAAGTAGCCGAAGTTTTTAGATTAGTGAATTATCATAATTTACCCAGACTTACGATCACCCAGAAAGATGTATCCTGTATCCCTGTATCCTTCAATATCACCATCAGATGAAGTGCCGAGGAGTTACAAAAACAGGAGCTGCCTTCAGGCGTGGGAAGACTTGGGAAGAGGAAGTGGCGCTGAAATCCTCCCATTTGGGTAAACCATGGTCAATTCCATTCAATTTCATTGTTCCCATCATAAAATCATCATAACTCATCTATTCCATAGATCTTTGGGAACGCGGAAGCCCGGGTGAAACGCCAAGATGAAGATGGTCCACAGCCACCAGAAGGTCAACCGTTGCTTGGCTTCAGTGATCCATGATGACATAACGAAACCCCCATGACTGGGTCAATGCGAATACCCCAAATGCGAGTTTGAATGGGGGGAATGATGAACCATCCAAAAATCATCCAAAAATGGGCTACCCGATTTTCGGACAAAGCCAAAAGTTTCGATTTTTTCAGATAAATGGGCCACTGGGCCGAGAAATCAGGTCGTTGCTCCAGCGTCGTTTCTTCAGCCCAAAGAAGCAGGCGCGGCCTTCACGGATGGTCCACGTCTGTCCGGTCCTCCACTGAAGCTGTGGCTCTTGAAGCTTCAGCCATTTTGCTTCATCCTCTGCTTCAGCTTATGATTTTGTCGGAAATTTCGTGCCCTCTCTAAATAGGTGTTCGATTGTTCGTTTCCAGAATTCCATGTTGGTTGGAGCCAAGACTCGTTCAGACTGTTCAGATCTTCAAAACGTCCCAGAAATCATCCATTGCCATTCAAAACCCGTTAAAGACCCATTAAATTTATGTCAATTGGCTATTACCCATTGAAAAGATATCATAAAAGCCCAAAGAAAAGCAACAACAATTCCCACCTGGGAGGTTTGCCTGAATTCCTTGAGTGAACAGCACCTGCGGCTGTTGGCACATGCTTTGGAGGAGACCCAAAGATGTTGCCCCTGGGCGGACGAGGGAGATGGGTCCGAAAATGGGAGATGGGTCCCCCAATTCAAGGCCATAACACATGGAGAATGAGAAAAATGATGGAAACTTTTAGAGTGATCGATGTTTGGCCCCACCTCTGGTGTGATGTGATTGCAAGATCTTCATCCTGGTCCGACAATCCCCTTGGGATCTTTCAGCGAGGCGCAGCAACTTTTTCAGTGCCCTGTAAACTAACACAGTCGAAGAATCAATGGAAAATTCCCAGCTGTCCGAAAATCTTGGCGTTTCCCCATGTCCCACAGTCAGTTCACAGTGTCCATGTCCGTCAGTTTACCCCAGTTTACCCCGAGGCAATTTCATCCGCCTGTACCCGACGCCCTCCACGGTGAAACGCTATCAGCCCATCACCGAGAGTCGAAACACAGAGGTGCCACGGCGCCAGCTGATACTGCTGGGATGACCATCCGACTGATACTGGTCATCCTGGAGATATGGTGAAGTTGAAAAGATCCAAAAACGAAAAAATGGGAAGATCTTGAAAAGTCCCATCTTCTACATCTATCTACTTTAGGATGATTACAAATCATAACATGAGGAAATGATTGCTGAATTCTTGATGAAAACGGTATAAGAACTAGCTTTTAAGGAACAAAGATTAGGATTTAAGAATGAAAATAGTGGTAAACGAATTGGCAAATGATGAACAGAGTCCATTGTTTGAGAAAATGCGATTTTATGTACTATCCAGCTAAGACTTTACTTCCTTGCAGTTCGTATCAGATATCAGCCATGATTGCAAGACATCGGAGTAACCCAAAAAGGGGGACCAGAAGACGATTGGACTCTTGGACGTGGCCCGTTTTGCGGACTGTTTTGTGAATGTTTCCCTCATGGTTTCGAGATATCCCTGGGATGTTTAATTGACCAATTTGTGTTGAGACTCCATTTTCCATTCCAAAACAAGGTGTAAAAAACTGGAACGGCCTGATGGCGGATAGATTCATCCCATCGTCATCCCACGGCTGATGGAAGCAGCTAACCAGTCACGAATCATTGGTTCCCATCCAGATATTACTTGAAACGGCAATAAAAGTCTCCAGTATCAGCGATCGATACCTGGATTGGATCTACCCTTGGATTACCAACCCACCACTTAACAGTTTGACCAGGTTTTTCCCTGAGGAAACTAGTCTTCCAACCCTTAACTCAGGGGGTCTATGTTGGAGAGATCATATATCATAGTTAACTTAGTTACCATCAGGTTATTTAACATAGCCATGGAAAATCACCATTTTTAATAGGTACACCATCTATAAATGGGCCATTTTCCATGGCTATGTTAGTCATAACCAGAGCGTAACTATTGAAATTCAGCCAGATCTATAACCCCATGGAATTGGCTAATACCCATCCCATTTGAATGAATCGATGCTGCGGTAAGTTTCCACATTTGTGGGTGACATTCTTAGTATTCCCACGTTAAGTGTTTAAACCCTGTGGATATAGGCTGTCTAACATTTTTTTTTAATTCCTTGAATCAACTATCACTATCAACTTATGTCCGCATTGATTTGTTTATATCCCCATGAAATTTCTGTTAACAGTTGTTTTAAAGCCATCTTAAGTATATACCACTATATTTCCATTCAATATTCATTATCGTTATATCCATTATCATCAACCATTGTTGGCCATTGTCTCAACCAGAATTAACCATGACTAATCATTAAGTCAACCCATATTAACCATGATCACCCATTATCAACCATTATCAACTATGATATCAACCATTATCAACCATCAACTATGATTTACCATTGTGAACCACTATCAACCATGGGAAATCCTGGGATCCAGGACGAGTATCGCAACCAGCTGCTGACCTCCCTCCTCTACGCGGAGCAGCTGCCCTTGTGCGAACGCCTGGAGCCGTTGGAGGCGGATCCGATGGGTCACGTTAGCCAACCATCCAAGTGGTAATGTGTAACAGTTTGCTATTGGGGTTTAATGGGATTTAATGGGGTCTAATGGGGTTTAATGGGGTTTAATGGGGTTTAATGGGATTTAATGGGGTTTAATGGGGTTTAATGGGGTTTAGTTTAATGGGGTTTAATGGGGTTTAATGGGGTTTAATGGGGTCTAGTGGGGTTTAATGGGGTTTAATGGGATTTAATGGGGTTTAATGGGGTTTAATGGGGTTTAATGGGGTTGAATGGGGTCTAGTGGGGTTTAATGGGGTTTAATGGGGTTTAATGGGATGTAGTGAAATTTAGTGATATACCCTCTGGTAATTTGTAAGAGTTTGCGACATTGAAAATTGTGATTTTCCCATTGATAGCATGGTGATAGAAATAGTGGATTGATAGCATGGTGATTTTCCCATAACAAACATTTTGCGACATTGAAAATGGCCATAGAAATAGTGGATTTACCCATTGATAGCATGGTGATTTTCCATAGTTTTTTGTATGTTCACCAGAGGGTAAAAGCGGGACTAAGGGGGATATGTTGGGATGATATCCAATAATTACTGGTTGGTCGTTTGGAACAGGACTTTTATTTTCCATCATATATGGGATAATCCTTCCCATTGACTACTAGTTTTCAAGATGGTTAAAACCACCAACCAGATTAGATTGGTTGAATACCAAACTAAAAATTGGTTGAAGCTACAAGCAAGAGACATATGGAGGTGTCCTAAGTTATAGGGTAGGCCCCTAACTTCATCCACTTTATTTTAGGATTTTCCATGATATAAACCATCCAGCTATTGGGGGATCCCCCATTTTAGGAAACCCCCATATGTGGATGGGTCAAAACCTATGGCTGGGAAATGATGGGTATTCCTCAGCTATACCAGCTATGACTTTGGGTACCATCCGGGAGGCTTCTGATCCATAACCATATCATATCTCCCAAGATTTTTGGTGGTCACTCCACAGCTACCCAGGAAGACATCTTCCGCAGGCCTTGCACCTTATTTTATAGATTCGCCAAGCCATATTCTCCACCATGAGTTACAGTCCATGTTATTGTGACTAGTCAGAATAATGAGTTACATCATGCGCACGACGTCCAAATATGACTATTGGATACTACTGGAATATTGTGATGATCATTGGAATCACCAACAGCCGAATTATCATGATTTACACCCATATGTAGCGATATGTGGGATATCATGATATCCCCAATTACATCACATAATTCTATATGCCCCATTAACATCCATTAACTAAATTTACATCTCCATCATAGAATTCAACAAGCTATGAGCTATCATCTGGGGGGGCCTCGCGTTGCTCATCACACATAGCAATGCAAAATCCATTGAGATTTGGGAATGTCCCAGTGCCACCTTTGATGACACCAGAGGCTACCAACTATCTCCGTGATGTCAATGCCAATGACCCTGGAAAATAAAATGATCCAAATATTCCCACAGAAAAACAACATCTATTGTTGGTTAACAAAACCGTTAGACCCTTATAGTTTGCCAATCGGATATCCCATTTCTGTAATTGTAACATTGTAACCCTATACTGGTTGGTGGTTTGGAACATGTTTTGTTTTTCAATACATTGGGAATTTCATCATCCCAACTGACGAACTCCATCATTTTTCAGAGGGGTAGGGCTCAACCACCAACCAGGATTGAATTGGTGATACTTAAACTCAATGATTAACCCATGATGATGGTGAATTCCCTTGGAGCCCAGGAAAAGGAGGAGGAAAAGGAGGAAGAGCTGACCGAAGTGGCGCCTCCACCGCCTCCAGCAGTGGCGGATAGCAATGTGAAGATGATCGAGGATGTGCTGGAAACGTTGAAGGTACTCCGAAAAGCTGAGAAAATGTGGTAAAAAGCCTGGGAATATCCTCTAAATCCATGAGAGAGTTGGGAAATGGATAGTAATCTGTATCTAGCTGGCTAGAAACGATAGTGAATTGGATTCTGATATTGCTTGAGAATGGCAATCAACCAAAGAATGGAGGGTAGTGTGGTCAAACCAGTGATAAACTCCATGTTTGTCTAAGGTATTACAAAGATAACTTGTGATCACTGTGCGTGTTGACCACTGATGGATGGTCAATAGTGAGAGTGCAATCCTGGAATTTCGACAGCACATGGCATGTCGACTAGGAGCACATGGCATGTGAATAAACAGAGGTTGTGACTACCCTCCTGTGATTTATAGTGGCAAATAGACATTCTGATTGATGGGGGAAATTGTTTTTATGGCGATGCATTCATGAGGTCTTGGGGAGCAAGATGAGTTCCCAGCTACTCCTCATGGAGCGTCTTGGCGGCAACGGATGTTGGTGTCAAGTTGAGGGACGCCGTTTAGCTTGGGGACCGCTCAGTGAGTGAAAAGGCTCCGAAGCCGCAAGGATGGTGAAACCAATGCAGCGGCTGCAGAATTGGATGCCCCAAAAAATCTCTGGCTTGGTGCTTTCAAAGCCTGATTTTCCAAAATCAAATCACAAAAATGACCTGTATTCGATGTACCCATGGAATTTCCATTGAGAGATCTTTGGTCCCCTTCCCTTTGGAGCCAGCCGCGTTTCACGTTTCGGTGGTCAGGTACCTGGTGCGGCTGCTGAACACCTGCGAGAAGTTGACCGACTCTGCACGGAAGAAGTTGGAGAGTCGGCAGCAGAGCGCCATCGCAGGCGGGTTGGATGGCTTGGATGGGTGGAAGTTGAGCTGAAAAAGACACCCCACTAGTATCCACTGGACGGGTTCCAGATAGCCAATGACCAACTCTGGAAAAAAATCATCCAAATTAAAATATTCTCACAATTCACAAACATCCCCGGTATTCCCATTAACTTATGAATCGTGGCCATCAATCATTATTCCCATGATGAGCCCATTGTTAGTGCTCTGGCTCCAGGTTTGCTCTCGGTCTTCCGACAGCAATTGGCCTTGTACTTGCGCGCCGAGGGTCGCCGCCGTGGGCGGATGGAGAAGGGCGAGCAGAGTGTGGAACCGGAGGAGCCCAAGGGCCCCTTGGTGAACGACATGGGCCACGTTGGGGGTGAACCATACTGTAACTAGTAAAGAACAATGTCATAGACCTGGTTTTATTGATGGTTTTATAAGTTATACCACCCATGACAATGGTAAAATTGGGGCTGGTCCACTCTCGCTTTATTCACATTAAGGGGGTTTTCTCTCACCATAGTTGTAGGGGTTATATCCTAACTTATGGAGGCTTAAGTCCCATAGTTATACACATGAAAGTCATCCGGCTGCACCCCCAAGCACCCCCATTTGGAATGGGAAAATGCGAAAAAAATCCTTTGGAAATGATGGAATTCTTGTTGGGATTGGCACCAGAAAAAACCTGCATATGGCAATGGAAATCGATGTTTGGTGGAGAAGAATGGAAAATCCTCTGGAGATGGTGCGCGTTATAGCCAGCTGGTGATATTCCTATCGGCAATGGGATGAATCAATGGATTGGTTTAGGGGAAAATTTGCAGGAAAACCCAATATTTAATGGTAAAAACCATGGTTTCCTGTAAATTTTCCCTTAAACCAATCCAATGAATGAATGGAGATAACTGAGGCAACATTGTTGATGAGGTGGAGGACATGTCTCAGCAGGTCGGATCTGCCGAATTTTAGTCGACTCTGGCTACTGTCGACACCCATGAAGTGATGATTTGTGGGAAACCAAAATCAACTGACCAGTAAGTGATGACAGTTGGGGTCAATTTGGGAGTGCCTTTTCCCCATTGACATTTGGAGAACGACGATACTCAGCTCCCATGATTTTGTCGTGCCTTTTCAACCCGTGCTGGATCAAACTGCAGAAATCAGTTTGCCAATTTGTTGTCTAGTTCACTTGGTTGGCTTTTTTCGTTGGATTAATCATGATCGAACTGCCCATCATTTTTTAAAGGAAAATATGAAGTTGTGCTTATTCCGCTCGTGTTTGATTGTGAACTGCCCAAATTTTTCTCCGCCGGTATCGAATCCCAGTTTCACTGGGAGTGCTGGGCAGTTCCACTAGCTGGTTGGACAACCATAGTTGTAGGGGTTATATATATATATATCCCAATTCATGGAGGTTAGAATCCCATAGTTCCCCAAAAATGTCCCACTAAGAATACATGGGTTTAGCCCATTAATAAGACTGCCACTATGAATCTCTACTTGTCCAAAATAATCCCTGGATCATATGGAGGTGTCCTAAAATGGGTGTACCCAAAATCATCCAAGTTATGCATGACCATGACTTAGTTTTAAAACATGTTGTATGGTGACTTGGATCCCCCACGACTCAAGAAACATCACATCATGGCCCATCAGGGCCAATAATGTAGATGATATTGCATTATCTTTCAAACATCCCATGATAGTATAGATGGTAGATGATCTTAGATTATGATAATTTCCCATCATATTTATAAATGGGGTCCCATCATATTGATCTATTTTGATAATCCCAAAAAAAAACATAATCACTATTGATTAATCACTATTAATTCGTCACCATTAATTAATCACTATTAATTAATCACTATGAATCACTATTTGATAATATAGATCTATATTGTTTTGTAGACAATCCAATCATAGTCTATTAGTCACTATTAATATTGAATAATTACTTTTAGATGACCAATCCAATCATAGTGATAACCATAACATATTAAATCCCTCTTAATCGCTATTCATCATTATTAGATAATATAGACTTATATAATAGACAATCCAATTTTCGGATATGATATACATGTATATATACATATTATATAACTATATGGATATTAATCATAGTGATATATAGTTATTATTATTATTATCTAATAGTGATCGTGATTAAATAGTCTAATAGATGATCCAATCCATTGGTAATAATGATAGAATAATTTCATATAGTCTAATATAGACCTATAGTCTATGTAGTCTAATAAATATATATCTACATTATAGATCCATATCATCCAATATTACATGATATATTACCCTCTGGTTATTTGACATAGCCATGGCATGGATGGCCCATAGAAATAGATGGTTTCCCTATCAATAGCATGGTGGATCTTTCCATGGCTATATTAAATAACCAGATGGTATATTATGAGATATTATATTATATTATATTATGTTATATTATATCTATATTATAGATCTATATTGTCCAATATTACATGGTATATTATATAGGACAATAGAGATCTACATTATATTAGATGTGGACAATCTCCATATTTGGCCACATGTGGATAGTCCATATAGATCTATATTATAGATCACATGATATATTAGATTTAATAGATAATAGAAAATTGTCCACATGATATATCTATATTTTCCAATATTACATATTAATATTTTAGATCTATAATATTATAGATAATAGATCATTATATATTATACATATTAATATAATAGATCTATATTATCTATATTATGATAATAGAGATCTACATTTTAATATATAATCATAATGTAGATAAATGATAAATGTGGACAATCTCCATATTTGGCCAGGCCTTGGTGCAGATTCTCTGCAACACCTGGGGCGCCAGCCGCGACCACGCGGCCAAGGGGGTGGACTCGCTGCGGGGCGAACTCTCCGTGGTGAGGTCCGCTGGGAAAATGGGAAAAACTCGGGGATTTCCAAGGGTTTTTCTGGGGACTTTATAGGGATGTTATAGGGATTTAAGGTAGAGATTTGATAGGGATATGAATCACCAAACCATTTTTTAAGCCGAAAAAATGGATTTGGAAGATGATTGTCAGATTGTCCTATTGGTTCTAGCTATTCTGGGGTTTTACTTTGAACTTAGGGAGTGTATACCAGTACTTCCGCACAAGGCTGTGGCGGAAGTTTCAAAGATAGGAGACCATAGAAAATCCACTGATGGAGGAGTTGTGCCTTTTGGAATGGTTGCAGTGGTCGCCTCACCAACGACTGCTGGATGTAGTGTGGTGTGGTGTGGTGTAGTTGCAGTTGTAGTGTAGTTGTAGTTGTAGTTGTAGTTGTAGTGTAGTGTAGTGTAGTGTAGTGTCGTCTGGTGGTAGCGTAGAGTGGCCCCGGAGGGTCGAAAAGTAGGCTCGCTAAAGCGGCGGGTGCGGAGCCATGTGGTCAGATGAGACATGACAGTTGCACGCTGTTGTGGCGCGAAGCACATTTCCAAGTCAAAATGTACAAAACACACCAACGTCGGACCACTTTTGGAAGTTGTGATGTCGAAAAAGTGCACGCCGTTGTAGCGCGAAGCACATGTGGAAGTCAAAATGTACAAAACACTTCAGTGACGGAGCACGTTTGGAAGTTGAGATGTCGAAAAAGTGCACGCAGTTGTGGCGCGAAGCACATTTCGAAATCAAAATGTTAAAAACACTACATGTTCGGACCACTTTTGGACGTTCAGATGTCGTTTCGCGTGGCAGGCGACCAAGGTGGAGGAATGTTAGTTGGCATAGGATGGAGGCCCCATGAACAGAAGGACGGCAGTGCCTGAGCAAATCTAGGGACATGAACCTTACTGGACCTGAGGCCAAGCAAACTAGATCCACTCCTATGTGTTTTGCGCCGAGGAAATCCGAATGTTCAGCCGGCAACCAGAAAGTTTCCAACAATAGTCTCTTATTGGGGATGAAGCTGATTGCCCATTGCTGGATAACGATGGACTGTTGGTTAGCCCAGGTGAAGTCTCAGCAAACACGAAAGTTGTGGGAACTTAAAACCCCAGGTTTGGGCAGTTGAACTCTACGTACCTACCTGCCTCCTCGCATCTATTTGTTGATGAATCTACTCTATTCCATACGTTTCTATCTCTTTCTATCTATGTTATCTTGGTTTATCTTATCTTATTTTTCCTGATCTTGTTTATCTTATGTGATTTTATATTATCTTATCTTAGGTCATCTTACCGCAGTGTGTTTTATCTTAATTTGTGTCATTTTATTTTATCTTATGTAAATTTATCCTATCTTATCTGAATTTGTTCTTTCTTTTTGTATACAGCCCTGTTGTCAAACAGCCACTGTGTTTTTCAGGTGTGCTCCTGAGCCCTTCGTTCAAAGTTCCAGTGGCTGCCGCGCCATCGCAGCGTTGGGGGAGTTGACTGCCACGGTCCGCGGCGGGAGCAGCGGAGAGCCCTGGGTGACCCATGGATTTTAGCCAATTACCATCGGGAAACGTAGCAATGGGAAATCCCCTATACATAGAAGTTCTATTGGGAGAATCATCGAATTAAATGGTTGATTTTCCAGCACGCCATGTTGGACTACTGGAGGGTATAAATGGGATAGCCATGGGATCAATCAATTTTTTGTCGGGATTCTGAACCACTCACCAAGCACGTTCTGGCATAAAACGGCCATGTTTTGCAGCGAAAATCATGATAATGCACTGGATGTGATCAAGAATTTTGAGGGTTTTGACAAACGAAAATTTGCAAAAATTTGATTGAGCAGATGATTTGTTCGACTTTTTCGCCCCAAATCGGGATATCTGTACTAACCAGCTAGAACTGAAATGTTTCAAGGTTAGCATCAAAGATTGGCCATGCCAAATGTGTTGAGATCCCGATCCCGGTCATGGGATATGAAAGAACCTGCCACATCTGTATAGGTATTCAAACGTTGCAGGGTTTAGGCTGGAGGTTGCCGATTTACATGGGTTTATCATGATGTATCATGATGTATCAACGTATTGTGAACGGAAAATGTTCGAAATGAATTTCAAAAAAACTGAAAAATGGCAACCCCATAGTAACCACCAAGCAATGAAGGGATAGCCTCCTATCAGTTCCAACCTTAAGGGTGAAAAACCCAAAATTCGCCATGACCTTGGAACTTTGGTACTTCAGAGATGTCAAGCTTGGATGTGAAGTGATCTGGAGCAGTCACGTCCCATTTCCTGGATTTGGGATTCTTTTCCACCAACGGGACCGAAAAATCGACATAGCTTTGTCTGAAAATATGGTACCCCGTTCCATCTGGAGAATGTTCGAACTTTCCACATGTTCAACATGAAAATGATTTTACAATATGGTGGACCCCAAAAAAAATGGAAAAGGTTCAAATCATCATCTTTTTTAGAAAAGATTTTACTTTTCGGCACTATCCATGAAAGAAATAATAGCAATGAAGTGAGGTAAACCCAATGCCATAAACCATCCCATTTACCAACCATGATGAGAAAGGACTTGGAGTCCATCTTCCGCGCTCCGCAGTGTCCACCGGAAGTGTCTCTTGGCAGTATCAAGGCCCAGATATGTGGCTAGGGATCAATAAATATCCATACCAAATGGCAAACTTTTAGGATCAAAGTGCTCCGCCTGCCACAAAAACGAATGCAACTCATCTTCTGAAAACCTTGCAAAAGTCTTGTGCTTGTCGCACAAAATGACCTTTCGATACTTTTTCAGACACGTGAGAATGTCACGAAGTGCCATGCCTGCCACACGAAACAAGGTTGCGCAACGTTTGAAACATCCAAAAGCTGCCGCTTTTGCAGCAATCCCCATAGGCACAGCCATGGCGACCTCATCGCGGACGGTTGCGAACGGTTGCGGACGTGAAAGCGGCCTCGAACAAACACGTCCCAACTCCCAGATTCCCAAAGTAAAACGAGAACCCTTCGCTACGTATTCGGCAAAAAGCTGCTGATCCTTTTCAGATTTGAAACACGAAGCAGATCAATGATGCAACTTAAAATCGATTTTTCCTCAAACATGGTAACGATTCGTGATGCTCAGTGGAGTTGTTCATATGTGCTTTCAGTGCCGCAAGAGGTGATGGCAGAGGCTTAGTGATGGTCAGTGGGTGAAATAACATATGGGATAAGGCCACTTATGTTTCTGTAGAACAGATAGGATACATAAGATAGACAGGATTTAAAAAGGCTACATAAATAGATAGGACAAAAAGATAGATAGAAAACCATATACAGATAATGACAGATACATAGAAAAACATATAGGTACATAGATAGATTTAACGATTCAATGGTCTAAATGGTTTCAAAAACTACTCCAACCCATGGCCCCTGTGGAACTGCTGAGGAAAAGCATCTTCCTGGTCCCCGAATTGAGCGACGCGACCACGCCTAGCTTCTTGCGGCGCACGCAAGCGGGGCCACTGAGCGATGCTCGACGATGCAGCGAAGGGTTTGGGGAGGTCACATCCTGCAGGGCAGACTTTTGAAGATATTAGGTGTATATATATGTATATATACACATTTTCATTGATACACAGATACATTTATATATATACCTTTTCAAATAAATACAGAAATAATTACATATATACATATTATATACATATATACATATTATATACATATATACATATAAACATGTGTACATATTCACATATATAGATATATACATATATACATATTTACATAATTTTACATTTATACATATAAACATATGTACATATATACATATTTACATATATACATTTTTACATAGATACATATATACATATATACATATATACATATATACATATATACATATATACATATATACATATATACATATATACATATATACATA
>Ga0126342_10014072_pt1 | contig 14142 bp, 12 predicted proteins | sample Cyp1metagenome_FD_92528 | JGI IMG/M metagenome (GOLD analysis project Ga0126342, IMG submission 92528) | Coral microbial communities from Lord Howe Island, Old Settlement Bay, Australia - Cyphastrea 1 metagenome | ecosystem: Host-associated > Invertebrates > Cnidaria > Coral ...
CAGGGCCGTAGGCAGCAATGGAGTCAAAGTCCAGCAAGGGCCTGCTCAGGGCCAGCTCAAGCAAACAGCGAAGCCAGCCGGTAGCAGAATTGGCAGCTCCGCTACCAATGTGAAGATTGCGGTCAAGGCCCACGAAGTCCTTACCAATCCCAAATGCCTGCAAAGGCTCCGCACTGTTTTCGAGACAGCGCGGCAAGTCGTCAGCCGCTATGGCAATTCGTCCCGCCACTGGATATGAAACAGCAGCGGTCAAATGACATGTGAAATCAGAAGGTTGCGGATGCAAACTTGACAATCATCATCATCATCATCATCGTCATCACCATCATCATCACCATCATCATCATCATCATCATTATCTTCCTCACCGTGATCACCAGCATCATCATGCTTCGTCTTCTTCTACTTCTTCTTCTTCTTCATCATCATCATCATCATCATCAGCATCATCAGCATCATCATCATCATCATCATCACCATTACGTACACATCATCACCGTTACGTAAAGGTGCAGCGTGCTGATCCTGCTTTTCTCTTAACGTTCGGCGAAGGGTTATCTACCCGCAGCGTAAATGTTGGTAATGTGTTTGTGTGTGTGTGTGCGTCGGGTGGAAGTGCGTGTTTGTTATGTGGTATTGCGATTTCGCGGGCATCCTGCGTATCATGAAAGAGCAGTGCCTGTGTCTGCAGGACAGCAAGAAAGATGATGAGGTTGCTGTGCCTGTGTGTGCACAGGAGCATGAACGTTATTACCCCACCCCACCCCACCCCACCCCACCGGTAAGCGATCATGAATGAGCAGTGCCTGTGTCTGCTGGACAGCAAGAAAGATGATAAGGTTGCTGCGCCTGTGTGTGCACAGGAACGTGAACGTTATTATTTGGATTCTCACATTGGAAGAAGCAGTCTAACCTCCCCGAGCCCTAACCCCCCCCGCACCCCCCCAAAAGCTTAAAAGGTATATAACCATTTTATTTTCTTGATTGGCACATGATTAAAAAAAACTGTATGAGAAGAAACATTCGAACACCCTGAACCATCAACAGCCGTGAACCCAAACCCACCCCCCACCCCCCAAAAGCCTAAAAGGCAGAATCACTTATTTTCTTTCTTGGCACATGATAAGAACCGTATGAGAAGAAACATTCTAACAGCCTGAACCATCAACAGTCGTGAGCCCTAACACCCTCCCCACCCCCCAAAAACCTAAAAGGTAGAACCATTGGTATTATCTGGATGGGCACAGGAGAACACAAATTCTAACACAAATTTAAAGGATTGAACCATTTGTTACTTGTTACTGTCAAAATTGGTAACGTACATTTTGTATGGCAGGCATGGCATTTGGTGACATCGACGTCCATGTTGTGTGGCATGCGTGGCACCTTTTGACATTGATTTTCATTTTCTGTTGCAGGCGTGGCGGCGTGGCACTTTTTGACATCGACCTTCATTTTCTGTGGCAGGCGTGGCGCTTGTTGACATCGACCTTCATGTTGCGTGGCAGGCGTGGCACTTTTGGACATCGACCTTGATGTTGCGTGGCAGGCGTGGAACGACTACATTTGTCATAGGATGTCTTTTTTTGGTCCTGTTCTCGCTTTGGAACGCGCCAGGTTTCCAAAGTATTGTGCCTGTCAGTAAATCTCATGTCTGTGTGGTTGGCATTGTTTTGATGATACGTATCATTTTGATTCATTTTGTGTTCAAAGTGATGCGAAAATGGCTGTGTTCCAAAGTGATGCATCAGACTGTGTTCCAAAGTGATCCTGCTACCTTTATATTCACCAGGCCCATAGACGTGAACTTGGACCTGCCATTCCTGTACAACCCTCTGAACCAAAATGTAAAAACAATATGATTTATTATCCGGAAACGGTTGAGTTCTACACAAGGTCCTGCAATGATATCTCCCAACTCATTCTGTGGATTTGTCTTCACAAGGCCCATAGATATGATTTTGGACCCGCCATTCCTGCAAAATCCTCTGGACAAAAATGAAGAAACCAATTTGAATTATTACTCAGAAACGGTTGAGTTCTACACAAGGTTCTGCAATGATATCTCCCGACTCATTCTGTGGATTTGTCTTCACAAGGCCCATAGATATGATTTTGGACCCGCCATTCCTGCAAAATCCTTTGGACAAAAAATGAAGAAACCAATTTGAATTATTACTCAGAAACGGTTGAGTTCTACACAAGGTTCTGCAATGATATCTCCCAACTCATTCTGTGGATTTGTCTTCACAAGGCCCATAGATATGATTTTGGACCCGCCATTCCTGCAAAATCCTTTGGACAAAAACGAAGAAACCAATTTGAATTATTACTCAGAAACAGTTGAGTTCCACACAAGGTTCCGCAGTGATATCTCCCAACTCATTCTGTGGATTTGTTTCACAAGGGCCATAAATATGATTTTAGACCCGCCATTCCTGCAAAATCTTCTGAACAAAAATGAAGAAACCAATTTGAAGTATTACTCGGACTCGGAAATGGTTGAGTTCTACACAAGGTTCTGCAATGATATCTCCCAAATCATTCTGTGAATTTGTCTTCACAAGGCCCATAGATATGATTTTAGACCCGCCATTCCTGCAGAATCCTTTGGACAAAAACGAAGAAACCAATTTGAATTATTACCCAGAAACGGTTGAGTTCTACACAAGGTTCTGCAGTGATATCTCCCAACTCATTCTGTGGATTTGTCTTCACAAGGGCCATAGATATGGACTTCTGCAAAATCCCTGAAAAAAATGAAAAAAACAATTTGATTCATCAACCGAAAGGTGTTGGGTGCCTGAAAGCTCTTTTTAAAACAGATGAAAACATAGTTAACTCTTTTCGAAATATTGAAAAAAAAATGTCTTACGACGCTTCCCCCTGATAACTGCGTCAAAACCTTAAGTACTAATTAATCAAAAAATGAAATGTTCGTCAAGGACGCGAATAATAAACAGTCCCCAACCAATCAGTTTTTAGTATTAAGATGAACCCCTCAAATGGGATTTTGATCCTTAAAATTGTTTTTCTAAGGGCGATTAATTAAAGATCAAATTGGCCAACCTGAAATTTCCCGAAAATGACGATCTGGATCTATTTGTATTCATTAGGAGGATTTGAAATAGGAAAAGGGGATTAGCATGGGAGCAAAGGAAACAGGCGGATAATTGAGCTTATGAGATTGTGGGTTTTGCTTGGATGCAATTTTTGATCCCTAATTTTAACAACAGAAAGGCTCCAAAATGAAGGGGTTCTAGGATCATAAGCTTGATTTCCGAAGATTTGATTCCAGAACCTTCCCAAAACAAGCTGCCAAAGGTCTAAAAGCAATTCGTTGATCCCCAGTGCCCCCCTCTTGGAAAATCATTTCAGGCACCTTTTTTGGGGGTCTAAAATCTTCCTCAAGGGTCCCTGCTCGGACTTGAGGGTATCCAAATATGGTAAAAATAGCTTTCAACCCATCCCCATCTGCCCATGGCCGGCCGTGGCAGGCCTCCAGTAGCCTCCTGAGACTTCCAACGCTACAAAGGGACGTGGTGTCCTTTGGATCTGTGCTCCATGCCTGCGATCATGGAGGTCGCTGGATTACAGCTCTTGGATGCCTGGCCACCGGGGAAAGAAGCGTGTAGCAAATTCGGTTCCTTGACATATATTTTATAACAAAAGTGGAACCATCTTGTACGATCCGTTGCCTACATATTTTGGGAATTTTAGTGTTCAAGCGTCCCAGTTTGCAGGCCTCTCGTTTTGGCCAATCTTTTGTTGCATGTTTAAAACATGTTTAAGAAGATGAAGAACAGCCATAGTGAAGAACATCCCAGTCACCACAACCCTTCACGCATCTTCACGCTGGTGCCAAAGGATGGCTTCGCTGCATGGGGATTGTGGGGGTCAGGACAAACTTTGCGCCTGGGCTTGAGATTGGCCAGGAAAATTGAAAGTTGAATCGTGAAAGTCAGACGAACTTTATGTCAATTACTTACACGCTTAAAATATGAAAGGATGAACATGCCAACACACGCCAACACTCTGAAATCGAACATGGAACCGCGACAACTGTGTCTTCAAGATTATGTGTCCATTGGAAATGGCCACTGGTCAAGGTTCCAGGTCAAATTTTGTGTGTGTGTGTGTTTCTTTCCATCTTTTGCTGTTTGCTCTATCCAAAGCTTGAATCCATCATGTCCACTTGGAGACTGCATTTTCTATATTTTCTGTCGTCGGAAGTGACCATAATAGAACATAGGTTCCTTGATGGCAGGAAAGTGCCTCTCATGCCATGCACGTTTCATTGCAACCGCCCAGGTAACTGATGTGGCAGCCATGTCCGCCTGCAGGCGCGGGGGTGACTTCTTTTGTGTATTTAGTTTGGCCTCGTTTCCAGCGAAGTTGAACCTCCCACTGATCAGGACGGCTACGCAATGGCGCACAGCAAGTTGTTGCTCGGTTGGAGCAGGCCAGTCAGGTTGCTTCCGCACCAGTCGTCTCGGTTCTTTGTGGCATCCAGCTACCATCCATTGCTAGTCCATTTCTTTCTCACCCAGTCATCCATCATACAAGTATCACATCACATCACATCATATCACATCATATCATACATATCATATCCCTGTGATCGGATGCCGATATTGGCCCTAACATCCCCGACCTCCCTGAGGTTTGATGGGCTTGCAGAGCAATACCGCACCTGGACAGATCTTGGATGATTTGGGCATGATCTGCTGTGCAAGATGTATGGGACGAAGATGGGACGAAGATGTATGTATTTTGTATATTTTTGTATGGACAGATCTGCCAACAATTTCTGCGTTGTGGGCAAAATGATCCGTTCGCTTTCGAATCCTTTTGGGCTGCTTGACCTCCAGAGCGGTGTAACCAAGGTGCTGTTCAACGCCTTGGCCAATGCGTGTGCAAGCAGTGGGCAGTGGCGTGAGTCACTTCTTGTTTGCAGTGAGGCCAGAAGCGGATGTCATCAGATTCGCGCACTCTTCCAATCAGGAACTAACCTCCACACTCGACTGGGTTCTCCAATTGAATGCCGCCTGCCGCACGATGCCACACGGAAACTTCGCATTTATGTTTTAGCATATTGTAGCTGTCTGGCATTTTTGTTATCTTCACAGTCCAACAGCCAGATGTGAAGCCTGGGAAGTCATATTTCCTGTTGTCAAACTGTCATGCCCAGTGGTACCCCAGGCCAAGCAGCAATCCCAGCTGGACGATTTTGCCATGAGCTGCGCAGCTGCTTGCTGTCCTTGGCAACACGCCACGTACTTGCTGAGGCCTGGGCATCCTGTGAAAACAGAATCCGACGAAATTATTATTAGACTTCTACATTGGCTCATGTTTGAGCATTTGTTCCTATTCAACATGACCATGAAACCTGTTTCTTTTTCAGAATGGACACTTCTGATTCCGTCCCAAGTCCGCAAGTTCGAAAAAAAAGAAAGAACACTCCTCATTTATCATGTATCATCATATATCCCAATATATCTTCAAGGTATCAGATATATGATATATGATATAGAGTATATATATATACATAGTATATTACATCCCAATGTCTTTTTGCTCCATTTTTGGCCTAGTTTTGCAGAGCCGAGGTTCGATGAGGAATCCTTCCAGCCAGGGGCTTCCATGGAGAGCTTTCTGGGCGCCTTGATCCATTCGTTGTGCCGCGCCTGGCAGTGGAGACCAGCCTGGGAATTCATGGAGAAAGAGGTGCCTAAGCTGCTTCGAAATTGATTCGAAAGTGGCTGATTTCACTGGTTTCGTCATGTTTCGGCTGCTGATTGCTTTAATATCTTTGATACATTTTGATACACTGGCCTGAATATCAACCAGAAGATGTGGGTATTCTGGGTAGATCAAGGACTTCCCTGACAGGCTCCCAGGCTGCAACTGGAGGTGGATGTGGTGAGCCTTGCCGAGGCGGAGCAACGCCGATTTGGAAGGGTGCTAATTTGGGGGTGAAGTCTCCGCTCAGCTGGTGAATGCTGGCATAAGTATAGATAAGTGATAATAAGATATAATAAGTGCATGAGCCACATGAGCTGTGATTGGTCATCTTCGGATACCTTCGGTTGCTTGAACCAGGTCGTTGACGCTTGCTTTCGCGCCGGCCAGCTGAAGCTTGCGGCTGCCTTACTGCAAAGCAGCAGCAACTCGTCTGACTCGGCTCAAGTCGGTGCCTGTTTCAGCGTGGTGGGTTGAAAATTGTTGAACTGTGAGTTTGATATTGCTCTATATAATTGATTATAACTGTCAACGGGTCAGAACAAGTCCCTGTCTCGTCATGGATAACTTAGTCAGATACAGCCAGTGAATCCCATCTTTTTTACCTATAGCTCTGTTGTAGTTTTTTCACGACAGCTTCAGACGATGTGTGATTGTTGCGTGGCCATATCTTGACCTGAGGGCGTGCTTGCAAGCTGCTGCCATCCGTGCCAAAAGTTGGAGCAGACAGCAGCAGAGAGGGAAATCTCAAAGTTGGAAAAAGCAAGTTCTGAGGTCACCCAGATTTTCAAGCATATCCTGCTATGGTTGAGATATGTTGGGAAACACTGAAGGATATATCATAGATATCCCCACAGTTTCAGAGCTCATGAGAATGGCACGAGTCAGACCTCTGTTGGAATGACGCGGTTTTCTCCATTTTTTCGGGCGACCTCTGAAGATAATTGGGCTCAAGGGGCGCCGGACCTTGCCCGTGCGGCCGAAGAGATTGGATGATTGGACAGTCCTGAAAAAAAATCCATAGATCCACCAACCTCCCCAGCTGGAAGGAAGGGAAGCAAAAGATTTGACCAACCCCAACTTCACAGTGGTTCAGCATAGCCTTTCCGCAACTACACAGCAAGCTTCAGATGCTTCAGCACTAGTGCAACGCTGAATAGAGCAGGAAGGTTGCAGGCAGTTGCATGTTGGATTGAACAATATAGTCTAGTGATGTCTAGTGTGTAAAAGAACAAGTCCTCAGTCCTCAAGTATTTTGAATTTCAACCCATCCCTCTTGTGTCATGGTTGGTGCGCAAGCCTCAAATTAGTTTGCCTCGGTGCCTGACACCAACTTGGTGACCCACACCAGGCTCCCGGCAGTTTTGTGGGCTTGGAACATGTTTTGTAAGATGTTTATATATATATAATCATGTTTAATCTTGAGACTTCAATGTTTAATCTTGAGACGTCAAGAATATCAAGATATGTCAAGATTCATCGGCGGTGTGAAATGGTGCCTGAATGATCCAGTGGATCCAGTGAATCCAGGCAGTTGGGCGCCAGGATGCAGTCTGCCAGATGCGTGCAGCCAAGTCCTCAGGTCACCCCCCAATTCACCCCGGTATACCCCGGTCCTGGTGAAATCTGGTGAACCTCCCGTTCGAGTGCATTAAGGGAATGGATATGCACTGCATGACATTGGAATGTTCAGCTCTCCCCATGATTTTTGGATATTTTTGGATCGTTCTTGAATGTTGTTGATATTCAGGATATTTGGGGATGCTTTTAAATACCCTCCCGTAATTCCAGATAGCTATGGAAAATCGTTCATTTCTTGATGACTTACGGTATGATTTACCTCGAATAACATGGCGATTTTCCAGGTCGCAAACTGGGAAATGACCTGGGGATTGCCACCCAGGTGCCAAAAGATCATCACTGGCACTGCCTATACGGCACAAGTGGTGCACCGACCAGTCACTGTGGGGATGCTTGGTGCTGCTGCCATTGAACCCGCTTAAAATATGCTAAGATCCGATGAACTTTCTGAAAATTGTTGAACTTTACCTTCAAAATCAATGCTGTGCGACCTATGAGGTCAAGGGCTGCCTGCACGGCCCGTTCTGCGCTAGATGCAAGCGTTCAGTCGCACGGCAGGCGCGTGTTCGTTGGATTGTGGAATGGACAAGTTGGAATCGAGGGCGATCAGCCTAATGATTTGTACACAATGTGCGAAAATGTGCGAAAGTTTCTTTAACTATCCTGAATGTGCACCACCGCACAATTGTCGGGTAGCTCTGCTATTCACTTCATGATTTCACCCTGATTCGGGCACACGGACCTAGATGTTACTCGCAGATTGAACAATTAATAATTAATATGATATTGATTATGATTGGATTTACGGCAGTTCTCAATACTGCCACAGTTAAATTGTGTTAAAATCACCTTCAAAAGGCCCTGAGGAGACTCGCAACTGCCTGCAGGTCTTGCCATTTTGTGTGTGCCGGGCGTTGGTTGACAACTGGCACCTTGGATCAAAGTCCTACAATGACATGCAGGTGCCAACGATTTATGAGCACTTGCACTCAAGCTAAAGAAAATTAGCCCAGCTTTGCAACCCAACAGCGAAAGGTTCCAGCAAGGTTCCAGGACTGTTCCCTTTTTTCGGGGCGCGCATTTTCGTGTCACCAGTCCCCGGCCCCAGAGATTGAAACCCAACAGATTTGCTGTTGGGAACATGTTGGAAATGATGTCAAGTTGTTTTTATAATATACCATAATTAACATATATTAACATAACAAAACTATTTCATCATTTTTTCCATGCTCTTTGGTCATTGTTTTAGCATGTTTAGTAGTTGAGCGTGTGTGTTTATACGTGGTGGCCGAGGCAAGAGACCACTGTTCCAACAGTGCCGATGGATCGGCGTCCAGGGCCGGAGAAGCCTAAAGTGCCCTGGCAGCTTTGACAGTAGACTGTAGTGGTAAAAGGTGCTATATATAGTGGTAAAAATAACCTTTGCTAATATATATATATACTATATATATATATACATAGTGGTTTTTCTATTTTTGACAAAGATTAGTTACCAAACTCTGTGGCCAGGTGCCTGGTTTCACAAGGGGTGAAGCCCTCACTCAAACACCAGCCCGTAAAGCGAGTTTTGTGAAGGAAGAAGCACAGCAAGGACAGTCTCCAAACATCTCCAAACAAGTCCAATATTTCTGTCTTTTGTGGGCTAACCCCTGCATACGTTGGATGGGGGGTTCAAAGCCAAGGTGCCTGTGGTTGCCCCTTCTTACCCCGCACGGCGAAGCACAGACGCAGCTGTGCGTGTCGCAGCCGGAGGTGCGGGAGCTGAGTGGGGCTGGTGCAAAGTTTATCCTCCGGTAATCAAACGTGGCAATGAAAATCCAATCCCCCATTGATAGAATTGATAGATGATTTTCCCATATTTTCCCATTAAACCTCCATTTGGTGGATTTTCCATTGCCACGTGTGATTACTGAAGGGTACCAGGCACTGGCACCAAATTTAACGGAATAGTTATCAGTGAGTTATTACTTTGGGGCATATAGCCCCCCAATAAAATAGTCGGGGTTTATTAATCCAGGGTGGGCATCAACCAGGGTGCGTCTCAACCATCCTTTGCACTTGGGATGAGTGCTCAAGCTTGATGGCACAGGCCGAAAAATCAGTGGTACCCCAGTGAGCATTGCCACCAGGTGCTCCTAATCCAGCATTGGCAAGTGCCAATTTTGTATCCTGGGAGAGCTTTACAGTTGGGGACCCCAGGTTCTTTCCACAGGGTGGACATGTTGTGATGCGGATGTGCATCATCCCGAGAAATTGTTGTGGAAAGCGGGAAGCCCAGATGTTGGATCAATGTACTACCTAGCTGCCCATGTTCAGCATGTTTTGTTTGATGCTTTTTCAGATCCCTAGCCTTAGCCTTAACCATTCTTAACCTTTGAGTTTTCAGTGAGCTTGTCACGAGGTCAAGACCATGATGCCATGGACAATCCATGGACATGGATCACATCTGGCATCATTTGGCTGAGTTGTTTTCTTTAATGTATTTATATTAGGGGCCCGGCCAACTGCCCTGCCCACGTTTCTTCAAGGGCTGCAAAGCGGCTTCCCGGTGCTGAGGTGAAATCTGGTCAGGTGCGACTTGCCCCTGGACAGGGTTGGGTTCTGTTGCCTGACTTTAGGAAGATGTTGGGAGTTCGACCTACCATTTTTCTGTCAGGTTCCCCCCTCATTAATTATATATATATAAACCTATAAATAAATATATATATATATATACATATACATATACATATACGCACTTCATTGCTTGAAGCTTGTTTGGTCCATGCCCTTGGTTTTCCGTGTTGCTATACATTGCTATACAGGTTGCATGAAGGTCATGAAGCTAATTCTTGGTGCAAAAACTCTGCAACTCACGAGAAGTTGCAGGCTGCCACCAACGGGCATGACTCAAAGCTGCCGGGAAGCTCAAGGGCCAATCGGCTCCCCTCCTTTTGCTTGGTCATCTGCCCCGACCACGCTAGTAAACATACAAAAAGATGTGGAATGCCCGATCATTTTCCTACGGAACCATTGTTTTCCACATTTGTGTTACATAGTTTATGCTCAGGATCCCTAGGGTAAGTCAAAGTGGGACGCCCAGCGGATTGGCCTTCGCCCGGATTTTTCTACGAATACTATTAGCACATTAGTGGTGTCTTGGTGGTTTTAACTTCTTTTACCCTTCGAAAACTAGTGGATGATATAGTGGATGACATTCCCCTGTGACTTTTCAGACTTCTCGAGGCATCACAACTCAGTGACCTCCGAGAAGGAGGCCGTGGCGATGATCGCCAAAATCGGTGTATTTTCATTGGGGATCTTTTGCCATGTAGTAGTGACTATAGTCTATTGGGGGTGGTTAGACTGACACCAGCCAGTCGCAGTTTTCCGAGGAAGAATTTTGGCCACCAGCTAGTGGTCTTTCATACTTCTGGACTGGGGGTTGATCAACTGGTCTTGGCTGGCATGGGTGGGATAAGAGCAATTGACACCTTTGTGGATCGTCGCAGATTATTTGTTGATCGTTGACTTTATTTTTTTTGACTGTACATTCCTAGAATTGGATGCTGGATGATGATGGGGGCATTCAAAAATGTCAGGAATCCCATAGGAACCCGTTACATTTGAAGAGATTTTGGAGCGCCAGGCGGCACTGAGAAGGTCCAATGGAAATCTCGTCTCAAATGGAGGCAGGGCCCCCCCCGGTCAGTCGCTGCGATTTGGCGCTTTTCCGGTCATGGTATGCCATGGTATGAACTTTGTTCTTTTACATCAGGTTTCATATTCCAATAATTTCCAATATACCCCAACCATTCTCAACCCATGCATCCCGGATATATCTCAGATATATCCCTAACAAAAAGCCATGTCTACAGTGGCAGGCAGCAAGGATGCCGTGGCTCGCCCAGTTCCTTGGATGACACATCACCAGGTGATGACACAAAAGTCAGTTGTGGTGATATGACGCAAACCCTCTTTTTTTGGATAAAAAAGTAAATCTCTACTGAAATTTAGTTTAGCCATCTTTTGGGGATGGCTATAAGTCACAAAAGTGTCTGGTGACGAAATCATATACGAGTTGCCTTCCCCCCGAATTCGTCTCATCATGGGGCCCCTAGCCCCGATAAGGCAGCACCACGCACAATACCAAAGCCGGAGCCAGGCAATTGGGAACCGCAAGCGCCGCAAGGGTTTGGGGATTCCTTTGCAGACCTTGGGGATAGTTGAGGCATTTTCAGAGATCACATGGCACTACTGAGAGTTTGGATCATGGTTCTATCATGTTCCATCACAGAGTGAAATGGTTTTGATTTGCGAAGTGGAACACCATTGATTTAGATTTGGCCATTACCATCCATTACCAAACTTACCCTCTGGTAATTTAACGTAGCTATTGAAAATGGCCATTAATAGTGGATTTTCCCATTAAAAATGGTGATTTTCCATAGCTATGTTAGTTTACCAGAGGGTACTTATCACAGATTACAGATTCAGCCACCAGGTGGCCTCAGCATTTTGGAGAAACCGAGGCGGCAAGCCAGTCGCCTCGGCGATGCAATTCGCAGCAGATGCGGCCTCCTTGAAAAAACGGAGACGAGCCTAGGCCGGCCAGAGATCCAGTGGATCAGGATGGATCATACTAGTATAGGCATGTATAGGCCAAATAGATATGGAGGATTATGGAGGTTTCCTGAAATGATTTTAAGTAGCACAAAATCATCCTCTTTATTGGTTATGACGGTTATGAGCAATGGGAAACCAATGGTTTGGGGATCCATAATTTTTGAAAACCTCCATATAGGTATTTTCAGATTGAACCCATCTGGATTTCGATCTATTTGGAGATATTTGGAATGTACTTTGCTACCACTTCATGAGAACGTTGGTCCGTTTGTAGATTCAACTGACGCATTGGAACAAACAAATCCGTAGAGTAGAGAAGGCAAAGAAAGCAATGTCTTTGAAATTCAGTTCGTGCCTTATGGATCCTTCTGGTACTTTTGTGTGCGTCCGTTCAAACATTCAAGCACTAATTGCTATCATAGCCAGGATTTAAACTTTGTTCCAATTGGATAGCTTCAGAAATATGTTGATTATTGACATATAATATCATATAAATTCATATAATACATATAGAAAAAAGACAAACTTTTGGCGAATCTTTTACACATGCAACAATTGATCAAACAGACCATTCCCTGGGAGATTGACACCCGCTTGACCAGGAAGTTCGGCTGCTTCAAAACCCCGCGATGGCTGAACGTCCAAAAAAGGCGGCGAACAAGCCATGACAGTGTGCGTGGGCAGATTTCCTACAGCAATCAATCTGCTTGGTGATTTTCTAACATAGGGATGGGTCAAAACCTATGATGTTCCAATGATTTTCTAACAGTTGGGGATGAACAACTCAGCTATACCGTATACAGCCATTTTGATGTGAAAACAGCAATGAAAAGTGCCGTGGTCTTTGGCGCCTCTGTGAGGGGATTAATTTATATCGAGTTCAATCCCTTGAGAATTGAAGAAATGGAGAACGGAAGGGAAGAGGCATGAAATTTGTTCCGGAACTTTTGTGCACTGAACCTTCGTGCATGCCTTGTCGACCTGCCAAAGAATCAGATCGTTGCAACCGGTCACGTCAGCCAGTGTGGGGTCCAGTTAAATCCAGTTACCCTCTGGTAATTTAACGTAGCTATTGAAAATGACCATTAATAGTGGATTTTCCCACTAAAAATTGTGATTTTCCATAGCTATGTTAGTTTACCAGAGGGTAATGGGTCCAATAGAACCCCATAGAACCCCGATTTATCCCTGATTTGAGGCCCTTGTCAACCTTTGGACACAGCTTTGCACCAAGGTTTGGGAAACGTTGCGCCGTGGCGCGTTCAAAGTCTTGGACAATGGCTGTGAAGTGGCTTGTGGCCTCAGATTCCGAGGTTTTACCCTTCGGCACTCTGGGGTTTTCCATTACGATGTTTGATTCCTAAAGGGTATCCTGATTGTTTGGAACCCTTGTCATTGTCAACATTAATTTGAATGGACTGGTATGAACTGGCTATGACTGGCTGTTGCCTGTTTCCCCTGCTCTGCAGGGCACGCTTCCAAGCCACCTCAGCTCACTTCTGACCTGGTCACTAAGTCACTTCCTGCCAGAGCCCATCGTGAAGGCAGGCATTAGAAGGATGGTCCGGGGCGGAGGTGGCGATCGTGTACCCCTAAATCCATCGCTTAAAAATCATTGTCCTTAAAATAGATTAAAATAGTTTGGGGGTACACTCCATTTTCAGACTCCATGACAACTCCATATTTGTCTTTGGATGCTCGCAGGGCCGAAGGCCACCTTGAAGCTCTACCTCAACCAGGCGAGGGCGACTGCTTAGGTGAACGAGAAATACAAATCTAATCAAATCTCATGTTAGCCGATGAGAATTGGTTCACATAAAGTCATGTAAATGCACGTAAATGCAGTCCAAAATCAATTAAAATCACCGAAACATGGTAAATCAATTGGTCACTTGGGATTCAATGATTCAATAGTTCCCCAACAGCGTAAGCTTGGGGTCTTCAGCCATAGTAAAGGTTCCGGAGCAGGTCGGAGCAGCCAAATCCGCTGGGAACCGGGTTCCCAGGAAGGTTCCCAGGAAGAGTTTCCTTTTCCAAGAGAATCCCTCGGAGCAGCCAGATCCGCACGGCGCAAGGTTGGGAACCGGGTTGCGAGGAAGAGGTTCCCAAGCAAGGTTGCCAGGAAGAGGTTCCCAAGCAAGGTTTCCAAGCAAGGTTCCCAGGAACAGGTTCCCAAGTAAGGTTCCCAAGAGGTTCCCAGGAACAGGTTCCCAA
>Ga0126342_10014073_pt1 | contig 14141 bp, 9 predicted proteins | sample Cyp1metagenome_FD_92528 | JGI IMG/M metagenome (GOLD analysis project Ga0126342, IMG submission 92528) | Coral microbial communities from Lord Howe Island, Old Settlement Bay, Australia - Cyphastrea 1 metagenome | ecosystem: Host-associated > Invertebrates > Cnidaria > Coral ...
ACTTCCAGGAAACCAAAGGGGCAGAAATATTTCTAAGGGGCTGAAACTGCCCAGAGGGGCTGAAATCAGAGTCAAAAAGCAGAGGGGCAGAAAAACGACACATGAGGAAGATTGAGGTATATAGTATACAAGATATGATATGATGTGATACAGTATGATATACATGATACAGTATTTGATGTTATTATCTGATACAGTATTTGATGTTATTATCTGATATGATATGATCTGTTCGGATCGGATATCTATCACGATATCATACGATGTCGCCGGAGAGCCTCCAATGTCGCAGCTGTTGCTGATCTCCGCTGCCTCCTACAGATCTACAGGACATCCCATGGGTACTGTATGGTACCGTGGCACCCTACCAGGTGATGTCAAAATAACTATTGAAAATGGTGATTTACCCATAGAAATAGTTGATTTACCCATGAATAGCATGGTGATGTGCCATAGTTATGTAAACGTTTACCAGAGGCTGTTTACCCATTGTAAACCCAGTAATTATAACTCTTGCTGTAATGATAGTAATGCTGCTAATGATCATAGCAATAGTCAACCCAATGCCACAAACCTAGCATTTGGGGATGAGATTTTTACCATCCAATTCTGGGAATCTCGGGGAAAAAACATATTTAATTTTTGGATCTACCACAGCATTAAGCCATTCTGAATGAAGTTTGCCCACATATATGGCGCCAAACGGGTCCCAATTTTTCGGTCAGGCCACAGGGTAAAACCATGGTTTGAATCAGGGGATGGGATGGGGCCTGACTTTGAGATACAGTCAGCTGCTGGTTGGTGGTTGAGCCTACCCCTCTGAAAAATGATGGAGTTCGTCAGTTGGGAGGATGACATTCCCAACATATGGAAAGTCATAAAATAAAAAAAATGTTCCAAACCACCAACTAGGCTGAAATTTGGATTCGCCATCATGGGAACCCTCATATCCCGCAGGGATTCGATGGATCCCTCATTTTGGGACTGCTTACGGCTATGGAAATGCCATATCCACACTGGGGATGGACGTATTTGAGAAGAACCATGTACTGTAATATGGCTAAAACAATAAACCATAATAAACCATCCCCCAAATCACCATTCTTATAGGTGCTATAAACATCTATAAACCATTTCCACATGGCTTGTTTATTATGTTTATTATTATTTTACCAACATTGGATCCATTCCCAAATGATTGGTGAAATTTCAGTCCATGCTTCCCCCCGGAACCCCGCCGAAAACCTCTGGGCTGATTGCGAAGCCAAGCCAGGCCATGGCTTTGTGCAATTCGCCCGTGTCCAGAAAACCACCCCTCCAGTGCCAGTGCAGTGCGCAACGTCCAACCGCTATATAAAACTGGTTGTTCCGAAAAAAAACATGAACGGATGGATGAACTACTTAAAACTGTGCAAACTAAGTGAGTTGTGAAACTGCAACTGTTTTTTTGTCAGTGTGTGTGTGTGTGTTGTGTTTGGTGGATGTGCAGCGGTTTCACCAAAAAACTATCTCTGCCAACTTCCCCCACCAAAGGGATTTGCCTGTCCAAGTCGAATCTTCGAAAGACCTCCTTCAGCTTCATGATTTCGCGCGAGGAGAAGCCCTGGCTGATTTGGCTGATGATCTCACTTTCAAAAGTTGGTCTCACTTTACCCAAAACGTGATGATTTGGGATGTCTGAAAACGAGTCCTCCTGGATGTTTCAATTCCATTCACCATCAGAACTTTTGGTCTCCAAACATTATTGTTTTAAACTAGAGTGCTAAAGATGCTAAAGGCCCAAAACCTGAGGCTAATATCTTGGGAAATATTTTCAAGGAAATTTCATGCTGACATAACATGTTGATGCTTCGGCTTGGGCCCTTCTGCAAGAGCCCCCAGCCAGACCACAAACAAAGATTAATGAGTATTGGGGTTAAAGTCACGTCATTCCAGATTTAATTGTTCTAACTATTTACACCGCAAAGTCAGCGCTTTGATATCAAACAAACTTTTCAAATTCGAGGGTCCCTTGTCACTTTGCTTATCTATTGACATTGGCTGCTAAAAAATGCCACGCGCATATGAGCGGTGTTCAAAACTTCAATTAAAACTGAAAAGAAATTACTCATCCTTGCGCCATCCTTGCGCAAACACAATAGGAGCTTGCGCGCGGTCAATTTTTCAAACTGAGCTTGCGCGACCTTGCGCGAAGATGATTTCCTGAGATTTGATGCATTTTTGCTTGCGCGATGCAGGCACGAAGCTGATTTCGGACTTGGGTTTCTTGGCTTCTCAGATTCTCGGCTCGTTCGGTGGTTTCTCAGCTTCTCGACTTCTTGGCTTGTCCGGTTGCTTCTCGACTTCTAGGCTCCAATTAACGCAATTCCTATTTTGCCAGCAGGTAGTCCCCGAATGCCTCCAGTGAGTGTATGGCCTTGAGCCAGAGAACAATCAGTACAGTGGCATGGCTCCCAGTCCGTGCAGTGGTTTTGCTTATTGTCCAAATGTAGCCAATATGGTGAGTCTACGATCATCTTGCTACCAGTTTCTGTGGGGCATAGTGGCCAGGAACCCCTTCGCTTGCGCGAAGGTTGCGCGAAGGTTGCGCAAAATTCAGGATGTTTGAAATCTTCAAGGGTCACGATTACACGCAACAATTAACTCCATGGCCTATTGCCATTCAAAATCCATGGCATCCATTCAAAATCTTGTTTGCTTGAACTGACTATACCTTGGCAAGCCAGAGGGCCGACATACCAAGCAAACAATGCAACAAGGAAGCAACGGAACTCGTCACCCATCTCGTCTCGTCCCGTTGTTGTGTGACCATTTTCGTTGTATATTCATTTATTTAGGTTTCAAGTATCTACGTGATTCCGGGCTTGCGCGAAGCTTGCGCGTACATGAGCTTGCACGAAGCTTGTGAAAAGCTTGCGCGCGTGTGACGCCATTCATTTTTTTAAAGAATAAATTCCACCGAATACTAAAATCAATTGCCGGCAGTTTTGAACGTGGCTCATATGAAATGACTGCCCAAGAACAATATTAATACTAACTCAGAAAAATAATGAACACAAACAAGTGAACACACAAACAAATACATACATACATACATACATACGTACATACCTACCTAAATCATCATGAATCATAATTATGATTAATTATGATAATGACACAGTATAAATAATAAGACTACATTACTGGTAACAGTGATATCTACTAAGAATTATGTCTAGAGGCTAGAACCATAGCATAAATGCCAGATCCAGATCTTTTCCAGCCGCAAAAAAATTCCAGCCGCGGGCCGCTGTGGCCAAGCTGTGGGATGTCCCGAACCTCGTTGACAGTAATGATTTCAATCACACGCCTGGCAGAGTCAATTGAAAGGGCTTAGGTGGTGTGAAAAACAGTTGGATCACAAGGCTGTGTCTGAAAATGCAATTTTATATCAGTCAGGGACAATTCTGACTTTCCCGAGTGGATGGAAAGCGCTTGGGCTCCTGAATTCCTCCAAGGTCAGATGCGAGGAATCCACAGGAGCCACCTGACGTGACGATGTCACGTGGTGATATGACGTGGTGAGATTGTGATGATCTTTGCATTATCGTAAATGAATGTGAATGATATATACATATATATATAATATGTATAATTATAATATATCCATAATTATCCATGCCATATATATAAATACATATATATATATATCACAAATCCACAAATCATTGATTGTTGCCATTGACGTTCGTCATTCCCGTGGGTTTGATGTTGTACTATAATATAGTAACAATGAGATTTTCATTGAATTTCAATATTCAACACAGTCATGATTGCTTCTGGTGCACGCAATCCCAGCTTCATGTTCTTCGTTTCTGATCCTATCCACAAAATATCAGGCACCAAAAACCCAGAGACTTCATCTTCCAATCTCAGGGGCCAAACAAAGCACTGAAGCATACTGAAACCATCAAGATCCATCAAGCACATGAAGTTCATGAAGGCATTTCTTGGCGCTAGTTGGCCAAAGAGGTGGAATGATTGGACAAAAGGATGGGCCGATTTGAGGCTGATCTAGCAAGACCGCATGTTTTGGCCCTGCAGATGATCACCCCTTATCTTCACGCCCAATCTTATAGAAACCCTGGCGACAAGTTCTTTTTTTTAGCTGCGACTAGTCACGTAGTCAAGATCCCCACGTCATTCCATCCCGTGTTCATATTCACCCCCCGAGACACCATGGCAGTCTTGGCAGGGGATGAAATCCCAATGTTTGGGACCATACTTGGATTTGCTTAGAGGGTCAACCAAAAAAAAACATATTTCCATATATTCCCTATAGATCCCTATAGATTCCCCAAGCAGTTGATTTCCATTGGGAAAATGAAACATCTCGAGAGCAAATTTCCAGTTTTTATTGACCCCTCCTCGACTAAGATCTCCTTCAGGACCTGCGCGATGGCGAAAAAGTGATGGCTACACCGTAGGTTTTCGTAGGAAAAAAGTGATGATTCACCAGTGGCTGCACAGTTCATTAAGGTGGCTGTTTATACACCAGTGGCTGAACTAACATATCTTTCATGTTTGCAATTGTTACGCCTATTTTTTTGGGGACAAACCCGTATCTGCATGTATCTGCACATGCAAGCACCTGATCTTTTTGGGGAATCAAAAAACACAAATAGCAACAACCGAACTAGTCATTTTAATTTCAGGCTTTGTCGCTTCATGCCAAGAAAAAAACACATTCAATTGACCCAAACAAAATTTAGTTGTCGTTCATGTTGTGGATGTTCACCTCCTAAAATCACCTTTGTTTTTCAGCAAAATGAAAGGTTTTTGTTCATGGTTTTGATACCCATAGGATCCATGGTGCTGGTATATATGCTAACATTTGGGGTATATTGATGGTAAATGTTACCATATGGGGATGGGTCAAAACCCTGGTACCTAGTGAACCCAAAAATAGCTGGTAAATGGATGTTCAACTAAAAATGTATCTATAGGTATTGACCCATACCCATGTATAGCAGCACCATGGATCCGTCATGGGATATGTTTAACGCTCCGCGAAATCCATTCTCCCCAGCTGCCGCAGCCACCCCGGCCTGGTCCAGTGCCGTGATGCCGCAGTTCTCCAAGAGAGCGGCCAGCTCGTCGGACTGGGAGAGCTTGGAGGTGTCCGGTATACCATGGGAATTTCCCATGGGAATAGCCCAAAAGATATCATCCCTGGTTGGTGGTTGACCTAGCCCTCTGAAAAAAAGGACAGTCAGCTGGGATGATTATCATACATTATATATCATTATATATCCATCATAGACTGGTTGGTGGTATAGTGGTATACCTACCCCTCTAAAAAATGATGGAGTTCGTCAATGGGAAGGATGACATCCCATATATGAAATGAAAAATAATCCAAATGTTCCAAACCACCAACCAGATCCAAGTGAGACCGTGACTTGCTATTGAAAGCCAGGTGACTTGGGGATCCCACATTTAAAGAACCCCCCCATGTGTGGTGAGCAGACATGCCTCCAGATGACCATTGCCGTCCACGTCGAAGTGCCGGAAGACGGTGATGAAGACGTCGTACTGCTTGGCCCCGTGACGAAGTGGCATCGCAACCGGAGCTGTGACCCTGCGACGAAGTGGGTATCTTGGGGTGAAAAAAAACGGATCGGGGTTGTCCAAAAATGGGAAATCGGCCCGAATTGGCCCAAACATGAAATCTTCATGAGAAAATATGGGGAACATATTATAATATGTGAATTCATGATGTTTAGCCACTGAATCTGGCTCCCAATTTTGAAAAAACACAAGATCTCTGGCTTTTTTGGGGTGAAACCACAGTGCTGACTCACTGCTACATCTCTGGATGGATTATGGTGATCCCATCGTATAGGGATTCCCCTAGTGGATATACCATGATATCCTGGTTAATACATGGTTATTATATGGTTAATGATGGTTAATAATAATCTGGTTGGTCTTTTTAACCATCTTGAAAAATGATGGAGTGAAAGTCCGTTGGGATGATATTGATGATGACATTCCCAACTGAATGGAAAATATATATATATATATATAACCACCCAGCAGGAAAAAAACTCTGTGAACAGATATCAACTTTTCAACAGGGGGATGACATCCCCCAAACAAAAGGGGGATAACACAAGCCATGGAACTTGACGGCACGAGGTGCCACCCGAAATCGCCTCGTAGTTCTGCAGAAATCGCATAAACTCATCGCAGTCGAGGGTAGTGTACCTGCACAGCCAAGTCACCAACCGCCCGAAAGCACCAGAATTTGCATCTGCCTAAGACATCAGCCACAACAAAGGTGGTTCCTTCAATACCGTTGATGTACATGGGTATCAATCGAGTGTCACTTAAACTGCATCCGTTTCAGAGCTGGAACGACTTCATGTCTTTCCTGAAGAGGCATCAAATGGAAAATTCCAGATAGGAGAGTTGATACAGTAATACCCATAGGATCCATGTATGGTATATATGCTAACATTGGGGGTATATTGAGGGGATCCATGTTACCATATATAGCATACATGGATCCTATGGGATATAGTCTAATGCATACGCAATCATGATTGGTGTACCACCCACCCTGTGTGCCTGAGAGGAAGAGGAGAGGCAAGGAAGATTGGAGTCCATGCTTGGTTGATGGTGACCATCATGATGGTGGATTCGGTGGATGGTTAAGTATTGTTTCCCGTTTGATGGCTGGTGGGTATATCATGGTATATCATGGTATATCATCATTGATGATACTATAATATACTTTTTTTGCACCGGTTTTTTCCATTTGATGCTGATGGGTTCACGTGGTGATGTCTGCAGCGACCTGGCAATGATTCCGAAGTGAAGCTACCCTCTGGTTATGTCAAAGTAGCTATGGAAAATGGCCATAGAAATAGTGGATTTTAGTGGATTTTCCCATGAAACATGGTGGATCTTTCAATAGCTATAGTTAATTTACCAGAGGGTATGCATCAAGAATTCTATTTTTTAAAAAAAAATGCATCCGAACCAAGCATTTGGTTGATTCGTACTTTTCGCAATTGTCCCATTTTTTCACAAAAATAGAAGAACTTCCGTTCAAAGCTTCACAGAAACTGAAATGCTCCTAATGCAGCTTGCCATCTTGCCTCCTTGGAAATCATTGCTACATGGCTCTAACCTGTCTGAGATACAGTAGAGTAGTCAAGAGAATATAGTTGACATTAGTTGACCATCCTGTGTTTACCCATTTAAAAAAAATGGTTCATACAGGAAGGGGTTCCATAACTAGCTAAGTTGGTTTCTAAGTACAATAACTAGGATTTATGATGGATATATATCTATATATTTTTCTATAGTTTTCTATAATTGGATGCGGTTCTATCCAACTTCGCCAACTAAAAAAAACCCTTCCCATGCCCAGCCCTTCTAGCGCCTCCTCCATCCATTCTTGCCGCTGGATGGTGAAGCCTTGTTCCGACTTCGTATCTTCGTATGAACCCGAGGAAACCCGACATGGGACATCGCAAAAATATGCAAAAATGGTTTACCTAAAACCCAATTGTTTATCTAAAATGGTTGAAAAACCTTCATATCTTCATCTAATCCAATGGTTTATCTAAAATCCAAACTTGTTTATAGAATCTATTTGCTCTTTCCGAATTCCCTATAAAACCTGTAAACCATGGTTTTATTCGGAATAGGTTTGTCTCGAATAATAAAAACAAATGTTTATTGTTTGAACATCAAGCAAACCATACCATCCAATGGTTTATCATCATATTCTACCACTACAACCCGTTTTTGGACAAACCCACATCAGTAATGTCGTGGGATACTACTGCTGCTGCTGCTGCTCCTACTACTACTGCTACTACTACTGCTACTACTACTACTACTACTACTAGGTACTACTCATTGTTGCTAATGGATGTCGTTTTTGGCGATCCCAAAACCATAAACCATCCCCCAATGACTTAGACTTAGCTGGGAACTGCGCCGAGATTTTGATTCGAGAACAATGGGATCACCATTGCTACAGCATCTCTGGGAAATTCAGTCCCTGAAATTGACTGTGATGTGGTCAATGGATAGATGTCCATTCTGCAGCTTGAAGCAACATGGGAACCTATCCTTGCTGGATATACAACATGATAATTACACTTGTTAACATATACGTCTTCCCATGTGGCTGGTATTTCAGATCATCCGATCTATTTGTTCAATCAGGCATCTGCATTTCAAATTAAAACAGGAAGTGGACATCAATTTATCTTGAAATCACCAGTCAACCAAAAGAATGGGTTACCCTCTGATATTCAAAATGGCAATAAGACCATATTACTTTAGTAGGAACATCATCCATACTGGATATTGTTTGGATACACAAGAGATTGTTTTGTTGAAAAAAGGATGCTCCCACATGATTTGTTGTGTCAGAACCTAGCAAAACAACTAAACTTCATAGGACAATAGTATAATAGTCAAGAGTACATTCTTGTTGGCCCTTCCCAAGAAACCATATGTTACCCAGCATTTTTTCCACATTTTTCCCATTTCCATCATTTCCCCAAATCTTGGCACATCTCCGATCCCTGGGCCCAGTTACCCGCCAGTTCGATGGCTTGCATCAAGAGCTCCTTATCCACCTGCGCGGCTCGCGTAAATGGTCCGTTTTCACATTAGCTATGGTAGAAATACTGTAGTGTGACCCTCAGAAAAATGGAACAGGTCAAATTATGTCAAATTGATCATTGGGGGTTTGCAGCAAACATCTTCAATACTATCATGGGAGTCAACCAGCCTCCGGCTGGTGAAATTATATACCAAGGGCTTATCAAGGGCTTATCAAGGGCTTATCAAGGGCTCATCAACCAGCAACCACTGATAAGGGTTTATTAACAATGTATCATTGAAACATCTTCAAGACTAGAACCGCTTCTATATGCTGCGGCTCCAACATAATCCGAACATGAAATTCAGTATCCTTGCAACCAACTTCCGTTGGACCCCATGGCGACCTCCCCTTGGTTCTGCAAACGTTGAAACGCAGACTCCCACCTGGCCGGGGCCCCTCAATGACACTAGGTCTACCCTCTGGTAAACTAACAGAACTATAGAAAACAATCTTTTTGAATAGGTCAATCAGCTAGGTCCCTACTTGAGTACCGGTACATTACCCCAAAATGTACACACACACACTCTCTCTCTCTCTCTATCTCTCACTATGCATACATATACGGAGCATATATATATAATACACAGAGTACATATAATAATAATGCAATTATCCATATCATGTTGATATGATGCATCAATATATAGCATCTGCTCATGTAACAATTTTGCATTGTGTAACAATATAATGATGTCTCGGATTTTTCTAAGGTGAGCTTCCCCCCAACGCACAAAGGTGAGCTTCTGGAAAAGCGCACCTCTTCCACTGCCGCGCTTTGGCGACCTCCAATAACTTGCAATTTAATTATGAGGTATATTTATATAATAATAACATATAACAACATAAAAAATACTAATGATGATGATAATAATATATATATATATATATGTATATAAAACATGTTATTATTATTAATACCTCATTAATGTAATATAATGTAATATATATAATTATATACATACATACATACCAATTATCATGCACTGGAATCTGGGGTAGCCATTGGGTAGCTATCGCAGGGCAACACAACGCACACTGACTACACAACAGGTCATAGCGACTTCAATTCGTCACTGGGTGCATAAACACTGAATCAGAAGACATCAACATAGTTCTAAGTTCATCGAACCACATTGGGTGCAAAAGTCCACTGATCAGAAGAACTGCTTGACAAGTCCACTGAACATGGAACAGGATCCGTTAGCGCCATTGATTGCATTTTGTTTGTTTTTCAGACTGCAAGAAAGTTCTTTCTAGTGGCCTCAGCCCATCCCCAACACCTCAACTGGGATCTTCGAAAAATGGAGATGGAAAGCTGCAGCTTCAGGATTTGGGTATGAGTCAAAACCTTGGTACCCTAGTGAACCCCAAATAACTGGTAAATGGATGTTCATCCCCCCAAATATAGCAAGATTGGTTTTGATACATCCCCATTTGGGAAATTGTTGGAACTGCTGCAGCTTCAACCCGTGTAACCCACACCCTTCATGATCTTCATGGGCCTCCGCATTGTGGGGGCTGATGATTGTCCTGAGCTGAACGAAACGGGGCAGGTCACGGCACAGCCCAAGCATTCTCCGCCAGGTGCATCTGGGGATCCGGACATTGGTACGGCCTTCCAAGGAGGATTGCTTCACATTTCTCAGAGCGAAAATTTGGAAGATTTTGGATGATTTTGGATGATTTTTGGAAGATTTTGGGAACCACACTGTTGGGAATTCAACCAATGTTTCTCTTGATTCTGTTCCAAAAATCACCACATGTAAATCAACTCTCAGCTATCCAAGTCAAAGGTCCTTGTCCAGACGTGTGACAAGTTCCAGTTTTCCCATTCTATGCTTCCCATCAGTGGACCTCCTGATTTCACAGAATGTGTCGTGAAAAGTCGTTTCAAGTAATCCAAACGATTCTCCATGGCTCGCACATCTTGGTCTACTGCCCAGAGGATGATTTGGGTATGGATCAATACCTATTAATACCATTTTTAGTGGGATGAACATCCATTTGCCAGCTATTTTGATGTTCACCAGGGGTACAAGGTTTTGACACACTGCCATTTCTCTTTTCTCTTTCTCTCTCTCTCTCTTGATGGATGAAAGACGATGAAAGGCACTCAAGGCGCGAGCCGCAGAGTTTTCTCATCCCAAAGCACGTCTCTTCCGTGCGCAGAAGATGATCAGGGCGATCAGCAGCACACCTAGCCCTGCCAACGTGATGAACACCCAGGGAGCGACGCCTCAGGCATGGTAGCCACTGCTACTTCCCAATTGATAAGGGTGGGCATAGATGTAGGCAATATTGGCAATAAGCATAACTTAAATAATGAATTGATGCTGCAAATAAAACATGGATTACATTTGCCGGTTTTGGCATAGCTAGGATAATTGCCCATTTATACATGGTTGATGATGATTCACTCAATAAAAATAGTGATTTTCTTACAGCTATGTTAAATATTCAAATGGTAGAGATATTGGATCAAACAAAAACAATTGAGGACAGCCTTAGGCTAACAACTCCTATTGCCTGTCCGTCTTAAAAATTACCAGCCACAAGGGTTTGGAATTGTCATTTGCACCCAAGATTAGCACCTCTACCTCTGCACCATTGAAATCATAGCGCACTCTATAGAATTGGCGTCAGCCAAAAAGGTTCAAAAAGGGCTATTTTGATGCTTTCGAAACAAGGGCAAAAGGGTCCCCTTCAAGGCCCTTTTGACTCGCGTGTAAAAGGGTACACTTTGATAACTCGTAAAATCAACATTACAATTCTACACAAAGGCTCCAATTGATTGGTCAAAAAAACTCCTTGTGGTACCTCTGATTGACCCAGGTTTCCAGTATAAATAAAATCAGCACCTTTGTGTGAAATTAGGCTGTGTTATGAAATTGGTTCCACCAACAAAACTAGAAAGTTGGGACACCCTGGTCAAAAGTGCATCCACTATAAGATTAGCATGACACCCAGCGAAACTAGCCCTTAATGACAACCGAACATTCCATGCTGGAACCTGGCCATGGGTTTGTCAACCCCCAAATGCCTGCCTTCCAACACGATTCAATGGAACATGCCCATCATCCTGATACCACACCTATTATGCTCAAACCGTAGGAATATAATCCCTTCCTCCTATTACTAAACCCCGCCCAAATACTAAAAACTAGTGTCCATCTCCAATTTTGGAAAATTTCAGATTGGCCAATTTGACTTTTAATTGATCCCCTTTAGAAAACAATTAAAAAAATTAAGCTACCATTTGTGGGTTTTCCCCCCTAATACTAAAAACTAGTTCACCCCGGGGTGTTTATCATTGGTCCGTCCGATGTTTTTTAATTTTTTATATTGAGGTTTTTAATTTAGTATTTGGGGGAAGCTTCGAAATCCAATTTTTGGCAATATTTTAATTGCGTTATATAAAGAAATTTAATTGATTTTGAGATCGGAAAAAATAGTTTTTATTCGAAGGAAGCGTAGAAGTCAAACTTCCGACAATATGGACAGATGAAAAGCAGAGCAGGGCAGAGGCAGAGAGAAGAGAATATTTTAATCGCGTTATACAAAGAAATTTAATTGATTTTGAGATCGGAAAAAATAGTTTTTATTAACACGGGTTTTAATTTAATATTAGCGGGAAGTTTCGAAATCCAATTTTTGGCAATATTTTAATCGCGTTATATAGAGAAATTTAATTGATTTTATTTTGAGATCGGAAAAAATAGTTTTTATTATTAAGGGTTTTAATTTAATATTAGGGGGAAGCTTCGAAATCCAATTTTTGGCAATATTTTAATTGCGTTATATAAAGAAATTCAATTGATTTTGAGATCGGAAAAAATAGTTTTTGGTATTAAGGGTTAATTTTATTAATAGGGTTCCCTAATAATAAATACCCCCCTAATACTAAAAACTACCTGCCGTGTTAATTATTAAGGGGGGACGTTTAGTATTAGGAGGAAGGGAGTAATGAGGTACATGAGGTATGGACATCCCACCATCATTGGAGATTCTCCGAATAAAAACGGGAGGATAAGCATCCCCTTGGGAAAATAAACCATGTACAGTAAGTCGCAAAAAGGGGGGGGCATTTCTGCGGCACCAAGCTGCGACAATAGCCAAAAGTTTTGGTGAAGGGTTCCACCGCGTCAGGAATCTTCCAGACGTATGAATTCGTGGCGCAGGTGAGGATCGGATTGTGCTGGCAGTGGCAAAGCGCCTCAGTTCTGCTGGGTGCTCTGGAAGCGTCATTGCCCAGTGCATCTAGGAAAATCTGATAGTTGAGATTGGTTAAGACTGATTAACTAATGTTTTAATCGGTTGATTAAGATTGGTTAATGATCGTTGAATAAATCTTAATCTGATTGGTTAAATGATGATTAAGATTGGTTATCAGTTTCTCTAACCACAGCCATAGGCCATAATGGTGCTGACTTGCGCAATGAGCCCCCGCAGGGCGCCTTGATGTTGCATCCCAGGCCATAGGTAAAACTCTGGGTGTACGGATCATCGAAATGAAGAGATCCCAGCTCCGAAGGGCAGTGACCCCACATCCTGAAGATCATGGAAACTGGCAGTGGGAAACCCCTCATTTGACATTAGCCTCTGGTAAACGTTTACATAACTATGGAAAATCATGGAAAGATCCACCATTTTTAATAGCTATATATGTTAGATTACCAGAGGGTAAAATCTGGAAAATCACTAAGGGCAATTGTTCATGAATCTTCAGATTTTTGTTCACAATTTTCATGAATTGTTCCTAACCATCGGGTCGATGATCAGAGGGACCGCTGAACCGAATGGAAGCCTGCAGGCCGTGGTCAGTTGTCATTCATCGTATGTGATCATCTCCTCAAAAGTATTATCTAGGAGCTAGGAGTATCTGCAGCAACCCCCAAGGAGACCTTGAAGGCCATTGAAAAAATCAAGCAATGCAGCTGGCGACCCTTCCGATTTCACAAGGGCTTTATTGAATTGATTGACCATCTATTGGGGAACCACCTTTGAGGGGTTGGTTGAATCCCCATGAAGAACGGGATATCTTGGATCCTGGATGATCCTGGATGCTGATCTAGCATGGGGGAAATGGCAACTTGGCATCCACAACATCAACCATACCGGGACTGCTATACCCAAACATGGCCCTGCGATGAGAATTGGGGATCCAAATTGAGGTACAATTCCGACCAGTTTCGCAGTGTAGACTTTGATGTCCTCTTTCACTGCCTCGAACTTATCCTTCCTCAGCACGGGCTTCACTATCCAGCAACTGGATTGGATTCTTGTCTGGACTTTTCAACTTGGGCATTGGCAAAGCCATTGAGCATGCCCGCCCAAAAAAAACAATTACTTTACTTCGTGTGATCCCCACCATGACATTTATACATGTTCTTACTGGCACATCTTCTGGCATTCTATCTGACATATCTTCTGACATTCTATTTGGCATATCTTCTGGCATATCTTC
>Ga0126342_10014074_pt1 | contig 14141 bp, 14 predicted proteins | sample Cyp1metagenome_FD_92528 | JGI IMG/M metagenome (GOLD analysis project Ga0126342, IMG submission 92528) | Coral microbial communities from Lord Howe Island, Old Settlement Bay, Australia - Cyphastrea 1 metagenome | ecosystem: Host-associated > Invertebrates > Cnidaria > Coral ...
CATACATACACATACATATACATACATATACATACATATACATACATATACATACATATACATACATATACATACATACACATACATACACATACATACATACATACATACATACATACATACACACATACACACATACACACATACACACATACACATACACATACACATATACAAATACAAATACATTTACATATACATATACATACAATACATATACATATACATATACATATACATATACATATACATATACATACACATACACATACACATACACATACACATACACATACACATACACATACATATACATACATACAGACAGACAGACAGACAGACAGACATACATACATACATACATACATACACACACACATATACATACATACATACATACATTACATTACGTTACATTCCATTACGTTACATTACATTACATTGCATTACATTACATTACATACACACATACATACATACATACATACATACATACATACATACATACATACATACATACATACATACATAGATAGATAGATAGATAGATAGATAGATGATATATGTATGTATATATACATATATATTATACGCTATGATGTTTCAAGGCGGTAGAAGTGACTGCAGGGTTGGAGGTAACCAGATATCCCTTTATAAAGCCACGGATAGACTCCCCCTGAGACCCCGAGATGGTCGCAAGAGTATAGCCAGACTGTGCTGAAGGAGCAGGCTGCGAAGTGTATAGGTTACTTGTTTGCTTCTAGCCCCATTCTGGTAGGCACAAACCAACAGCATCTAACAAAAGCTAAGAACAAAAGCTGTCCACTCCACCTTTTAGAGTCAATCCACCTGGCCAGGTGCAGTGGTTGAGTCCACCAACGAAGGCTTGGGAAATCCTGGGAAGCTGGAGACTTCTAGAGCGATGGGGGTCGATGGCGAGATTGGAGTGGCCAAAAATCACACCCCTTTGGGAAACGATGCTCTGCTGCGAAGCTTCATGCAGCCATTCAGGTATTGGATGCGCTGAATCCAAGCCATTCCTTGAGAGGGGTCCACCTGGATACGCCAAATTCAACTATCGATTCCCAAGTTTGCTGCTCTTACTTGCAGAGGCCACAAGTATAGCACAACCCTGAAACCGCATCCACTCGGAATCCATGAGTTTAAAGTTCATGAACTCATGCCCAGTACATACCAAGTGCCGGGCTTCATGACATCATCCTCACACCATCACCTCAACAAGTCATCCCAAAAATCTTTCCTCACTGGACGCCATGAAGCGCTCCTCCAGCCGTTTCTGGTGGTTGGTGCTGTTTTTGACCCTGTTGCGGCCCCCTTCGGTACCCAGCTGGTTGGGCCCCGCCGTGGCCGTGGATGGTGCCCCCTGCGCTGTGCTGGTGCACCCGGACCAGGGCCTCCCAACCCTGGCAGCCCAGGGCTTGATGCCGGTGCAATGGCCGGAGGCTGGGCAGCAACTGCTGCGGCGGATCCAGTGGGATGTGAACGGATCGAGCCCGGTGCGAGTCATGGCGCTGTCTGAGTTCTGCCGGGCCATGGAGAGGTGCCAGTTGCCGGTAGTTGGGGTGTGGGTCCTGGTTGGGATGGATGGTTTCTGGCATTTTAAGTAGCCTTGGCGGAAGAAGCCTCAAACAAATGGGATGTTTACCCATTTTACCGGTAAATATTGGTGATATGGTGAAGTGTCAGAACAGGTGTTTATCGGGAAGCATCGATAACTTACCGGCGTAGCCATCCAGAAGAGGCAGGGAGTGACCTTCCAGCTAAAGAGGCGTTTTCTTCCGATCCCACCAGGAGGAACATCCTTTTGCTTGGCCCTGTCCACTTGTCTGGTGGTCTCACTTTTTCATTTCCCTATTTCCAATCCCAAAGATAGCAAAAGACATCAAAAGACATTTGTATTTGGGTCCAGCTGATTTAGCTCCGAAGCATTTGTGTATCGCTTTCCGGCTTTCCATGATTTAGGGTTTGATCTCTGGATGTGGGATGGGTTGAAAAGCACTTTCCAGTTGATGGAGGAAGCGATGGTGTTGTGTCATGTTGGTTGATTTCCTTATTTTTGTTGATATACCCTCCGGTAGTCAACCGTGGCAATGGGAAATCCCACATTTAAATATTAAATGATTTTCCCAGCTACGAGTATATAAATCTCCATTTCTAGGTGGATTTTCCAGCTAGCCATGTTTGATTACCGGATAGCCCCTGGATGCCCCTGGTGTTTTAATGCTCACCCCATAGGGATGCCGCCGTCGCCCAGGGGTTTGAACGCCTCTCTGGCCGTGGGCATCGATTGGCCGGCCTTGGCAGAGCTGCCACGCAGCTGCGCCACGGTCATGGACAAGGTGACTGCGGTGCCTACCAGGCGTGGTGTCCGGTAGCTTGGATGGGGTAGTGCCACAAATGGATATACATGGAGAAGAACTACTGGATATTAAAGGGGACAAATACTGCTATGTATAACTTATAACTCATGACTCATGCTAAACACCGAAGTTTGGAGTTGAGGTTTTGATGTTAACAGATTGAGGTACTTTGAAAGGCAAAAGTAAAACACATTCTTCGAGTTCGATGTTAGATTTCCGAATTTGGAACCTTGGAACCGGACGATCTGCAGTAATCAAGGGGTCCCAGTGTTTGGACGCATTGATTCATTTGGAGAGATTTGTCCACTGGATAGCTCAAACCCTCATCATTGGTGAAAAAAACCTAAGGGGATGCCGTATGCCCCTTGCTGCATCCACTTGCATCCTGGTTTGCTCGTTGCTCAGTCTCCCTCTGCGTTTTGGTTGGTGAAAATAAATGCTGGTATCCATTCTTGCTGGCTCTGCCCTGAGATATCTGAGATGAAGTACCCTTGCCCATTTTCTTGTCATGTTGGGCCTTCCCTCCGCATGTTTTTTGATGCTGTATCCCCATGTTTCCGTTGATGATTTGTTGGTGACATCGGCTACTGTAAATCCGATTTTGTCTAAAATCAGTTAGATTGTCAGGTCAGGTCAGGTAGCTGTTTGGTTTCAAAACATCTCCTCCATGTGCTCACAGCAACGTTCTTGTTGCTTAAATCCCTTCAGTTTGGCGAAATTTTCCAGATTAATTAGGTGCTTTCTGGGCATGGGCTGCCCCCCAGTGTTTAGATTATTTTGAATCATGGTAATTTCCGGGCTTTGTAGCTTTCATTGCTTGCAATTTTCTGGTGTAGATACCCCTTTGAGTTTGCAGAGACAAATCCAGCCATTCCCGTGTTTGCTAGATCGTCATGTTTAAATCATGTTGAATCATATTAAATCCCAATTTTCGGATCACCATTTCCCTATAAATTGAAAGTTAAATCTCCATCAATGCCAATTTTTGCTGGTTGGATCATGATCCCAAGTTTTGATGTTTTAAATCCACAGCTTGGGGTGTGTCTCAGAGTCTGGGCATCCGATCCCTTGGTTCGTCACTAGTTTTCCATTAAGTTCCAAAAAAAAAGCCAGAACTTCGGATAAATCCCTGTTTTGAGACAAGCTCATTTGATATCATTTTAATTAATTTTGCTGCTTAAATTTGCATCAAGGCATCATATACATTTATGACATCCCAATTTGAGATGCCCCTTTGTTGCTTTTGTTGTGAAGTTGTCAAGAAAAATCAATCCATTCCCATGTTTGATAGTTCAATCCTACTGTATTGTGTGCTGGTTACATCCCATTTCTCTTGATGGTTTGACGGTTGCATCCACATTCATCTTGCCATTAAATTAAATCCCAGTTTTTGCTGGCGAACCCGTTTAGATCGACGTGTTGAATTGCTCAAATCCATCAAAAATCCAAGGTTTTCTCAATTCTTGGAGGGTTAAATCAGCTTAAATCACTATTTTCATCCGTTTTTCAATAGTTAAATCAGCCTAAATCCGAATTTTCAATGGCTAAATCCCAATTTTCGATGGTTAAATTGCAATTTTCAATGGCTAAATCTCCATTTGAAGCCAGGCTCTTCTTCAACAGCACCTCCGCCTCGCTGGCGCCATGGCCCAGCTCCAGCGCTCCGAACAACCGCCGCGGGCGGAAGTTGCAGCGCCGCGTGCTGCGGCTGATGGCACGGAACAGCATGGAGGTAGCTGGGTACCGGGCAAATAAGGGGGTGATAGGGGATGTATATTTGTGTGGTGAGAACATGAGAGAACTGTGGGCTATAGATATGACAGAAAAACATATATGGGTTGTGGTGGTGGGGGGAGAGAGAGATCAAATGAACACATGAATACGTATTTTTTTTTAAATAGATCCATATGTAAAAACTGCATATATATATTATTGGTATCAACATCTTTTTTATTATTAGTATCAACATCATTGTTTTGATATTGATATATATATATATTGATGATTTTCTACGAAACTGTTCTATAAGTCTTATTTAAACTGTAGAAGAAGATGCGGTAGCCTCGAACAAAATGGTTGGTCAGCCGAATGTGAGAAAGGTCGACCTCACTTCCCAACGGTTGACAGCGTGGAATTCAGGAGTTGGTGTGGGCCTTCTTGCTGCTGATGGACAAGAATGTCGGGGAAGCGGCTTGCCGGATTGCACCCATGTCATCCCATGTCCCAGTCATCCCCGTATTTACAGTGGTGAAAATCACCAGAATTCCCATCATCATTGGATTGGTTTAAGGGAAAATTTACAGGAAACCATGGTTTTTACCATTAAATATTGGGTTTTCCTGTAAATTTTCCCCTAAACCAATCCATTGACATCAGCGGATTCGTCAACACCTCCACTGCCCAGCTCCTTGGAACCTCAGGTGGAAGCGGTGCAGGACCAGCTACCACACCCCAGTGGCTGGTCCTTGGCGCGCGCCACAGCCTTCTGCGGACCGCAGTTCTTGGCGTGCATGGCCAGTCCCAACTGTCACCTGGTGGGCCTGGGGAGCTGGGACCTGGAGATGGCTGGTGGTGGAGGAGTGTTTTTTTTTTTAGTTGAAAAATAGATTGGACCCAAGATCAGCTGAGCAGTTTGCGATTCCGTTCTGGCCAATTTGGTGGTTTTTATATGTTTTTATATGTCTTTATTGGCAATCTCCTAATTTTTATCCGTGTTTGATTATTTATGTCACATCATGTCATGTCGCGCACATCCATCTAGAGAAAAATTGGTCCGTCCATCTGCTAAGCCTAAGCCACTAAGGTATGAAGGGTTTGTTCTGCGTGGCGCGATGTCATTTGGATGACCAGACTTGCCACTGGGCATGAATTTCGACTTCAGAAGCCAAGGTTTTCCACATCACCAGGTTTTCCACATTACCAGAACAGATGGCCATCCCAAACTTTGGTGTAAGGCTGGCCATGAGACACTTTCTGAAGGTTTCTGATCAGGCTTCACTAGTTTTTGCGGAAATAAAGCATGACCAGCCACGTTTGAGATGTTTCACGCAGGCAGCTATCGATGCCTTTTGAAGTACGATAGCTGGTTGATCACCAAGTTCTCCTCCTGCGCATTCCAGAAGCAGTTGCTTAGCATGACGCGGCGGGCCTCTTGTGCGGCTGTGGAAAAGTTGGCGCAAACAAGCTTTGAGACTGCCTAAACATGCCTAAACTTCAATCCTACGTATTGTTGAGGCTTGTTCTTTTGCGGTACATCCCGGCATGTCGACATATATTTGGAATTATCTGAAAAGGGGCCCCTGGAAAATGACATGTGGTCACGTGATACAGGACCAGCCAGGTCCTGCAGGTTGATGTACGTCCAGCGCTTGGAAGTCTTGGGATATTGAAAAACGTGCTCGGTGTAGTACAGTGGATATCAATGGATATCATACTGCGGAATGAACGACATTAGATGACAAACAGCTGGTGCACCCGCAGGAGGTACTGTATGTACCGCTAGCCACCCGTTTTAAACACATATAGTTGCAGATGTATGCAGAGCTGAGCTCGTTTGCAAAGATCAAGTGTCATGGTTGGCGAGTTTCCCACTCAGGGATTTTGAGATTTTAAGCATCACCCTGCCATGGGTGTTGATAGCAATTCCCTCGGTGATTGTGTGATGTTCAAAGGGTACCTGGGGTACCTGGCTCACTGGCCCTGAATTTTCAGCCAAGGAATGTCATGAACTTCCATGCCGCACGTCCCAAGCTGCCGCACGTCAAGCCAGTGGAAGCTGGGCTGGCAGACTTCCAAAGCAAGTTCGCCCTGGAAATGGCGGGTGATCACTGTGATAACCAGAACATTGTGAATCTGAACCAACAAAGACTAAGATCACTAAGGCAGGAATGATGGGATACAGTATCTCATGATATCTCCTAAAAATGCCATGGGCCATGGATGGTTTCCAAGTTTCCAAGATTTAGATTAGATATTTCAACCCTGCCTGGGATGATGTTCCCCAATGATGTTGCGGTGGGACCCACAAGAAGATTGGCATGGAAGCCCAAAACGTGTCCGTTACCAAAAGGAAGAATGTCAACCCCGGATTACGGTAATAACACCATACAAAGCCCTCGGTTGTCAAAATTGGGGGGAGGTACCATTTGAGTAGCAAAGTATCAGTGTTTGAGGAGACACCTCCAATCACTCTAATCAACTACGGTCTATTACTCCGAGGTTGACATTCGGCATTTTCCAAATCCAAGTCTGATCTCGACGGTTGTCCATGTTCGGGCAGATGCACATGTCTCATCAGGTTTCATTTTCGCGGAAAGGGACGGTTGTACCCCAAGTACACTGTATATACCAATCATCATCAATGCATATCGAATATGTCCAAAAGAGTTTTGCAAACGCAAACTGTCTTTCCCATAATGAGAAAGTGCAGAGAGGAGGGGGAGGTTCTGTCGAGGTTCTGCCCATAACCATGCACCGCTGCATCCAAATGAGACTTGGAATGTTTTTGTAAAAACAACGCAATCATCGCAAGTGGTTTCAACCGGCACAGCATCATCATCAGCATGATCGGGATATATCGGGATGATCATCTTCATTTTTCTGACAGAAAGATGTGTGTTGATATTCCAAAGGGTGGCGGTAAAAGCAAGACGTCTTGCTCCTTCATCCAAAAGGATGACATGGGATCATAATTTTCATCCAGCATTTTCATCTCTTCATGGTTTCGGTATGTTTCGGTTATTGTGGGTTGAGTTATTGGTCACCAGGCTCCTGATCCCCTTCTGTTGGAACAATGCTTGGGATGATGCCGCAGTAGCCACCTCTTGGGAGTCACGAGCTTCAGCAACCAAGGAAGGCTTTGACAACACTCAGCTGAACGTGCGGGCAGCTACGCGGATCTTAATGGGTCACGCCAGCAAGCAGAAGTACAGCTGGATGGTGGCAGCTGCTTCGAGTGAGGCCTATGCGCAGTTTAGCTTGCAGTATCAGATCCTTGGCAGCGACGCGCGAGTTAGTTCTAGTTTACAGGGGGAGAATTGTGTGCGTGTTTTCTGTGGTCAGGCAGCCCTAACCTCAAATATGATATGTAATGATATGATAATATGATATATATATATATGATATATATCATATATCTATATAGGCCCATTGAAAGACATTTTAGTTTTGGGCGGGCCCTGCTTTTGATCAAATTCCTGTGACACAGATTTGGCGTCATTTTTTTGTGCTATGTGCTTTGGTGTTGCATTTTTGATCTCAAACTATGGTCTGCATCATGTTTTTTGGCGCGCGTCGTGTTTTTAGGCAAGACCAAAAAAAGACATCAAAAGTTGACCCAGGTATATATATATATAGTTATATATATATAGATACTATATATATATTAATAATCATTAACATATATATATATATATATGTGTGTGTGCATGTATACATCCTCACTCGAGAACTGAGATTCTTTGTTGAGCAGCAGGTGTCAAGTCCATTTCATGTATGGGAACGTTGCTGGAAGAATTCAGGGCTGCAAGTTTGTTTGATTGCAACCCGCTGTGTAGTTTGATCCAAGGATTTGGTACTATCGCAAAAGTGTGCGGAGGTTGTACTACAAGGCGCGTCTCTGTTGGGAAATGGGGTTGGGCCAGTGTGGTGCTTGGATTTTGCCTTTTTTCAGACCTTGTTGTACCTCTGACATCCTCTGACTTTATGACTTGTTTGACTTGTTTTTACCTCAGGACTGTCACTTCTGTATCACATTTTGGTTCTTGACACGGCTTGATCTGCTCACCCCACCTGTGCCAGGCTGTTTTCCTTGCTGAGGGTCGCGATGGCCGAGACTCCTGGCACTCGCGGAGCTACCAGGTGCTGCCGCTGCGGACGCCGGGCAGCTGGCTCTTCGCGGCCAATGACGGAGGGGTCCAGCTGCGGGAGCATTGGTACCTTCTGGGTGCAGAGCCATGGAATGATTGGAGTGGCAGAAGTCCGGGTAGGAGCATCCATATTGGCGCCAGGAAGCTACAAGATATCTAAACATGGCTGGAGTGGAGTTTGAATGGCTGCTGGTACCATTTTTAGTGGCTGAGATGAAACTTGAGTTTCGACAAAATCTGATGCCCCGAGCATCTTATAGTTGAAAATCAGCAAGAAGATTGAGCACGTTTTGTCCCAATTGACCGTTTCTGCAACCTGACCCCTCTGAGTATGCCAAACCCTGGCTCAGGATGCGTCACTTCGATGGATGGTGCTGTACTTCACGGGCTCCGCAAAGAAAGCTGGTATGGCCTACAGGGGCTGTGGCCCGGCATCGACATGGGTTGGTTGCAAGAGGTATTAGAGTTATTAAAGCACCTGCTCATGAAATGGGTTTTTAAAGCAACTGGGTATAATGATTAAAAAAACCGCTTGATTTTTTGGGACCCTATAGTGTTTCCAAACAAGATCCGATCTTAAACTTCGTGAAGCCATGAATTTGCCACGATATCGTTGGTTTTTGAGGGATTCTACTTTTCTTTGTAGGGTCCGCAAGATTTGGGTGATTCGGTTTGGGTGAACATTAATACCCTGGTGTGTACATCCCATAGGCAATAAACACACTAGCCAGGTATGTTGCTGACGCCCGATGGTCAAGTGCCGGGGCGAAGCATGATGCCGATCATCGCGCAAGCCTTGGCCCGGGCGGAAATGCAGCCGTGGCGGCCCCAGGGGCAGCAGGTGGCGGCAGGTGGCCACCAACATCAGGGAAAAGTTGTGGATGGAAGGCCAAAACAGTGGGCACCTGCAAGACTAAATAGTCTTGGTATGTGACAAAAAACTTGAAGCTTCCCTAAAATCTCACCGCATCTTATATCAAAGAGACATGAAGCTCCCTGAGTATGACCAGTGAAAATTGGCACTTCCCAAACCAAAAGCCCGGCTGAAGGTGGGGGCTGCGACCGGTGAACAACACTGTGAATCACACAGCAGGGCCGCCACCACTAGAGGTGTCCAAGTAGAGACAGGCCTTGACTAGATTGGGCAGCTGCGAAGTGGAAACTCCATTGGCTTTTTGCACATGTGGGCATTCGTTGTACGGAAGCAAAGAAAAACGTGACCTATCGTTTTGAGATCTTTTTTTTGTGGTTTTGCTCCAGGATAATGACAATGTCTTTTTTCTTTCTACACTCCTTTGTTACAGACTGCTTTGGAGGGTGCAGCTTCGAGTCTTAGTGTGTACAGGTGCACAGTGGTGACGGTGTCTGATTTTTAATGATTCCAAAAAGGAGCTTGGCCCGCGGGATCGGCCACAAAACGAGTGCGTGGAAGCACTCAGCTTAGTGTTTTAGGAGGGAAGGAGCGGCATCCTCCAACGGCCATTCCAAAGAGGATGGCTGATTCCTTCCCAGATATTGGAGAAACAAAGACAAGAGATAAAGAGATCCGTTGCCTGGTGGATTTCTTGGCAGCGGGAGGTTTCAATGCCTGCTGTGACCCTTGCTACTAGAAGACTAGTCTCTGGTTCCATAAGCAGATGAATCAAGTGGGCCCCGGAATTGTTTTGGACTACAGGTCAGAGGCTCCTAATTGAACAGCACTTCAGAAATCTTCAGAATAAGTATCACAACATCTAGTGTCTCACGTTAGTTTCGTACCAGGATGTCATCGGATGTATCCCAGTATCACAATGAAACCCGCAACATCTTGGCCTGGTCCAGGTTGTGTGATTTGCTGAGAACGGCGATGCAGAAGCCGGGACTTTCGAGGTAGATTCAGAAGCCACGGAGCAGATACCCTCTGGTAATTTAACATAGCTATTGAAAATGGCCATTTATAGTGATTTTTCCATTGAAAATGGTGATTTTCCATAGTTATGTTAAATTACCAGAGGGTACTATGCAGAAAAGAAGGACACTTTTGTACGTGCCTTCAGGCGATTCCCCTGGAGTCAGCAGATGGTTGACGTACAAAAATTGACATATTTGAACTGCTCGCATCACATCACCCACCGCAATCAGAATTGAAAAAGGCAGTATCTCACTTATCTCGGCACGTGCTGGCTTGGAGTGGTAACATCTATAGACTGAAGAGACCATTGCGTGCAAAATCGCGTGAAATACAAACTTCTCATAGACTCTCCCAGCTGGAAATACAGTAAAGCAACACCACGTTTTGGAGTCACAAGCACTTCATGCTGTTTGAGGCATCCAGGATAGTTCCGGGCTCCTTCGTCTTGAACCGCCGTTCCATCGATTCAGATTTTTAGACTCAGAGATGAGGGTTTCTGAGTGCTCAGCCCATGGCTGCCCATGGTAGGGCCGTTTGGCGAGACTGAGCTTGCACGACTCATCATGACCTTGAAGGTTTGGCCTGCGGGGGAACCATGGGCTGAAGTAGAGAGCCCTCCGTCATTTTCAAAGGAAATGAATGGAGGGAATGTGGCAGGCGGTTCATCGCGAGCGATTCCCCAGTGGAAGATGGGAGCGCATGCCTGTGGGCTGTGGCATTGCCAGCGGGATGGGTGCTTGAGCAGGCTATCAGGCTATCATTACCTGAGGGATTCTTGCTTCAAATGAGCATTGTCATTGGACGTCTATACTTAAACTTAAATCAAGGGACAACATTTTGTATTTCACTTCAGACCTGAAGACAAAGCTAGCTATTCAAAGATGGGAATCCACAGCAGTCAAACACGCCCGCCCCCCGGGACGTGCTGAAGCTGTTTGACATTGTTTGACCACCAGCATGATTGCATTGCACACAGCTTGGAAAGATGACCATAGCACAGAGGCATACAGAGGCTAGAACCGCATGAACCTAGAGTCTGTGGTGGCGATGACGAAGAAGAAGACGACGACGACAATGATGGTGACGCCGCTGATGATGACGATGACGATGACGGCGAGGACAATGACGGCGAGGACGATGGCGAGGACGATGATGATGACGATGGTGATGATGATCCCTGATTTCTTGCAAGAAACATCCGCAATAAACCCTCTATTTTTGTCCTGCGAAGAAACATAGTTTTAGGGATTTTCCCACAACAACAGCCCAGTGAGATGACGATGAGTCGCATGATAGCCTGCGCTCCCGTGTTTTTTCTCCTCTGTGCAGCTGAGTCCAGTGTGATATCACCTGCTGTGGCTCAAGTTGCTGGGGTAGCATCTGCAGTGTTTCACTGCAGGCGCGGGTGCTTCAGATGCTGTGAGACTCAGAGATTGGGTGGTCATGTTTAGAATTGAAATGGGCATGGGTCAAATCCTATTATCACCATATGATATCATATGACTGTTTGAATAAACATCCATTAGCCAGCTATTGTAGGGCATTTACTGTAGGGTACCAGGGTTTTGACACATAGCCGATTCAACGATCACCTTTTTTTGGGGGGGGGGGGTAGGGCCAACATGAGAGAGGCGGTTCCTTCGGGACGATGTCTACATGGTCAAGGCACCTGGGGACCCTGAAACACATGGGATACTTTGAAGATCTACCATCAAAAGGAGAATTTAACATGATTTTAACATGATTTTAACATGATTTTAACATGATTTCAACCATCATGAAATGACGTGACATGATTGAAATCTTTCGGATCCCTTGCTCTAATTTTGACCCATTTTTGACCCATTTCCAGGGTAGTCTGAGATGTTCCATGCTTGAGATCCGGGAAGCTCAAGCAGCAACTGTTCAACATAGTCAGCACTTTGACCTGAACTTGGCAAGTTCGGATTTCAAATGAAGATGTATCACTTTGACCAGCTTGAAAGCTATGTTGGTTTCACAACCCTGGCTTTTCCAACCCGGATGAGCTGAGCTGATTTGAGGACGGGGACGCTGATCAACCAAAGTTCACCAATGCCCGAAATTGGTTTTCCTACCGCAAGTGTTTCACCTTGATTGAAACACCTCTCGAACCAGGTATTTTCCAGTTCCAACTTTTCCATACTTTTCCCCTCCAGGTAGCCTTAGAGAAGCACACATGGCAATGGAAAATCCCTGAAACTCCAACCGTTTCATACTTTTTCCATCTTTTTACTGGGAATAGCCGATTGAATAGCCATCGTTTGTAAAGTCCCTAGGGCCCAATCGGAGTTCCGAAATGGGCCGTTCCCAGGGAAGTTCGCACCGCGCCAGGATGTCTTCCGCACGTTTCAGCAAGGAAGATACTGAGATGTCCTCGGTGGGACCTGGGTCTGAGAGCCCGGTCGGACTCCGGGACCGTTGGAAAAATCCCAGGTTTTCGGCAAAGTTTCCTGCAAAGCTTGGGCAAGAATCCTTGTTTTTGTTTAAAATAAATATCTTATAGCATATCCATCTGTTTTTTTAATTAAATAAATATCTTATAGACTTCTTATAGCATATCCCAGATTCTGGGTTCAACACGGTTTAACCGTTTATATATGGATTTGTTTCTGGACTGACCAGGAGGAAAAAAAACTGCGTTGAATCAGCAGAGAGGCCTTGATCCCTAGGCTTTTTCGGCCCAATCGAGCGGGCCTTAGCCCATTTCTGTGACCGGAGTTCTAAGTCCGGATATTTTGTAAGGAACTCAAATAGCTTCATGATAGATATGATAAATGATGATTCTATTGAAGAACATGTAAAATAAGGGACCCTCAGGTCAAGTTCGAAGGTTTAGAGCCAGCTCAAACAGTTTCCAGACAAATTCGCACGGATGGGCACCACACCTAGGGTTCTAATCCTTCTCTCAATTCTACCTGAACTTTTTGAAACTCTTGACTCAGAGGTGAGACACACTTTCCCAGCAGCAAGCCTTGGCCGTGTGGCCTGATTGAGCCAGACTTGGTCCAAGTGAACGAATACATGAAACTTTAATGTTCCACGTTTTATGGAGGTAAACTTACGTATATACACTATGTGTTTCCCCTCACTAGGTTTTAACATGTTTTAACTTGTTTAGCCAATGTTCCATCAATATCATTCATGTCCCCATCATTCCGATCATTCCCCATCGATATTTGATTCTGATGGGAAATCCCATCGCAAAAGTGATGTCAATTTGCTCAGCAACCAATGCACATTTTTGATGGTTGAATCCCTGCTTGATGATACCCGAAGTTTGATTGGTCACAAACCCACCCTGGATACAAGTTGTCAACTACCATCTTCCTCCCTCCAAAATGATCAGTTGTCAACTTCCTTATCAGATTTATAAACCACAAATTCTCACCCATACCCTACTAATCACCATTTTGTCCATGGGAATCCATGATATTCATGTGAGGTCTTACGAAATTCCGACCACCATGGACGAGCACGCTGTGTCTATTGCCCCCAATGGCGAGCGTTTCATGGAGCCAATAGCGCGGGGGTGGAGTTGGTTTGGGGGGGCGGAAATGGTGGATGGGAGGAGCAAACTGTCGGTTTTGAACTTTGAACCATCCGAAAGTAGGGGTTTAGAGATGGTTAGAGGCAGAATCTTTGGTTTAACGGTTTGAGTATTGAAATCAAACCTGGGGAATTGACCAAGAAAAATCAACCAATGAAGAGATGGTGACAGGCTGGTGGGTCAACATTGCTTTGGCGCTTAAGGAGACACAAACTCCATGGAGAGTTTATCAGATCATCCGATTTTAGCGTGCAAATTCGACCCATTGGTTCCATCATCCCAGTGCCAGGGGATTTCCTTGTCATAACATTTCCTTGTCATAATCTCCCGGCCCCATGAAACATATACGCATACTTCTATTAGGGGTTTCATTTAGGGTTTACACAAGTTATCATAAGTTATAAAATCTCCCGGCCCCATGGAACATATACGCA